>WNEQ01000144.1_pt1 | contig 33927 bp, 37 predicted proteins | sample 5399971 | NCBI WGS metagenome assembly WNEQ01 (sample SAMN13153330, study PRJNA577476) | soil metagenome | isolation source: 20 cm grassland meadow soil 2 days after 1st rain plot 5 | place: USA:California | collected 2015-09-18
ACAAGTAGGAACTACTCGTTTCCAACTCCCTGATTTTTTATCCAAAACCTAGGGTGCGCTATGCCGGATTCTGCCTCCCGCATTTTTTACACGCAAGTCTTGTGGTCCTGGGTGCGAGCGCAGTTATGGGAGATCGAGATTAAAATGGGAGTTGACCTGGAGTTAGCAATCGATGGCAGGGGCGTCGATGGCATCGAAGCGCCGTACACTGCGGAGGCCGAGATTGAGTTGCTCCGGGAGATTTTTCCCGAACAGCATTGGAATATCTCCGAGACCAAGGAGTTCGACTTCATCGAAAACGAACTGAAGGTCAGGAAACTCTTGAGGGACTTCACCAACTCCATCGAGACTTGGCAGACAACTGGAAAAGCGTATGCCTTCTTCACCCTGTCGGCAAATGAATCGCCAGCTGAAAGACGCGACTATGCGGTCGAGTGGGCGAAGAAATTCGAAAGGCTCTACAGCGTTGGAATTCGCCTACAGAGAGAGGGGAAGCGGCCTTCGGTTGGCATATCGTAAGTTGATTAGACACGCGAATCCTAACTCTTGAAGATGAAGGATTAGTGAGATTCAAATGAAGAATGCTGCGGACAAGTCGCCGTCGCCTCTATTTGCTTATTCTCTCACACGTCGAATGGTTGTGTGGGTCGTTCTAGGTGTTTTCTCCTCCCCTCTCTTCTTCTACCTCCTTTTCTTGGTAGGTCCGTTTCACGTTCAGAGCGCTCTTCTTCTCTTCATCGCTCTAATGCCAGTGCTCTTTCTCATCCACGATTGGCGACATCGCGTAAGGAAAGCCTTGTTCTACAAAGAGCACTTCCGTGTATTCGGAAGGGGACTCGAGAAGGAATTGAAGTACGATCAGATTCAACGAGTTTCCACCCTGAAAGGGTACGGTTTAGTCAATCTCTCCCTCGCCATCAAAGATGAGGAAAAGCCGCTGAATCTCGAGTGGATTCCAAAGAGTCGAGAGATGAAGACGGACCTGTATACTTGGCTGAAGCAGAAGACCAACGCTAATAGCTAGAGACACGCGCATGAGTTCGGCATATCCTCAATCGACAACAACCACCGAGTTCGGCATACTCTTAACGAACAGCAGGCTTGGGGTGTTGTGACAGCCCTCGGGCTTGTAACCGGCGTGGTAGGTTACGCGACTTTTGCTGGCTGCAACTGCCCCGCCACCTGTGGACGTTGCCGCCGTCTTTGGGGCTCCATAATTAGGCTTTATGGAACAGCTCCCACTGTGGCCGCTGCGCAATACGTTGACGAAGAGGAGGCCTATCGCGACACCACAAGGAGCAGTGGAGGCTGCTACCTTTGGCATCGTTTGCCAATATTTGGTTGCTAGACCTCCGTTCCTCGCAAGGTCGCGCAGTTCGTTTCGGGTGAGACGACCCTGAAATCGGATACCTTCAGCACGAAACCAATCTTCGGAGTGCATTATGTGGGGAAGTGGAGTATGAGATTTCTTGGAGCCTTTGCAATTTGGTTGGCTGTGATTTCAGCCTATGAATTATTGATTGCTCGCCTCCTTCCGTTGAGTAACTTGCTCGTTCTCGGAATTACGCTAGGTTTCTTCCTGAGATTCAGGTCCTACGACCTGAGAAGGGCTGTCTTCTACGAGGATAGGGTTGAACTGACCGGGAGGGATTATCAGGAGACATTCGACTATACGAGAATAAGGAGGGTGTCGAAAGTTAAGGTATTCCCATTGTTCACCGCCAGGACCCAGGTGCATATCTTCGTCGAAGGTAGGGAGAAGCCGTTTGTCATGCCGTGGAATCAAAAGAGCAAGCAGCTGAAGACTGACCTATACAGCTGGTTGTGTAGTAAGAGCGGCGTTCGTCAAGAATAGCCAGACAATAGACGAGACGGGCGAAGCAGACCAAGGGTCGACAGGTGGATGCGGGTGCAGCGAATCATTATCCAGTTCAGCATAGAGTTCCGGAGGGGGGCTGCAATTCGTCTGGGGCGTTCAGCAATTCGCCATCGTATCAGCATCGTTTCAGCCAAGTAGCGACTGTATCAAAATCGTTTCAGCGAACCAATTTAGCCCCACCCTTTCCATACATTCCCTGTGACTCAAATGACTACACAACAAATGACAGAAGGATATCCCAACACAGCGTCGGTACTCGCCATAATAGGAGGCTGTCTCATGATCGTGGCTGGAATGCTCATTACGGCGCTTGCTGTTTTCGTGATTCCTCACCTAAACACATCCCTATTCCATAACGCAACCGGATCACTCCCGGTTCAAAATGTTCCTAGCTTCGTAGGAAGTATCCTGACGGGGTTCGGCTTGCTCGGGCTCATTTCAGGTATCATCGTGCTCGGTTCTGGCATCATGCTAAGGATCAATCCGGGCCAGTCGGTCGTCTTCGGATTGCTGATACTTGTCTTCTCCGTTCTAAGCTTCTTCGGGTCGGGAGGGTTCGTCGCAGGAGCGGTATTGGGCATAATAGGCGGCATCATGACACTCAGGTGGAGACGGCCGGCAGCGCTAGCAGGGGCGCCTCCAAGAAGTTAGAAGATAGGGAAACCAAGGAGAGCGGTTAAGGTAAAGAATCTTCCCGGGAGCAGCAGGGGGAGCGGCCAAACGATTTGAAGAAGCTCAAGGTTCTGCTGGTACTGCTGCTGGCGGCAACCTCAGGCCTTGCGGTCTCGATTTACCTGCTTGCCCTGATATATGCCCCGACAGAATCACCGATAAACGAGCTCTACCTAATCTTGACACGCGGTTTCCCGCAGAACTTGACTTTTTTCATCCCACTTTCCTCCCTCCTGTTTCTCAGCACGGTCCTCGCCAGCATGGTTGGGGTAATCTACTTCCTCGTCCTACCGGAGATGAAGACCTACTACGAATCTGACCCCGGAAAGGACGCGGGCGCGATGGTTCTGAGGACCTTGAAGCCCGACGAGAAGAAGATTGTCGGTGTGCTCAAGGTTCATGGGGGCACTTACATGCAGAAATTCATCACCCAGGAGACTGGCCTGTCCAGGCTGAAGACCCACAGAGTCGTTGCTGTGCTCGCTGAGAGAGGGATTGTGCATGTTGAAAGACGGGGGAACACGAACGAGGTCTCGCTCGTAAAATGGTTCCTCGATGGGATGGGATAATCAGGTCTCTCGATGAATTCCTGAAACCGCCGAAAAGAACTCAGCATTTGAAACTCCGGTTTGTGCTTGTCTGCCGGTCGGGGGGCGCAGCGTCACCGCTGCCCGGAGGGAGAGCCAAACTTCTTAACCAAAAGGGACGAGTCTTTAGACACCGCGGGCCATAAGAGCTCCCGGCCGTTGCTGAATTGGCAGATTTTGGTTAGAAGGCGGGTTGGTAGGGTCAAGTTCGTCGTTAGCGAGGTGCCTCACCGCAAACAGCGGTATGAGACAGTCGGGGACTGGATCCCAGGGAAGCCGGTCGCAGTACGCGTCAGCAAGATGAAGGATGAGAGATACGTCTTCCTGGTCGCGCTGCACGAACTCATTGAATACGAGCTGTGCAGGATGAAGGGGATTACCGACGAGCGGGTCGTCGAGTTCGACAAGAAGTTCGAAAGAGAGAGGTCGATGGGACTTCACGAGAAGTGGGAAGAGCCGGGAGACGACTCGCGCGCTCCCTACAGAAGGGAGCACCAGTTTGCAACGATGATAGAAGGGATGGTTGCCCGGAAGCTTGCCGTCAGGTGGCCGGACTACGAGAAGACGGTGATAGCCCTGACCGCCAGGCCCAAGTTTGTCGCAAAACAGATGGTTACGAGCCGGAACTAGACTTGCGCCCTCTTCTCGAGACCAGATACGCTCCGACTGCTAAGAAGAGTATCGCCCCTGCGATTACTCCCAGGACAATGTAGTTGAAACCGAACTCGGCCCTGAACGTGAGCGGGGCCGTCATCGCGAACTGAACCGTTGAAAGGGCGCTGTTGTTCGACCCCGACCAGCCGTTGAATTGGTAGAGGAAGAAGGTCGGAGTTGCCGTTAGGGAGACGGTCGTTCCTGGGGGAAGATAGTAGGTCCTGCCACCAGCTATCGTCTGGGAAGAACCTGTGAACGAAGCGGCGATGGTCCCCCCGTCTGATGCTGCCAAGGTCAGCCCCGGGAGGAATGACGCCTGCTCGGAGACGCCGCGGTTCACCGTTAGGGAGATGTTCGTTGAGTTTCCAGAGTATGAGCCGTCCCCTGTTCCTCTCCATGTGCCGAGGGCCCACCCAGCCGACGGCTCCGCCGACACCATGAGCACCTGACCTGCGTCGAACCAGCCGCTCCCCACGGAGGTGGAGCCCCCTGCGGTAGCCGAGAGGCTGACGAAGAACTGACGCTGGTACGCGATCGAGAGGGACGCGGCACCGTTGACGGTTCCAGACGCCTGCGACTTCGAGAACCACCGCTCCTCGTTGAGAGTGCCCGGGATTGGATTGGTCGCGTTCCATCGTGCTCCACCATCCAGCCAGTACTGGGCTGGAACCGTGCTCATCCCCACATCATACGCCGAGCCGAACTCGACGGAAGAGAAAGTTGGGGCGAGAGGGGTGCCTCCGCCGGAGACCTGGTACGAGATGGTCAGGGCAAACTGATGGTAGAAGGCAGGCGAGATGCTCTGTGAGGCAGTCACTATACCGAGAGTCCCGGAACCAGCCTCCCACCTCTCGGAAGAGGAAGACCCTCTGAGAGGGTTCTGGTACGTGTAGGGGGAGCTGTTGTCGACCCAGCCTGAGAAGTTCGCCACACCGCTGCTCTCCGACCCGAAGTGGGAGTAGTTGACAGCCGGAGGGGAGAAGCCGGAGCCCCCGTGCACCACGAAGGTCAAGTTGACGCTGAATTGATGATAGAAGACGAAAGTCGTGGAGGTGGCAATGGAAGCCACCTCCGAAGCCGACTGGTTAGTCGCCCACCTTTCCGCGCTGGTCGACCCGGCGAGTGGGTTCGTGACATTCCACTGCGTCCCGTAGTCAGCGAGATAGGTGGTCGGAGTCGACGATAATTGTGAAGACTGTCGAGCTCCCGATGAGGTGAACGTCACGGAGGGGGCGGCGGACGAGGCGCCTCCCCTCGTCGTGTAGCTAAAGGTCAGGGGGACCTGCGTGCCGGGGTTCCTCACCCCGGCTATCCACGTCGACCATCCGCTCTGCGTCCCGTACTCCCCAGCGACCCAGACGAAAGAAGGGTCGGATGGGTCGGTCGTTGCGCCGAAGTAATCACCGTACCTGCACACGGGGTATGAAGGGCAGAATCCCGTCGCGTTGACCTCCGGACCCGATCCTGCTGCCAGAGTGATGGGCTGCTCGAGAGTGTTCTTGGGGTCGGCAAAACCTTGCATCGCGACTGCCACGGAGGGATAGAGCGAAGAGTTCGAGTAGCCGAAGACGACGAAGAGGTCACCCTTCGAGTCCGCCCGAAGGGCGGGATAGTAGTAGTAGTAACCGGGAGTGGCGACGTCCCAGTCCTGCAGCACCGAGTTCGTGTTCGTGTTCACCTCAATAAGGCGGAGGCAGGAGCGAAGCACAGAGTCGCCGGCTGGAGTGCATCCATCATTGAGGGCGACCCACATCGTCCCGTTGGACCAGCTAGCGTCGAGAACGCGATTATCACCCGTATCGATCTTTGTAGCCGCATTCAGTTGGGGAGCGGGCGGCGGGGCGTGCAGGGAGGAGATGGACAGTGCGCGTTGGCTAATCTGGACGTTCGGAGGAACTCCGGTGACAGAGTAGAGGTTCAGCCCGGAGCCCGAGGTAAAAGAGCTGATGATGTATTCGGTCTTAGTTGAGGTAAGCGAGTGGACGGGATGCAGAGAGAAGAGGCTACTGTCTGGCGGGATGACCTGGTACTCGACGGAGGCGCCTGCGAGCATCTGAGATTTGTTGAAAATCCAGTACTGGAGCCCGACAAAGGTCCCGCTGCACCCCTTCGAGCCCGGAAGGAAGTCGTTAGCGGAGACCATCACCTTGTCGTCGTTGACTCCGAGGATGGGCTGGTCGGGGCAGTACCCCGAAGTCTTGAAGGAGTACGTGTGCCAGCTCCCGGTAGGGTCGTCGGAGGCTGAGGCCCCGACCCTCACGGACCCCTGACTGACGTCCAGCAGCGAAGCAAACCACCTCCCGCTCTGCGAATCGTACAGTACCTTGGGATCGCCGATGTAGTCACTCCCGCTTCCCCACAGTGATGCAAGCCCCGAAACCTTGACGAGTGCGCCCTGCTTCGTCCAGACCCCGTAGATTATGTTGACCATCTCGACGATGTAGTTGGGTCCCGCAGCAATCTGCACATCGGGGGGAGTGGCGCGATTAGTGCAGGTGAAGCCGGAGCCACACGCGTAAGTCATGCCGTACGACAAACCGGCGAACCCGGTCGCAAGAGGGGAATTCGCGGAAGGCGCCGGTTGTGACTCGGACCCGCCCACCCCTCCCCCAGTATCGTTCGCTGCGGACATCACGCCTTGAATGGTGTGGACAGACGAAATCTGGGGGGCAGGTCTACCCGCGGTCGGGTTCGCATCCTTCGAGGAGGAGACGGCGGGGATGGAAAGAAGAAGAAGGGCGAGCAAGAATTCGGACGCGACCAGTCGGGTTCGTTTCATTTTTCGATACCTATTAGCACCCTTGCTTTCGTCATATTAAATACTGAAAAGGGTGCAAGGTCGTCTAGCCCAGGTCAGATCGGCTCGAAGGTTCGAGGCTTCTGGCTGAAATCGAACGCCTCGCTCATGTTCTTCGCGGAGGCGTCGCGGGTGCTGAGCGCCTTCAGCCCGAAGAGAGTTTCAATGAACTTCAAGATCGAGGTGTGGTCGTTCGTCTGGCTGTCTACGTATCCCCTCTTCGCGTAGGGAGAGATTACGAGGCAGGGCACTCTGAACCCGTAGCCGAAGGAGTCAACCTGCGGCGGCGCCACATGATCGTACCAACCTCCGTAGTCGTCCCAGGCCACGTAGGCCACCAATGAACCCCAGTACTTCGATGTCCCGAGGCCGTTGACCAGGCTGGCGACGGAGTTCTCACCCAACTGGATGTTTTCCGGGGCATGCTCGGATCCCCCTGGGGCCCCGATCACCCACGATATCTGCGGCAGGTTGCCTTTCGAAAGGTCCTGCGCGAACCTCGCTGAGCCTGCGAAGTTCGACTTCGAGCCCGGGTTACGCTGCACGTACTCGAAGCCCTTGAACCATCTGTTGAATCCGTACACTCTCCAGGTGATCCGTTTCCCATCCAGCTGCTTGAAAATCGGCTCGAAGGTCAGGGTCGGCGGCAGTTTGTTCGAGGTGTTACCGCCAGACGTCCCGGCGACGAGGTACAGGTGGTTGGGCGCGCTCTGAGTCATCACGGAGGTGAAGAATCTGTCGCAGAGCACGTAGCTCCTAGCCGCCTTCCAGTAGTGGGGGATGTCAGTTCCATCGTAGAACCCCATCGTCTGACTCCCGCGTTCGGTGTAGACGAATGCATCCATCTTTCCCCCGTCGTAATCCGAATGAGCCGCATCCCAACCGTGGGGCAGATCCGGTGGGGCGAGGTTTGAAAGGTGAAACGGCTTCACGCACTGCGAGGAGCCCGGGGACTGGGGGAGGCAGATATTCTTCCCAGAAGTGCCGTTGGCGCCCGGAAAGGCCCCAAAATAGCAATCGAAGGTGTGATTCTCCTGTAGTACCACGACTACATTCTTGATCGCGGAGATCCCCAGCTGGGAGCTAGCCAAGGCCTATCCGCCAGAATGAGAATTCTTATAGTTACTGCTCTCCTCGCTTATGTAAATGGCTAACATCAAGATTCAGGTTGTCAACGAGAGCACAGTGCTCTCAGACGCGCAGGTGCGGGCGGCCGTCCCCGCCTTCCAGACCCAGGTCCATCGTGACTTCGCCGCCGCCTTTGGGATAGACGCGGACCTCTCGTTCGTCCCCCAGGGCACCAACCCAGACCCTTCTTCCTGGATGTTGGTTATCCTGGACAACTCGGACCAGGCGAACGCGCTCGGCTATCACGACCTCTCCCCGAGCGGGATGCCGCTGGGGAAGGCGTTCGCAGGGGAAGATATCCGGAACGGCCTTCAGTGGCCCGTCACTGTGACCCATGAAATGCTCGAGATGCTCGCCGATCCCGATGTCAACCTCACTGTATTCGTGCAGGATGCCAACTCCACGAGTGGCGTGATCTACGCTTACGAGGTCTGCGATCCCTGCGAGGCGGATTCGCGGGCATACAATATCGGAGGGGTCAAGGTCTCGGATTTCGTCTACCCGACATGGTTCGAATCCTTCAGAGCTGAGGGAAGCACCCAGTTCGACTTCGGAAATAAGATCACGAAGCCATTCCAGATTCTGCCTGGCGGATACATTGGGGCATTCAACGTAACATCAGGGTCCGGCTGGCAACAACTCACGGCGACGGCCGGTGGAATCAAGCCTGTGGACCTCAGGAGGGCCGGTGTGAGGGTCGATAGCCGAATTTCTCGCCGCAGCAAGCCAAGAAGGGACTGGAAAAGGAGCGTCGGGAGAGGGTGAGCTTGAGGAAACGGTCTCCTGGGGCGAGGCGGCTAGGGGTGAATCATTCAATCATTCATTCATTGCGGACCGCCGCAGGATGAGCAGAAGGCCGCCTCGGGCGGAAGACGGTGCCCACAGTCTATACAGAATTTGGTTGCCTGTTGTGCTGGGTGGGTGATGTGCGAGGTCTGATTCAATGCTGACGGTGAAGTTCGTGGCGGGATGAACCTGATTCCTCCCAGACTTCCCTTCAGACTGTAGATCTGTGCCTTCCAGAGTCCCGGGTTCTGTGCATGGACCTTGTAGGCGACCACCCGGCCGCCCTGGGTTCGCGCACCGATCACCAGGACCTTCCACACAGTCCCCTCGACTCTCACGTAGCTTATCTCGTCGAGAGTGAGGTCGAGAAGTGGGGTCTCCGTCTTTCGCAAAACCCCGGACCGATGAATCAGGATGAGCCTTCGGTCCGTAAGGTAGAGCATACCGTTCCCAGAGACAGGTTGCTCGATGGACGCGTGGCGACTCAACAGGACGGGCTCGTCGGGTCCGAACAACTGGACGTTCTTCAGCGTCAACGCTCGCTATCTGTGGACGAGAGGAATTTGTCGTTCTTGGCTCCTTTTGTTTGACAAGTTGGTCAGGAATAACAATAGGAGGGAGGCGGCTTCGGCCTAGGAGGAAAGCTGGGGGATGTTTGTCCCGATAAGGTTGATCGAGATACTAAAGACGGCAGGGGACGACCCTCCCGTGAACTTGAACTGAACAGGCAGAGGCACCTGTTTGCTCACGTAGATGGTACTAACTGCTGTCTGAGCATCATACTCGTAGGCAGTGACGCCGAAGGTCCTGCCGCTTATCGAGACGGTGGTGTCGTAGACTCGACCCGGACTCAGGGTCGGTGTGAACGGCGATGTTGTCGCGCCGGACGCCGACTTTACCCACCGCGTAGTGCTGTTCTGGTGAGTTTGACCGGCTAGTGTGAATTTGTAAGTCGTCAGGAACTGCGTCGCCGTTGAATTGAAGTCGACGACCTCCAGCCTAATCGAAAATTGATACGGGAAGAGCAGGGCGGTTCCATTCGCCCCGTATTCAGCGTATGCTCCCTTGAAAGGGTAAGTGGGCTGGCCTAGTCTCGAGACGTAACCGTATCCGTAATAACCCCCGACGGCCGCGACGACGATAACCACAATCACGCTTGCGATTTTTGCGGTCGACCTCCCTGCAGCCAGAGGGGTCTGCCCGAGGGGAGCGCTTCGCTTCAGTTCCGGAAACAAGGAATCCGATTTCGGCAGCGATTCGGTATTAAGCTCGTCCAGCGGAGAGATGGTTCTAAGCGCTCCTTCTACGCACCCGCTCTGCCGCCCTCCTTCCTCCGGCTGACTTGGGGTCAAGCGTGACACTCGCTTGGTCTCCCTTCTTATGAATCCGCGGCTTCGTCCGAGACTCGAGATCTCGCACCTGTTGCTTACGCCTTGGTTTGCCTGAGAGAAGGGCTGGTTAGGTGACAAATCAGCGCCAACGACTGACTTGGATGGCCTAGCTAAGAGGTGTTGTCTCATCGCTTCACGGAACGAGAGAAGGAACTGCCGTAACTGTTGTAATGGACCCTCCGCTCGAGTGGTTGGCGATTCAATCTTCGTGGTCTCTCGGCCGGTTTTCCGAGTGGAATAATCCCAATCGGCCTGACTTCTTTCGGGAGCCCCAGGACCTTCGACACCTTCTCATCGTCGAAAGCCCCCACGAAGCAGGCCCCCAAGCCTAGCTCAACGGCGGAGAGCAGTATTATGAAAGATGCGAATGAACCATCGATGATGCTGTAGAAGTCCCTCCCCCTCTCCCCATACCTTCCAACATTCCTCCTCGTGTCAGAGCAGACGACGAGTACCACGGGCGCCTCTCCTACGAAGGTCTGCCCGAGAGCCGCCTCAGCCAGTCTTTTCTTGATGCCCTCGTCCCTAACGACCACGAAGTCCTGCGGCTCCAGATGGCCGGCGCTAGGAGCCCTCCACGCATTTCTCAAAATTCTCCAAACCTTGTCATCCTCGATTGCGTCTCGTCTGAAGGCCCGGATCATGGCTCGCCTCTTCAACAGAGACTCTAGTTGCAACTCACCCCCTCCCCAACTCGTCGAGGCATGCCCTCCCTCTAGATCGACAGTTTGGCATCTGTTGAGACCCTGGACGCTGCTTGCCTGCTCTCGTAGACCCTCTTATGCCCCGCGTTCCCGTGATAGAAGTGTATTTCTCGACGGACGTTTGTTGGTGCGGATGCGCGGGGGAGTTCCAGTCTTCAGCCGGAGCATCCCGGTGGTCGACGAACTTAACGAGTGTTTTTCTTCAATCGTGCGGCCACCATATCGAGAATCACCTTCGCTATTTGCTCCTTTGGTCGTTCGCTCAACTTTCTCGTCGTCCTGCCGCCGAGTATCAGTACGCTGTTCGTATCCGCACCGAACCCCTTCCCGTTGGAGACGTCGTTGGCCACCACCAGGTCTGCACCCGCGTGATGCATGAATCGCTTCGCAGCCTGCTTCAGGTCTCCTTGCGAGGGGGCGGTCTCGGCCTTGAACGCGACTATGCACAGCTTGGGCCATCTCTTCCTCACGTTATCGATTATCTTCGGTGTGGGTTTCAACTTGAGGTCAATCTCGCCCTCCCGCGTTGGAATCTTGTTCTCGGCTGGGGTCATCGGGGCGAGGTCGCCCGGCGCTGCTGCGGAGATGAAAGCGTCTGCCTCGCTGGCCTCGATTTCAGATAAGACGGCGTCAAGCATGTCCTTTGTCGTTAACACCCTCCTCGAACGGATGAACTCAGGAGGGTGCAATCCTCCCCCAAAGATGTAGGATACTTCTGCCCCCCTTCTCCACGCCTCCATCGCTAGCGCGAGGCCCATCTTGCCAGAGCTCAGGTTGGTGATCACTCTCACCGGGTCGATGAATTCGACGGTCGGGCCTCCGGTCACCACCACTCGCTTTCCCTGCATGTCCTTCCTCGTGAAGCTTCGGAGCACCGCCTGAACGATTTCGTCGATGCTCGCCATCTTCGCCTTCCCCTCCTCGATCCTCGGTCCGACGAAATCGACACCCCTCTCCATCAGCTTCTGCATATTCGAGACGACGGCAGGGTTCTTGTACATCGGCTCGTGGGCGGCCGGACAGATTACGAGTGGGATCCCTCCACCGAGTGCCATCGACGCCATCGTCGTGACGGGCGTATCGTCAATGCCGACCGCTACCTTCGACATCGTATTCGCGGTGCAGGGCGCGATAAGGACCAGGTCGGCTTTGCCCTTCCACTTTCCTGCCAGCCGTACGTGCTCTGTCTTCCCCGTAAGTCTCCTGACGACAGGGTTCCCAGTTGCCCACTCCAATGTCTCGGGCCTTACGAGCTTCTCGGCTGCCTCGGAGATCACCGCGTTTACTTCTGCCCCGTGCCTCATCAGCTCTCTGGCGAGTGAAGGGACCTCGATGGAGGCGACGCTGCCAGTCACGCAGAGAATGACTGTCCTTCCCTCGAGCTCTCTGCCCCGGGACGACTTGATGTCCTTCAAGGGGTCGGCTGGCTCCTGTTCCTTCACAAATTTGGGCTGCTGGATGGTGTGTAATATCCTTGCAATTCGACCACCCAGAAATACTAGGGAATCGCAACGTGATGTGGGGGGGTTTTGGGCCGCATCAGGGTCGCAGCCGTTCAGACCGGCATTTACGGTAATAACCCGGGCAGAGCCCTCAAAGATGCGGAAGCCCTGGTTCGGGGCGCAGCCGAGAAGGGAGCGAGGCTGATCAGCCTCCCCGAGCACTGGCTTCTCTCCAAAGTTCTCAAGGACGACGACCCCATCCTTCGGCGATTCACGAAACTCGCGGAGGAGCTCGACGCATACATCAACCTGGGAGCGTACTACGAGTCTCGAGACGGTCGCACGCACCTTACGAGCCTCACGGTCTCGCCGAGGGGGTCCGTTCTCTCTCGTCAAGACAAGGTGCATCTTTACCGGCGGGAGAAAAGAATGGCGAGTGAGGGTTCAGGATTCAGGCTCGTCACGGTCGACGGTGCCAGGGTCGGTGTCCTGGTCTGCCACGATGTCGTCTTCCCTGAGAGTTCCAGAACTCTGACCTTGATGGGGGCCGAGCTGTTGGTAGTCCCTTCCTTCATAGCCGCCAGGGGGACTGAGCCTTGGCTCGTCTACTTGAGGGCGCGGGCCCTCGAGAATCGTGTGCCGGTCGTCGCCCCGAACGTCTACCACCCTCCTAAGTTTCTCGGGAGAAGCTCCGTAATCGACCTAATCTACGACAAGAAAGAGCACGTCATGGAGCTTTTCGAGAGAACGGCTCAAGACAAGACGACCTCTGTGGTCGTCGACCTCGACCTCGCTTCGAAGAGCGGCTTGAGGCGAGAGAGGCTCCGCGAACTGAGACCGAATGCGTATCTTCAGCCTGCTCCAGTGCCGACGGGCTCGACCAGGAGCTAGGCGACTGACCTCCTCTTCGTTCAGCTAGTGATGTCCTTCTCCGCCAGTCGAGGACCGAGTGCACAGGTGGCTGATCTAGCGGAGGCAATCGCAGTCCTTAAGCCATCAATCTTGTACCGAATCGATATTCAGACCTTGACCTTGGATGGTCATGTCACTCCAGAAGGAACGAAGAAGTTCGCCGAAAGATCGGTCAAAGGGGAGAGTGCCTTAGGCTCTCACTTCAGGACATTCGAGTCTTTGAGCCTCGGGTCGCTCGGGATTGGAACGTATCTTGGGGACCCGGACGCGTACACAGACCAGCTCGTGGAGGAGGCCGTCTTCACTTCGCTGAAATCTGGCGTGATTAACGTCATCGATACGGCGATAAACTACAGGTCTCAAAGAGGCGAGAGGTCGGTCGGCAGAGCGCTCCAGAGGTTGGCTCGGGAGGGGGTCGTGAAGAGGGAGGAAGTATTCCTCGCCTCGAAGAACGGCTATGTCACCAACGACGGAGAACTTCCGATGGACATCTGGACATACATTCATAGAGAGTTCGTGAAGCCCGGGATTCTCAAGCCCGACGAGATCGGAGCTGAAATGCACAGCACGTCTGTCCCCTTCCTCAAGGCCCAGTTCGAGCGCAGCCTGAGAAACCTCGGAGTGGGCGCCCTGGACCTGATGTACCTCCACAACGCAGGGGAGGCGTGGCTCAGGGAGATAGGCATCAGGCGCTTTCTGGAGAGACTCGAGGCTGTTTTCTCCTACTACGAGGAGGAGAGGCGGAGGGGGAGGCTGAAGTACTACGGGCTCGCAACGTGGAACTCATTCAGGGTGCCCAATTCTCACCCCGAACACTTGAACCTGGACGATGTCGTCGACGTTGCCAGGAACGTCGGTGGAGGGGACCATGGCTTCCGGTTCATACAACTCCCCCTGAATCTGGGGATGACTGAGGCGTTCACTCGGAATCAGAGGATGATGGATGATCAGCTATCGGTACTCGAGGCCGCCGAACGCCTTGGAGTGGGTATCTTCACCAGCGCCCCACTCGACCACGGGCGGCTCCTCTCGGCTGATTATCAGAAGGAGGGTCACACGCGCAGCGGCTTCCTGCTGCAGTTTCCGCGTTCCGCCCACCCATCAGTCATCGCTCCCCTTGTGGGCCACAAGCAGCCGGAGCATGTGACGGAGAATCTCAAGATCGGGTCGGTTCCGCCGCTGAGCGGCAGCGAGTTCTCACGAACCTACGGCTCGTTCCTCGAGGGTGGCCGCGGGAGCGCGGGAGGGAGGAGCTAGCGAAGTTTCTTCTCTGCTCTTCGAGTCCCGTCTACCCTAGCGCGTATCTTTGCGAAGGCGAGCTCCCTAGACGTGGAGCTGTCATCCCCGAATGGGGCGAAGCCGCAGTCATCTGTCGTGCCGAGGTTCTTAAGGTCGATGAACTTCGCCGCCTTGATGACTCGCCTCTCGACGACCTCGGGTGTCTCCTGCTCCGTGCTGATTGGATTCGTGACTCCCACGAATATCTTCCTCCTCCCCTCTACATAGTCGGCCAGAAGCTTCAAGGTGCGATCAGGGTCTGCCTCACCGGCGATTGCGAAGTAGAACCGTGGGACCTTCAGCTCGAAGACTTCCGGGAGGACCTCCGCGTAGTCCACTTCTCCGCTATGCGTCGAGTCCCAGTCGCCGCCCTTACAGACGTGAACGCCCACCCTCTCCCGCTCCCCGGGCTTGAGCCTGCTGAATACCTCGTTGTTTATCGCCACGAACTCCTTCAGCAGCTTGCCACCCGGGTCCAGCTTCCTCGCGAGAGGCGCCTCCGTGAAGTCTACCTGCACGACCTCTGCCCCCGCCCTGAGGCTGCCGCTGATATCCTTCGTGACCTCCTGTATGAGGTCTTCAGTGAAAGCCTCTCGCGAGTAGCCTTGGATGGATTTCTCCGGGTAGAACGTAGAGAGGAGGCTGGCTGAGATTACGGCCTGCTTAAGCGGAAGTGAGGTGAACCCCCTCGCCTTCTTCACATAATCCGAAGCGTACTGCTGATACCTGAACGGCCCCGAAGTGAGCTTCGGCAGGGCCCGGACGTGCCTGTCGGAGAAGGTCACCACCAGCCCCCCTGACTCGATGACGTTCCTTCCGCCCGCGACGGGGTAGGTGGCGAAGCTCGGCTTGCTCTGCTCCCCATCCGTAATTATCGGCGAGCCTGTAGCCTCGAACTGCCTGATCGTCTTCTTGATGGCATCGTCATAGGCACCCTCAAGCGTGTGAAGCGAAGTCTTCCCCGCGGCGTGATCCCGTACTGCCTGCAGCAGCTCGGGAGGCCTCGGGATGCTCCCGATAGGCTCCGTCGGTATGGCTGATGTCATATCTCGCTCAGTCTTGTCGATAATAGTATAAATAACCTCTTGACAAGATTATTCCGATAAGAATAATGGCCTTCGCGCTCGTCGACCCGAGGCAGCTCAAGAGGCTCAGGCTTCAGCTGGGGATGACGCAGGCGAGGGTGGCGCGTGAGGCGGGGGTAAGCCAGTCCCTCATCGCGAAGATAGAGGCAGGGATGGTTGACCCAGCGTTCAGCTCGCTGAAGGCGATCTCGGAGGCTCTGAGTTCGAGCAGGGCGACCGCGGAGAGGAAGGCTGCCGATGTGATGTCGTCACCCGTGATCAGTGTGCAGACAGCCGAGAAGCTCTCGGACTGCATCGCGTTGATGAAGAAGCGCGGCATCTCCCAGATGCCTGTACTGGAGGGGGGGCGCTCCGTCGGTTCAGTTACAGAGAGTGGCATCCTTACCCTGTTGGCCGAGAGTCGCGAGCCGGTGAAGGTCTTGTCTCAACCGGTCAGAAAATTCATGGGGCCTGCCCTCCCAGTCGTCAACGGTGATACCCCGACTGGAGCTCTACTCTCACTCTTCGGTTATGTCCCGGCCGTGCTCGTCTCTTCAGGAGAAGAAATCGAAGGAGTGATTGCAAAGATAGACCTGATCGCGGCTGAGGCTCGACCGGGTAATCGCCCCTCGGGCAGACGGGAGTTGCGCTGAGATGACCCTCATCCTGGATGCCGACGACCTCGTGGGCGTCCTGGACTACCCCACCGCGATAGAGGCGGTGGAGGGGGCCTTCCGAGACCTCGGCTCGGGGAAGGTCGTGATGCCCGTCCGCCTCACAATCAGGGTGGAAGCGCACGAAGGTGTGAGCGCGTTCATGCCGGCATACCTCCCCGGGAAGGACCAGCTAGGAATCAAGGTCGTCTCGGCCTTCGGGAGGAACAGAGAGAAATTTGGCCTCCCGACGGTTATCGGTTCGATACTTCTCCTGGACGCCAAGAGTGGAATGCCGATGGCCATCGTGGACGGCACCTACGTGACTGCCGTCAGAACTGCGGCCGCGAGTGCGGTGGCGACGAAGTACATGGCTCGGGAAGACGCGTCGACGCTGGGGATCTTCGGTTCAGGGGTCCAGGGGGAGACCCACCTCCTAGCGATCTCCGAGGTGCGAAGGTTAGATGGGGCAGTCGTAAACTCGCGTGATCCGAAGAGGTGCGAGGATTTCTGCGAGAGGATGAGCAAGAAGACGGGAATCAAGGTTAGGCCGGGAAGGCCGCAGCAGGTGGCGGAGAGCGACATCGTCGTCACGGCGACGACCTCGAAGACTCCGGTCTTTGACGGGAGTTGGGTGAAGAGGGGGACCCACATCAACGGGATAGGTTCGCATTCTCCTCAGGCCAGGGAACTGGATGAAAGAGTGGTCTCTTCCGCGAGAATCATCGTCGATTCCTTGGAGGCCAACCTGAAGGAGGCGGGAGATTTCCTGATTCCGATGGCGGAGGGACGGTTCTCAAAGGAGATGATCTACGGCGAGCTGGGAGAGGTGGTTCTGGGTCAGAAGAGGGGTAGGGAGAAACCCGAAGAGATAACGCTCTTCAAGTCTGTGGGGCTGGCCATCGAGGACGTCTCAACGGCGGCCGCCGCGTACGCCAAGGCGAAGTCTCTGGGGGTCGGACGAGAGGTAACCCTCTGACAGAGGTTCAGAAAGGCGTTGGTTCTTTCGAAGAGCTCCATCTGCCCGCTGCCTTTGCTGTCGGCCCCCCATAAGTCGCACCAGGTCGGAGACGCTGAACTTCTCGAAAGGTTTCGACCTCTTGACCTACTCCGGGACTTTTATCGCGGTATCCCCTCGGCAACCTTAGTTCCCGCGCCCCGATGCGGGCCAACACCGCCCAGAGTGCCTTACACCGTCAACGTAGTACAACCTTGGCTTGGCCAATCGGCTCTAGTGTTACTCTCGCTCGGATGATAGGGAACCAACCTCCAATCCATCCGTCTCGGCGATCCGGCTGCTCCAATCCAACGTTTGCCGAAATCCAAACCGCATGCTCAAGACCTTCAGAGATTCCCCAGAAGCCTAAACTTCGAGTGGTCAAATCATAAGAATACCTTCCATTGAAGATCATGATTCCGCCCGAAGTGATGGCCAAGATAGTGAAAAGGTTCCACTGGAGGCTTGCCCTCGCCGATATGTCAAGAAACCTGATCGAGACTGAGTATGACGAGCACTTCTTTGCGGTTTCCACGCACGGACCGTATCCCAGGGACACTCAAATCCTGAGCATCAGGAGCATCGCAAAGATCCTCGGCCGCTCGCTGCCCGCCGCTCAGTACCACCTGGAGGAGCACAAAGAGCTGGTACTCTTGGATGGCGTTTGCAGCGTCTGCCAGCAGGCGTCGAGTGAGCTGGAGAGAGAACTGAGGAGACAGCGAGATGAAGTGGGAGGAGGAGACCTGCTTGTCGTTGCGGGGAACACCTCATTGATGGTCGTTACGCCCTGCCCTTCGTCAAATCTAGTCTCGAACTCTCTTCCGTGAGAAGTAACGCAGGCTGTCCCTGAAGAGACTGATCAATCATCTCCCTTGTCGAGGAGAAATCGCGAGTCTCTTTTTCGCGACACCGGTTTCCACCCAGCCAGGCGTCCCACTTAGCTGAACCTAGTCTCAACCGCCGACGTTTCCTTGAGAGAGGGCCTGGGGGTGCCGAGTGGTTTCAGAAGCTCATCAATCTCAGCGGGAGACGATTCGAGTTCGTCACCGACGGCAACGACGCCTCCCTTCACTACGCTGCACATGACGCCGAGGACGTTGCCATTCTTCTGCGAGATAGTCTCCAGGATCCTCCCGTCGTATGGTAGGTCGTCCTGTTTCATCGTAGTGACCTTGCATCTTGTGTTTGTCTTCTCGACTCTGAGCACGAGCTCGGGACCAATCCGTATCGTTTCGCCTACCCAGGACTCCTCGGCGAAGCCATTCCTCTCCGGCCGCGAACTCACGACGATGTTTGGGCGGAACCTCCTTGGGTCGAAGTCACCTTCGGCATAGAGGTTTTTCATGCTATCGAGCGAGGCGGTCGTTATCAGATGAAGCGCCCGACCCGCTCTTTGTCTGGTTTCCGCGACCTGTGGGAACTCCATAAGCTTGACGGGAAGCCCCACCGTCTCCCCTACTCGCGTCTGGAAGTCTGGGTCGCCGGATGACAAGACCCGCCCGTCGGGAGTGATAATGTCGAGCAGCGTAGAATCCCCCGGAGCGAACCGAGCCCTTAGGTCCAACATGCTCGGGAAAGCCAACGTTTCTCCCCAGCGGTGCGCGTATGTCACGGGGTCGATCACGCGGCCAGCTTCGGAATCGTGGAAGACATAACGGTGGTCGCCAATGACTCCTGCCTCGCGGATCTCAGCCGTCTGCAGTCTCTCCCCCTGAAGACCCATCACAGGATAGCGCCAAAGGTCACGTACCCTTCCGAGCTTGGCCCGCACTGATATCCTAAGAAATCGAATACTCAGTGGTCTTAACTCTTGCTCAAGCTGACTTCCGGGTTACATCGCAGCGCGGAGGGCGAATGGAAGTCGGGCGACAGATGCGGGGAAATAATATGACCGTTCGATCGATCTCTCAAGCCGTTACGGTGAAGGTTGAGAGAAACTCTGCTCCTTCTACGTCGACTATGACCTGGAAGGTTCCTGGCGTCGACGTGCTGCCGATCGTCCAGGTGACGGAACAAGAACCGGAGGAAGACGTCGTGCAGGAGAAGGTGTGTGAGGTGGAACCAGAGGCGTAGTCAACCACAACTGAGACGATTGCGCCGACCAAGGCCCCATCCGAATCTAGCGCCTGGATTGTGATCGCTTGAGCTGAGCCGCGTTGGATTGGGTCTTGGGCGTAAGAAATGCCGGCCTGCAAGCCTCCGTTGACCTTGGTAGTCACGGTCATGGTGCTTCTCCCAATTACGTCCCACGAAGTGACAGGATGGATCTCCCAACACGTGTTGCCGTGCCAGCTCTCCGTTTCGTGAACGGTATCGCAATACGCGATTCCCGTCTCCTGGATGACGGACCCCGGTTGAGGCTGCCCCAGCTTTGCCTGATACGAGGGTGTTATCTCCGTGATGAAGACCGGGATTACCCCGTCTGTCACTGCAACATGCCAATCACCGTCGCTCTCCGTTCGGACGTAAATTACTCGCAAGTCGGTAACTGTTACCGTTACGCCCCCGGTACCTGCCTTGTCTAGTGCGGTGGGAAATTTGCCCGCGATGAGGTCGTTCAGCGTGGCAGTCCCCGTCATCTTGGTCTGCGTTATCAGGGCGAGGGCCAGTCCAGCCAATACGATGATCACGAGGACCGTGACCGTGAAGGCCTTGCTGATTCCGCGGTGTGCGGTCGGATGAGCGCGATTCATCGCACGATCCCTTTGGGCTTCCAGCTTTTATCTTAGACCCGATTTTGTCCTCTCTGCCTTCAGTGATCGGGAGCTCAATCCGAGCCTCTGGGGTGCCCTCTTTCCGATTTCCCTCCCTTCGGTAGCGGAAGGAAGTCGATACCGAGGGAGCCAAACAGCGCGAAGAACGACGGCGGTAGCGCGCCGCCGGGCGTAAGTTAATTACGTCGCCTTCACTTGGAGGAGCAGGTCAGCACTGTTGCAAGCCAAAGCGGTTCGGGCGCGAGTCTCAAAGAAGGCCCAGTATTTCACGGAGTCAGTCATCCGGCAGATGACTAGGCTCGCTAAGCAGTACGGAGCGATTAACCTCGCTCAGGGAATGCCCGACTTCGAGGCACCTCCAAGAATCAAGTCGGCCGCCATCAAGGCAATTCGTGAGGACCTTAACCAGTATGAGATCACTTGGGGCTCCGTTGAACTCCGTGACGCCATCGTGGAGAAAGCCAGGCGCTTCAACGGGATTGAAGCGAACCCGGAGACAGACATCACCGTAACGTGCGGCTCGACCGAGGCGATGACGGGCTCTATCATCGCCGTCACGGACCCTGGGGAGGAGGTGATAATACCCGAGCCTTTCTACGAAAACTACGTTCCAGCGACGATAATCGCGGGGGCGAGACCACGCCACGTCGCACTCCAGGCGCCCGACTTTCGGTTCAACGAGGAAGAGCTCAAGAAGTCTTTCAACTCGCGTACCAAAGCAATCATACTGAACACGCCGAACAACCCGGCAGGGAAAGTCTTCGCCGAAGAGGAGCTGCGTGTCATCGCCGACCTCTGTGCGGACTACGATGCTCTAGCCATCACGGACGAGATCTACGAGTACATCGTTTACGACGGGCGGAGGCATATCAGCATAGCGACGATAGGAGACATGCACGACAGGACGGTGACGATATCGGGTCTTTCGAAGACGTACAGCGTGACGGGCTGGCGCTTGGGCTACGCAATCGCCGCAAAGGATATCACAAGCGCGGTAAGAAAGGTTCACGACTTCACCACAGTCTGCGCACCCACTCCGCTGCAGAGGGCGGCTGTCGAGGCATTGAAACTACCGCAGTCGTACTACGCCAGTCTCGCGAAGAATTACCAGAAGAGGCGCGATTTCATCGTGAAATCCCTGAGGGACATAGGGTTCGCCCCCGTAGAGCCGGAGGGTGCATACTACGTCCTTGCGAATTTCAGCGCGCTGAGCAAGAAGGATGATGTGGAGTTCGCGCGGTATCTCGTGGAAGAAGCGAGCGTGGCCTCGGTACCGGCGTCGAGCTTCTACGCTCATCCCGAAATGGGGAAGAAGAGCGTCAGGTTTCACTTCTCGAAGAAGGACCAGACGCTTCGCGAAGCGGCCGCCAAGTTGGCCACAACTCTCTCGAAGTGAGACCTCTCCGAGGGAACGCGACAATAGTCGCATCTCTTTCTTCGACGACTTACTGCGAGACCGCCGCCGGGGCTATACTAGGTAGAGGTAAATCGGGTGCGCCTTCTTCCAGCCCTTCGGGGTGAATGACAGCTCACGGTCGGACTTCCACCCGAAGATCGGGAAATCGAAGGTCACCACCCTGCTCCCCCTCCTGAGCTCCCTCCTGAACTTCGGCGCGAGCAGCCCGAGGGTGTAGCTCGAAAGATAGAGGGCTACCACGTCGGCCTTCCTGAGGCTGACGTCTCTGAAGTTGCGGCGCAGGACCTTCACCCGCCCCGAGAGGCCCATCTCGCGCACCCTCCTCCGGCACTCCTTCACCAAGGCCCCGCGGACATCCACACCCAGAGCGCTAGCCCCGAACGACTTCGCCGCTGCGATCACGATCCTCCCGTCTCCCGATCCCAGGTCGACGACTCTCTCGTTCGGCTTCAAGGAGGCCAGCGAGAGCATCTGGGGTATAACGTCCTCCGGGATGGGAACAAACGGTTCTGTAGTTCTCACGGCGCATCAGCGAAAGTCTCTCTCGTCCGTTTCATTTCCCTTGCTTGGCGAACTTCCTGCGGTTCCTTAGGCTGACGGCCACGTAGAGCACCACGAGGATTGCGATCACGATGGGTGACGAGAACAACCGGAAGTATGTCAGCACCAGCACGACTAGGGCGACAAGCGGCAGCGCCAGGTACAGCGTCCGCCTGGGTGTCAAGATAAACGCCGCATTTTTGAATGCATCTTAGATAAGCAATCCGCCGGGCAGACCTCAGCCACTCTTCTTCCTCCTGCTCATTCCGTGTCTAAAGCAATCAACCGTGTGGTCATCGACCAGCCCAGCCGCCTGCATGAACGCATAACAGATGGTCGACCCGATGAAACTGAAGCCTCTCTTCTTCATGTCCCTACTCATTCCGTCGGAGGCAGGAGTGCTCGAGGGCAGGCTTCGCAGCTCCCTGAATCTATTCACTAACGGGGGGTAGTCCACGAATCTCCAGACGTATTCATCGAAAGAACCGAATTCCTTCTTGACCTCCAGGAATCGCTTCGCGTTATTGATGACCGAGAGAATTTTCAGCCTGTTCCTGACGATCCCTTCGTCTCCCATCAAGCGCACGACATCGCCCTCTGTGTACCTCACTATCTTCTCGGGGTCGAAATAATCGAACGCCCTCCGATACTTCTCCCTTCTTGCCAGGATGGTTGACCATGATAGCCCCGCCTGGGCTCCCTCCAGCGTAAGGAGCTCGAACAACTTCCGGTCATCGTGCAGGGGAACTCCCCATTCGCTGTCGTGATACTCGACCATCAGGGGGTCTCTGGCCCAGGCACATCTTTTCGGCATGTGAAGAGTCGTCTCCTCGTTAGGCGACCTTCAGCCAGCATTCTTGAACCTTCGCAATCGAGAATTTGGGATAGCAGAGTTCAGCCGCCTCCCGCGGAGTCGCAGTGGCCCTCGCCGGTAGACAATCCTGTCGTTCAAACTGTCGCTTGAAGGGGAACACAGCATCCTGAGATGTTTGTAGTTGACCTGATGCGCGTTCTGCGAGAAGCCCCAGACTTCGGCCTAAAGCTTGCGGTCCTCGCGCGCGTCCATACTGTACTTTTCTCGGAGAGCCAACTGCTGAGCGGGGTCAATCTTACCGCCCGAAGCCCTGTGGAGGTTCGCCATCTCTTCCCAATATCCCTCGAAACCGGGAGGGGTGAGGAATATCAGTAGCCTTCCGACTCCCGGGCCGAGGTTCGCAATCGTGTGAAGCGTTCCCCTTCGGACCAAGACGAAGGATCCTGTGGGCGCAGGGATTGTCCCCTTGTCGAGGGAGAGCCTGAAGTTTCCCTCTAAGACATACATGGCCTCGTCCTCTTTCTTGTGGATGTGCATTGGAGCAGCCGGCGCAGGAGGGGGAGCGGCGCCGAACTCGGTGACCGAGTACCTGCCATTCGTCTCTTCGCCAGAGAGTATGAAGGACACGGTGTTCGGCCCTAAAGATACGGTCCTGCTCTCCCCTCGTCGCTGAAGGACGACATTTTCTGACACAGTTACAGCGCTATGGAGTTTCGATTTAAGCTTGCTTTGGGCCCACGGGAAGTCGAAAACGATGCGGCTGCGACTGCAACGATGGCTAGCCTCCTCCAATTAGCGCTGTCCCACGAATGTAGAGCTCAAGTCCCGAGCCAACACTGAGCGACCGGTCGGCGCAAAATCCGAAGTAGGCCTCTGCCACCCTCCATCGCACGGAAGATGAGGGGTTCCTTCGAGATCTTCGGAGAAAAGAACTAGGTGCGTTTATCAACCGCACCCGGGAGGACGGTCGAAAGGAAGTTTGGAGGCATGACTGAGGCAAATCAACCGACGGGAATGTCTGGATTGGGTTCCCAAGGGCTGGCACCCCAAGCAGGGCCCGTACTGCGGAGGAGAACGATCGCCCTAGTTCTAGGGGGGCTGCTCACTGGATTGCTGTTGGGTTTCATGGATGTGACAATCGTGGCTACCGCAGGCCCGACCATCATCTCCGACCTGGGCGGCCTGAGTCTCTACGCGTGGGTATTCAGTTCCTTCGTGATAGTGCAGACCATCGTCATTCCGATTTTCGGGAAGCTCTCCGACCTGTACGGGCGAAAGAGATTCTTCTTGGTGGGGCTCGTTGTATTCATGATAGGTTCGACTCTCTCCGGCGCCTCGCAAGACATCTACGAACTTATCGTCTTCAGAGCAGTCCAGGGCATCGGGTTTGGCGCATTCGTTCCGGCTACGATTGCCATTGCGGGAGACCTCTTCCCTCCTGAGAAGCGGGGGAGGGTTCAAGGACTCCTCTTCTCCGTCAATGGAATCGCATTCGCAGTGGCCCCTGCCGCAGGCTCATACCTGACGGAGACGATTAGTTGGCGGTGGATATTTTACATAAATCTCCCGTTGGGCGTCATCGCTTTCCTTATGATATACCTGACGTTACGGGAGTCACGAAACGCGGGAGCCAGCGCCTTTAGCGATTGGGTGGGAGCTTCGGCCCTAGGCGGGTTTCTTGCTTTATTCATGATGGGTCTGTTCCTGGGAGGCTCGACGTTCGACTGGGTCTCCTGGGAAGAGGCGGCATTATTCGCCGGCAGCGGCGCCGTTCTCCTGACTTTCGTTGCGGTCGAAAGGCGGGCGAGAGAGCCGGTACTCCCTCTCCGTCTATTCAGGAAAAGGACAGTTTCAGCCGCGACCGCAGTCAACATACTGCGAGCGATGGTTCTCTTTGGACTAATCGCCTACATTCCGCTCTATGCGCAAGCGGTGCTAGGTGGGAGTGTCTCGGACGTAAGGAACGTCGTGTACGCATTTGCACTTCCAACGACTCTAGGGATTCTCTTGGGTGGGTTGTCTCTGTCGAGGATGGGTTACAGGAACACCGTACTCGTTGGGGCCGGAATCCTTGTGGGAGGACTAGTGGCTTTGCAATCAATCAACTCCTCTTCCTCCCTCATTCGGCTGATGGAGCTGTCTGTCCCGATAGGTGTGGGAAGCGGCTTGATGATTCCGGCCACGATAGTCGCATTCCAGAACTCGGTACAGAGGAATGAGATCGGCGTCGCCTCCGCTCTTGCGGCTTTCACTTTGAACTTGGGGGGAGCCATTGGCGTAGCTAGTCTCGGAGCGATTCAAGCGAACAGGTTCACCGCTCAACTCTCAAGCTTGCTTGTCGGCATCCCGCCTAACGGTAGGGCGGTGCTGAGCGATCCTAATCTCGTCGGGCAGATTCTAGCCTCCCCTGCAGCCCTCGCCAGGCTGCTGGCAGCAAACCCGCCCCTTGCAGCGTTCATTCCACCCCTGAGGGAAGCGTTCTCACAATCCATCCTGATTCTATTTCTTGTCTTGCTGGGAGCGAGCGTCGCTGTCTTCGTGGCGGGTCTCCTGATTAAGGGGAAAGACAAAAGGCCGTCCACCCCTCAAGCCAGCTAAGCCTCCCGACCAGACGGCCCCTGAGGCTGAGGTGGGGAAGTCAGAGCCCACTGTTCAGCACCAGGCGGTCATAGCGGAATTTCAGTCGAAGTAACCATTCCTTGCAGCGAGGCTTCTGTCCGGCGTATCCGCCATAAACTAATGCGCGAGAAGGTCTCGACTAACCGGCACGAGTGGGGTTGCCGAGTGTTTGTGAACCGAGGTTCCCCCCGAAATTCAGCAAACCAAGAAGGAAACGGTGATGTGGTTCACCGATTCTTCCCAGCTTAAATATGGCGGACTCAACCCAATGAATCATGCGTGCTGAAATCTACGATGGTACGAATAAGCTGGGCGAAATCGGCCTCAGCGAGAAAACCTTCTCAACCGGCTCTCGCGGATTCTACGCTTCAGCCAAGCTGGAGATTCACGGAAAGCGCTATCAGGCCAATCTCCAACTCGTTGAGATAGGTAGCAAGCCGGGCAACAAGTAGCCAACCCGTAGCGCCTGATATTCTATTGGTGCTTACGGGCTCAAGGGGAAGGATTTGTAGAAACAGTGGTCAGGAACAGTCAACCGCGCTTCGTAGGAATTCGCCTTTGGCAAGGCTACGTCCGCCCGCGCTCAGATTAAATAAGGAGCGGGGAACGAGCTGCTCATGGTCACCAAGACGATAGTGCACTTCGAGATTCCGGCAAACGAAGTCGAGAGGCTGAGCGGCTTCTATAGGACAGTCTTTGGATGGAAGTTCGAGAAGGCCAAGATGCCTGGATTCGATTACTGGCTGATCTCCACCGGCCCCAGAGGCAAGAGCGTGGGGGGAGGGATGTACAAGAAGATGGGTCCGAACGACGGGGCGAGGAACTTCATAGGGGTCGAAGAGATCGATTCGGCGATAGAGACTTTCAAGAAGGCAGGCGGGACCGAGGTGGTGGGTAAGCAGGAAGTACCCGGGCAGGGATGGTCATTCATCGGCGCCGACCCTGAGGGCAACGTGATAGCCTTATGGGAACAGATGAAACCCGCACGTCGGGCGGGACGAAGACGGAAGTCAAAAAGACGGTAGGCACATCGCTCTTTTTAGGCGAGGGAATAGCGAAGAGGGCGCAAAAGCCCAACGCTTCGGCGAAGCTACCGACGAAGTGACGCCTTGACTCGGCTTAAAACCTCCACGTGAGGGAGTCGGACGGGAGCAGATTGACGGAAGTCGCGATCGAAGTCACTTCGCTGAAGAAGGCGTATGGGACATTGCAGGCAGTCGACGGAATCTCCTTCGCGGTAAGAGAGGGGGAGGTCTTCTCACTTCTGGGACCTAATGGTGCGGGGAAGACGACCACCATCGAGATTCTCGAGGGCCTGAGGAAACAGGATGATGGAACCGTGCGAGTGCTCGGAACTGACCCGTGGACGGATGGTTATGCCCTTCACAAGAAGATCGGGGTCATCCCTCAGGGATTCAAGTTCTTCGAATACCCCACTCCGAGGGAGGCCGTCAAGTACTATGCGGCGTTGTTCGGCGTCAAGGCCGACGTCGAAGGAATCCTCGCCAAAGTCCTGCTCCAGGATTCGGCTGAAGTGTACTTCACCAGGCTCTCCGGCGGTCAGAAACAGAAGGTGGGGCTCGCGCTCTCGCTGGTGAACGACCCGCAACTTCTCTTCCTCGACGAGCCCACCACCGGTCTGGACCCCCAGGCGCGACGGGCGGTATGGGAAGTGATCAGAGGGCTGAAGAAGGAGGGGAGGACCGTGCTGCTCACGACGCACTACCTAGAGGAGGCGGAGGAGCTCGCGGACAGGGTTGCAATCATGAACAAGGGGAAGATAATCACCTCGGGGACGCCCGCTGAGATAATCACCAACCATTCTTCCGGTGAGCGTCTCCTTGTGCACGGGAGCGAACGACTCGCGAAGTATCTGGAGAAGAGCGCGAAGCTCCCGGTTGAGTTCGACGGAAAGGACCTGATCAGCCTGTCCCTGCATCGGAAGGAGGACGTAATGGCCGCGGTCGCAGCAATACAGCAATCCGGTCTGGAATGGGATGACCTGCGAACGAAAAGAGATAGTCTCGAGGACATCTTCGTGAAGCTCGTGGGGGAGCCTATGGAAGAGCTGGAGGCGAAGGCGTAAGCGATGAACGCGAGGAGGGTGGTGGCGGACTTCGGCGTCTTCAGCAGAGGGTACATCCGCAGCCGGATCGGGGCGTTCTTCGCGCTCGTCTTTCCCGTAATCCTCATTCTCATATTCGGCGCGATTTTTTCGGGGGGCAGCTCGGGGCCGGTCAGCGTCTACGTTCAGAACCAGGATGGGTCGCAGGTCAGCAACGGTTTCGTCAGCGCGCTGAACAGCACGAACACAATCCGCCTCCACGCCGTCGACACCTCTCAGAATTTCACCAGCTATCTCCTCTCGCACTCGGCGTCGGACGGCATCGTAATCCCGTCTGGATTCTCGTCCGCCTTCGTCTCGGGGAAGCCGGTCAACGTGACAGTCTACGGGAACCCGGCATCTACGACGAGTGCGATCGTGTCGGGAATCACGCGCGGCGTCGTGAATCAGTTCAACCTCAAGCGCGCGGGCGGATCTCAGGTCATCGGGGTGGAGCCACAGAATGTAAAGTCTCAGTCTCTCAAGTACATCGACTTCCTCGTGCCCGGGCTCGTCGGCTTCTCTGTGCTAACCAGTCCGATGTTCGCCCTGGTCAACATCAGCTCTCAGTACAAGAGAGACAAGATCTTCAAGCAGCTTTCCCTGACTCCGCTCACAAAGTCCGAATGGCTAGTATCCAAGATATTCTTTTACATCGTGCTTACGATCATTTCATTCTTCCTGATGACCCTCGTTGGGGTCTTCGCCTTTGGGGCGCACATCAGCCTGACTCCCTGGATCATACCCTTCCTCGTGGTGGGCCCCCTACTCTTCGTGTCCCTCGGGATGCTCGTGGGCACGGGCTCCAAGAGCGTTGAGTCGTCGGCGGTAGTAGGGAACCTCGTCACCTTCCCGATGATGTTCCTCTCGGGGACCTTCTTCCCGGTGAGCACGATGCCGGCCTACCTCCAGAGCTTCGCCCACGTGCTTCCACTCTTCTACGTAATAGACGGACTGAACAACGTCATGACCTACGGAAATTATGGGGCGGCGCTTATCGACCTTGGCGTGCTCCTCGTCCTCTCGGCCATAATCTTCGGGCTAGCGGTCAGGTTCTTCAAGTGGCGTGAGGATTAACCGGCCGTCGCGGTTCCTATAAGATGGCAGCGGCAGGTTTCCGCTTCTTACCGCCTGACGCTTGTCTGATTTTAGGGAGGAGGTGCAATGAAACCACCTGCATACTCTGGGCCGGTAACCACCTTAAATACCCCCAAGAGGAAAATCCCTTTCTTCGAGCAATGCCAAAGGACATCTTCTCCGAGGTAGAAAAACAAGCCCAGAGCGCGGCCACAGCCAGGGCCACCTGGCGCGGAGTGCTAAGTCTGGACATCCCTACTCTCGGTCTGGGTGCGGTAGAGTACCACCTTCGAGCCGCAAAGGCGCACGGGGATCTCGAGCCGGTCAAGTTTGTCAAGATAGACAAAGAGACGGGGAAGGAGGTCGTGAGCCGCGAGGTGCCGAGGATGTACCGCTACAAGCAGGGCCCTGCCGGGGAGCGACTCGACATGCAAGAAATCTCTCAGGATGAGGTGAAGAACAAAGTCAAGTACGAGGGAGAGCTTCTGGTCTCTGTCCGAAACGAAAAGAGGTTCTTTCTCAAGTACGAGCTGGAGTTTTCGGGGCAGTGGATTGAAGTTCCCGCAAGCCGAGTGGTGGACAAACAAGACGGAGAGGAGATCGAGCCATTCGACAGAACAACCAGAATCCAGGTGGAGCCAGACGGATTCGTGCCTCTTGAAAGGATATCAGAGTACAAGTTCAAGGAAGTATACCAGCTCTCACCCGACACGGACCCGAAGGTGAAGGAGACCACGTCGAGGGTGAAACAGCTCGCGAGATATCTCCTCGAAAAGCAGACCGCGCTCGTGTCATTCTTCTCCTGGGGGAGAGGCTACCAGTTTTATACGAGCGTGATCCATCCCTATGAAAGAAAGGACGGCAGACTGTGGCTGCTGATGGGGCTGAGCGAAGGAATCCTGAAACTCGACGATGCCTGGGCGCTTGAGGAGCAGGGAGAGGCAGAAGGACTTCCCCCGGTGCCTGTTGCCAAGAAGAAGCCGAAGGTCACGATCTCAAAGTAATTTTGAGGTTATCTTCAGGAAGCCCGCCGGGGTCTGGTGATGGTGGGACAGCGTGAGTGACTTACTCCCTAACTACGTCCTTGAAAATTACTCAAAAGCCGTGAAGACCGACCTCTCGACTTGGCTGGCACTGAACCCACTTCCGTCTCTCTGCGAGCCAAAGCTCGACGGGATCAGAGTCTTTCTCTTCAAGAGCGGCGACGAGCTAGTCCTCTCGAGCAAGCACGGAGGTATATACACGCCGAAAGGAAATCCCAAAGTCTTCGCGAAGGTGCCAGAGTTCCTGCACGCCCCTCACAGGGCGATACTCGACGGGGAGTACGTGGCGCACGAGGGTCTGTTTCTCTTTGACGTGCTGCGAATCGATGAAAGGGATGTGCGGCCTCTGGTGCTGAAGGAGCGGAAGAAGATTCTGAATGAGATCCTCCGGGGAACGGACCTGGAAGTCCCCTTCACGCTCGCGAGGTCCTCCGAGGAGATCACGGCGCAGAGGGAAGAGTCCGTTCAGAAGGGTAGAGAGGGAGTCATCGTGAAAAACCCCTCATCGACATACGGACAACCCAATTCATGGCTGAAGATGAAGAGGTACGACACGATAGACTGCTTTGTGATGGACTACGAGGAGACGCCAGACATGAAAAAGACAGGTATTCCTAGGTCCTGGTATGTCGGCGTCTACGACGCCGCCGGGCAGAGGGTGAACCTGGGGAAGGTCGGTTCGTTTGTTGAGAAGGTGGACCCTCGTCAGGTGAGAATAGGGTCGGTCATCGAGGTGAGATTTCAGGAGGTGACCGACGATATGAAGCTCCGCGCGCCCTTCATACTAAAGGTCAGACACGACAAAATCCCCGCCGAGTGCCTGCTCTCCCAGATAAGGCAGGAACCCGGAAAGATCAGCCATTGAAGAAGGAACTAGACCCGAAGATCGCGGAGGAGATCGCGGAAGACTTTCTAGAAAGGACGAAGGATCTGTACAAGCGGTACGAGCTCGCAGGGAGTCTCAGGAGAAAGGAGCCCGTAGTCCACGACATCGATTTCGCTGTAATTCCGAAAGGTGAATTCGGGGCCTGGAGAGAAGAGGTGAAGGAGCGTGTCATCAAGATCGGCGGCACCGTCGGCCCGTTTGGCGAAACCATCTCAAATTTTCGATACAGGGACGTTCTGGTGAACCTCTTCATCTGCCCCAGCGAAGACGCCTGGGGGGTAACGCTGATGTGGGCGACCGGACCGAAGGGGCACACGATTGGGATGACGATAAAGGCGAGGAACAAGGGCCTCCTCCTCGACTCGACCGGCATCTGGACCCGGGAAGAACCCCGGCGCTTGGTTGGAGCAAAGAGTGAAGAGGAGGTCGGAAGAATACTCGGCTGGAAACTCAAGCCCCCGAAAGAGAGAGGCAAAGGGTCCAAGCCCGGCAGTGTCTTCTACTAGGCTCGTCACGACTGCCAACCCAAAAAAGTGATATCGGACGCGGCAGTGTCGCGCCCTGCGAGCGGGGGGCGGGCGGGCGGGGGTCCTAGTCAGGCTGCAGCGCTTCGCTGAGGTAGTCCTCGCGAGCGGGTGTGAAGAAATCGATGACCACGGTTGGGAGTTTTGAATCCGTCTTCAGCTCGTGATAGAGACCCTGTGGAATGAAGTACGAGTCTCCCTTTGATATCTTCCACATCCTCTCTCCAACCTTGAAGTCTCCCCCTCCTTCCAGGAAGATGCCAAATTGGGCGTGGGTGTGATTGTGCCACGGAAAGACGGAACCAGGGGCTATCTTGTACAGAACCATCATACCCGAAGCGGAGTGAGACAGTATTCTTCTCCTGACGCCCGGGAGGATTTCGTGCCAGGCGCCGGGCTTATCGCGCCACATCGCAGGCTCATCACGACCTTTGGGCCGCCTCTCTTTGTCAGTCACACGCGGAGAGAATAGATTTCGACTTATATCTTATCCGTAGGAAGACCCCGTTCCAGAAGTCGCGAGAACAGACTCTTGGGGAGTAGTCAGGCCTCCGCCTCTCTGTTGACGGGCCAGACGGTGCTCCCTCTTATATCGTCGACCCCGAGGACGAACTGCATTACCCTCCCGAGTCCGATCCCGCACCCCGAGTGCGGGTGACCGCCGAACTCCTTGTAGAAGTTCAGGTACCAGGCGAAGTCCTCCAGCCCTCCTCCCCTCTCCTTCAACAGCCTGAACATGCTCGACTCCAATAGTCGTTTCACTAGCCTGTCGTACTCGTACTCTCTCTCTGCCGCCCCCACCGCCTCCCCGCTGTACGGCAGAATCAGGTCTGCGCTGTCTACCAGCTCACGATTGATCGCATTCTCTTTCATGTTGAAGAACTTGATCGCCTTGGGGTAGTGAGTTATGAAGAGGGGCTGACTGCCCATGTACTCGACCAAGAGCTTCTCGTGCTGGCTCTTCAGGTCGTCTCCCCACCTCACCCCCTCGCCCTCGAGCAGATCGACGGCGTCCTTGTAGGTTATCCTCTTGAAAGGCCTCCTGACGTTTTGGAGTCTCTCCGCGTCCACTCCGAGGACCGCGAGGCCTTCGCTTCTGTTGGCGAGCACCTCCGAGACCATGCTCACGAGCGTTCCCTCGACGTGCTCCAGAAGCTGCTCGAAGTTCCCCCTGAACTCTATCTCGAGGAGCGTGAACTCGACGAGGTGCCTGTCGTCCACCTTATCCTCCGCTCTGAAGCTCGGGCCAGCCGCCCAGACCTTCTCAAGGTACGGCGTCATGACCTCGAGGTAGAGCTGCCCCGTCTGCGCGAGGTACCGCTTCTGACCGAAGAAGTCGACCTCGAACATCGTCGCCACGTTCTCGCACGCCCCCGTGGCTCTGGTGACGTGGGGAACAGTGACTTCGACGAAGAGATTCTCCTCAAAGTACTTCCTCGCTCCTGACAAGAGGGACGCCTCGATTCTTGCGATAGCTTGCAGGCTAGGCTCCTTGAATAGCCTGTAACGCTCCGCTGTATTTTTGAGGTTTTCGAGAAAGATAGTCTTCTTGTAGGTTCGGCCCGACGGATTAGGCTCTAGCTGAATGTGAACCCGCGCTCTCAGTAATTGGATTTTCGATTTAAGCTTTGAGCGAGGCGTGTGAGTTCTTAGCACAATCGTGTGAACCATCCTTTAACGCTGAATCGGTAGACCTTGCGCGATGCCGAGGCGTGAAGCTCTCTCCACGATCGCAATCGCGCTGGTTGAGACGGGCGCACTTCAGTTCGGAAGGTTCACACTCTCGAGCGGAAAGGCGAGTTCCTACTACATCGACCTGAGGCGCATACCGAGCTTTCCCAAGGCATACAAGAAGGTCGTGTCTGCCTACAGACTCCTCGTCAAAGAGGTCGGGGCGGAGAACTTCGACGCGGTTGCCGGGATAGCGACGTCGGGCCTGACCTTCTCCTCCCCACTGGCCATCTCGATAGCCAAGCCGATGGTCTACGTCAGACAGGAGGAGAAGTCGCACGGAACGAAGAAGCGGCTTGAGGGAGTCCTCCCGAGGGGCTCGACGACGCTGATCGTCGACGACCTGATCACGACCGGGGGCAACATCATCTATGCAGTCGAGAGCCTAAGGGCAGAGGGGTCGAGTGTGCGCGACGCGATCGTACTCATCGACAGGCTGGAGGGAGGGAAGGAGAACCTGGAGAAGGTCGGCGTCAGGCTGCACAGATTTTCGACCGTTCTCGAACTCTCCCAAGTCCTTTACGAGAAAGCGATCGTCAAGGAGGCTCAACTCCGTGCAGTGAATGAGCAGGTTCGGCAGGCTCACCCTCTGTGAGCCAGCCCTGTAATCTCCCCGACCCCTCTGAAGCCCTTCCGCTGAATGTATCCCCTGATTCCTTCGACTACCTCCCTGAAGAGTCCGTAATTCCCCGAAGCCACGGTGCCTACCTGGACCGCGGTGGCGCCGCGAGCAGGAATTGAACCGCATGATCCCACCTGGAGATGCCCCCGACCCCCATTATCGGCACCTCGGACACCTCGGAGAGTTCGTAGACGCACCTCAAGGCGATCGGCCGCCCGCATCAAGGCGCGCGACTGTCGGGTCAGGGTACCCCCTCCTGGGCTTCAAGCCGATGGATTTGGAGACGGCGCCCCCCGCACCCGCCTTGATCGCGGAAAGTAGAGACTCGACCGATTCTCCCGCCACCCCCGACGCGAGAAGCGTCGGATTCGCTAACCGCCCCCCGCCAGCCCGACCGAGAGGTCGATCTCACTCAAGCTTGTCGTCGTAACTCTCCCTAGGCGATTTAAGAGTAGCACGGCATCGCAAAGGTCATAAGGTTTCGAAGCAAGACGTCGATAATGCAGACGTTCAGAGAAAGGGTTCTCGCCTCCTCGAGGGAGAGGGGGAGCAGCGTCGTCCTCGCGCTCGACGTCTCGGGTCCCTTCGGTCAGAGGGTCGCGAGGGCTAGGAAGGTGCTCGAGCAGACAAAGGAGTCCATCGCGGCCGTGAAGGTGAACTTTCACCTGCTCCTGCCGTTTGGGCTCACCGGAATCAGGGACTTGATCGACCTCTGCAAGGGAGAGGGCCTGCCGCTGATAGCGGACATGAAACTGAACGACATCGGGTCGACAAACCTGGAGGTGATCGAATCGCTCCTGGCTTCTCATTTTGACGCCGTGATAGCCAACCCTCTTGTGGGTTACAGGGACGGGATGGGGGAGGTCATAGAGAGGGCCCACGAACTGGGCGG
>WNEQ01000153.1_pt1 | contig 33496 bp, 38 predicted proteins | sample 5399971 | NCBI WGS metagenome assembly WNEQ01 (sample SAMN13153330, study PRJNA577476) | soil metagenome | isolation source: 20 cm grassland meadow soil 2 days after 1st rain plot 5 | place: USA:California | collected 2015-09-18
AGGAGGTAGTAGTCGGTGCTAATCCCGGTGTCACTCCCGGTGCAACTCGGTCGTCATCGCTGGGCGCAGTGAGTCACCGACCATGTAGGAGCGGGGGTTGGCAATTCTTCCGGAATCTCGGGCAGATATTAAGAGATGTAGCGCGAATGAGTGATCCGGAGCGCGACCGGCGAAATAGCGCTCGAACGGACTTTTAATCAGGGGGTCCAGGGTTCGAATCCCTGACGGCTCACCAAGAAACCGCCACGTTACGCGACGCTCTGCCGGTGCGGGCTCGCCTTGGTGTGGCCTGAGTGCGACCTTGCCATCGAGCAGCCCACAACAATTCCGCAGTGCGCTCGCTACGGCTCGCAAAAAAAAAGAAAGCGGCGGATCCGCGGGCCCGCCGCTTTCTCGAGAGTGGGTCTTTTGTCTCTACCGCTTCGCTAGCTAGGTAGTCTCGGTAGATTAGCCACGGTTAACGCAACCTCCCCCGCGATCGATCATCAAGGTCCGCTGCGTACTCCGTGAACGCCCTCTCTCCCCTAGGCCTAACTCCCAGGTTGCGCGCATAGTGCTGCTCCCCTTGCGTCTTGTCAAGGCCTAAGTGCTCACGCCTCATGTCCACATTTCCACAGTTGTCCACGTCCAAGAAAGAGCACGGTCTCACGCGGTCTCGCGGCGGCGTCGCCCAAAACGACCGGTCTGTCCATGCTCTGCAAGAAGCCCGGCTAAATCCCCTTGTTTCTACGGGCCAGCATGAGTCCCAGGCGCCGTATACCCGCATGGGTATGCGACCGAACGAATCCTTGACGGCGAGCTCACTTGGTTCGCTAAGAACTGTACGCGTCGCTCAAGAGGACATTCGCGGACAGCGACAGCATTGACGTCAACATCGTCAGAGAATCGATCGCCCTCACACTTTATGCGTTGCTAACAATGTGACGTCTGATGAAATCGCGTACCGCCGCAGCGACCTCCTCCGGGTGCTCCAGCAGGAGCATGTGGCTGCCGCCCTTGATCTCTTGCACTTCGCGGTTGGGCAATCCGTTCGAGAGATCTGCAGTTCCTTCTGCTGAGGTCACGATGCTCTCGGCCCCTCGAAGGACGAACGTCGGCGTCGCGATGTTTGGCAGAATGGATCGAAGGTGGCGGGATCTAGCTTCATACGCCAACCGCCGTCGACTCGGCGGAGTCCTTCGATCACGAAGGACCGGAGCCGCTCATCAGGGATGGTGGGATAGATGCGGCGACGAGCGGGTCGAGATCCACCCAGACAAAGGCGTTGAGCATGGCTGCGGGAATCGACGCCCGCGTGTTCGTGATGAAGCGCGCCGCCGCGAGCGCACCCGCAGAGTGGGCGAGGATGGCGTATGGGCTGTGCACCAGACTCGCGACGACCTGCGCAAGATCGGCAGCGTGGTGCTCGGGATTGTATGCCGGCGGCGACACGTGTTCACTATCGCCGTGGCCGCGGAGGTCGAGGAGCACGCAGCGAAACTCGCGAAGCTCCCTCCGCGGATTCGAGGGTGGTCGGCTCGAGATTCTCTGTCCAACATTTCCTAGAAGTACCAGCCGCCGGCTGCCTGTTCGCCGATTCCTCGACGAGTGTCAGCAAGTGTCGCATTTCGCATCGGCCGTGACGCATTTTGCATCGATTCAAGACGCCGCCCGCGGCGGTGGGGCGCGTCCGTCTCTACTTTCGGTCCGGCGACCTTGCCTTTTGCCACACGGGGTTTTGGACAGCCGTCGCAGGCGGTCGAGCGTGCGACTCTGCCTGGCATCCGATTTGCTCTCTGGCCCGCCGCACTCAAGTCGCGAACGGACGGAGCTTGAATGACCGCATGTAGACGCGGTGCGTGCCGCGCTCCAATCCAACACGTGAAGGTATCCCAACCGAAGGAGTAACCGATGGACGATCGACTCCAGCGCGTGCGCGAGCAGATCGACCGAGAGGTTTCTCGACGTCATGCCAACCGCGTCCTCCACGGGCACCCGTCGCCCCTGTTCTGGCTCGATCAGGACATTCCCGTCGAGACGGTCATGGAGCACCGACGTACCACACGTCTTGTCTTTCCGACCCGGCTGAGCCTGTACGTCGCGACTCCTTACTGTCTTCCGACCAAGCCTGATCGATGCGGCTTCTGCCTCTTCCCGAGCGAGATCTACCGGAACCAGGAGCAGCTCGACGTGTACCTTCGCTATCTCGGCCGCGAAGGCGAGATGTACAGCCGCTTCTTCGAGGAAGACCGACCGACCAGCGTGTATTTCGGCGGAGGGACTTCGAACCTCTACAAGGCCAGACAATACGATCAGTTGCTCGCGATCGTTCGCCGGATGTTCCCGAGACTCCCGCCCGGGACGGAGATAACTCTCGAAGGAGTTCCCCAGCTCTTCACGAAAGAAAAGCTCGTCGCGATGAGGAACGCTGGAATCACTCGGATCAGCATCGGGGCCCAGCAGCTCGCCGACGAGATGATCAAGATGAGCGGGCGAAAGCAGAAGGGCTCCCAGGTGCTCCAAGCGATAGCCTGGTGCCACGAACTCGGGTTAGGGAGCAGCGTCGACCTTATCTTTGGCTGGCCACGCCAGACCGTCGAAGGAATGCTCAAGGACCTCGACACTGTCGTGCAGGCCGGCGTCGGCCACATCACCCACTATGAGCTGAACGTGGCCGGCCGGACGGACTTCGCCCGGAACCGCCGGCCGGAGCTCCCATCGACCGACCAGAACGTCAGAATGTACCGCGCGTCCGCGGAATTCCTCCGCAACCACGGGTACGCACAGGTGACGACGTTCGACTGGGAGAAGACGGAGGCCGACACACTTCGTTACGAGGACCACTGGTACCGGCGTTTCGCGCATGATGACGGGGCGGCAATCGTCGCCACCGAGACCTGGGCCTGGGGCTTCGCCGGCGTCTCTGTCTTCCCGGGGACTCCTGGTCTACCCGGGTGGAGCTACATGAATTGCAGGCGCGTCGAAGAGTACTTCGCCCGCATCGACCAGGGGCGGTTTCCCGTCGAGCGCGGCTTCCACTACACGGAAAAAGACCTGCGCCTCATGATCCTCTTCCAGATGCTCCAGTGCCTCCGTGTTGACCTGCAGCTCTACGAGAAGCTCTTCGGTGTGAACCTCGTCGATGAGTACCGCGACATCTGGCCGGCGCTTCAGGAGCGGGGATGGGTGGAGGTCTCGGAGCGCCAGCTCACCCTCGTCGGTGACGGCGTGTTCTATACACCATTGATTCAGGGCCTGCTCGCCGCCGAGCGGCTGGAAGAGCTGCGGAAGGTCAAGTTCTCGAACCGGGCGAACATCGGGGCTGAATTGGATCGGACTCAGGAGGTAGCCTAGATGCCAGTCGAACAGGGAGCGCTGGGGTCGGAGACGGGTGTACGCGAAAGAGGGCGCATGAAACCAGCCGGCGTTCACGTCAGGACCGATGACGGAGTGGAGCTGGCGCTTCACCGGGTTTCCGGGGCGGTTTGGCAGGGGTGTCCCGTCTTACTGACGCATGGCACCTTCTCGAACGGGCAGGTCTGCGCGGGGCTGGCCGGATTCCTCGCCGACCACGGGTTCGATTGCTGGGTGCTGGAGCTGCGAGGTCACGGCCAGAGCGAACGAGGCCACGTCAACGCAGACTTCGAGCGGTTCGCCATGTTCGACGTCCGGGCCGGCTTTCAGGCGGTCCTTCGGGCCACGGGAAAGGAGCAAGTCTTCCTCGTGGCCCACAGCGGCGGCGGCCTCGTGTTCGTGATGTACCTGGCGCGAAATCCGGAGGCCAGGGAACGGGTGCGCGGACTGGTCACGCTGGCGAGCCAGGCGACCGAAGCGGGCGCGACGCTACGAGGACGGGCGAACGCGACACGGATCATGCTGATCAACAACCTCGCCGGCCCGGCGCGCCGCCGCCTGCTGGGCTTCGGGCCGGAGGACGAGTTCCGCGGGGTCGTGAACCAGTGGTTCCGCTGGAACTGGCGTCGTCGCTGGCTGGGTAACGACGGCTTTGATTATCTGGAGGCGGCGAAGGGCATCACCGTTCCCACGCTCTGGTTCGCGGGCACCGCTGATCGCTACATCGCTCCCGTCCGTGGCTGCCGCCGAATCTACGAGGCCCTCGGGAGCAGTGACAAGGAGTTCGTGGAGTGCGGGAAAGCCTCCGGCTTCTCCGAGGACTACGACCACACACGTATCATCGCGAGCCGACCTGCACGACATGAGATCTGGCCATGGATCCTGCGGTGGCTCCTCCAACGTGACTAACGCGTCCGTCGGTACCACGCGAACGATATCCGGCGTGGGAGCTTCCGCCCTCGCTCCGCCGCCGGCGCTCGTCGAGACCGCGCACGCGTTTCGCGCGCTGTTCGATGCGGACGTCGTGTGGCTGGCGGTGCGTGAATCGCGAGCCCGCTCGGCCGTGATCCGGTACGCCGAGGGCGCTCGGGACCGTCACGGACTTGGCGTTCGAGTCACCCCCGGGATCGGCGTCGGTGGCACCGTCCTTCTCTCCAGCCGACCGTGGTCCGGGCGCACGTCGGCCGAGGAAGGACTGAGTCCTTCCGAACGGGCCCTGCTGCTCGCCGAGAGGATCGAGGCGGCGCTCGTTCTCCCTCTTTTGAGCGGCGCGGGCACCACCGGCCTGGAAGCCCTGGTCTACGTCGGAAGTCGACAGTCCCGGATCTTTCAGGACGGCGCGATCGAGCAGGGGCTTCGCCTCGGCGTTCGGCTGGCTCGCCGGGTCCGCAACGCGCAGCGGCTCAACGAGGCGACGCGGCGATGGAGTCTTGTCGCCCACCATGGAGTCGACCGCGGGATACAGATGCCCCATCACATCGATGACGTCGCTCATGCCATCGCGGCGGATGCCCGACGCTTGCTGCGGAGCGGGACGGCCATCGTCTTCCTCGTCGACCGACTGTCGAGGGCACTTCACTCGGTCGCCGTCGACGGGGTGGATCCTCCCGCGATTCGACGCGGGCAGGTCTTGCCGCCAGGGTTCGGCGCGGCTGGGCGCGCCATCGATACGCGCATGCCGTTCGTGACCACCGATTACGCCGCGTCCCCGGTACGGATCTCCGACATGTTCGCCGACGCAATGAAGACATGGACTCCGGTTGCAGCCCTCTCCGTGCCGCTCCTGTTCGAAACCGAGGCGATCGGAGCGATCACTCTCGCTCGGGCATCCGACCGACCCTACTCCGACGACGACATTCAACAAGCCGAGATCATCGCGACCGAAGCCACCCCGCTGTTGATGCGTGCGCGCGCAGAGGCGGAGAGCCGGCAGCGGCAGCATGGTGCGGCAGAGATGTCCAGGCTTGCTGAGATGCTGACGAAGACCCGGGATGTCTCCGTCGTCTGCGAACGGCTCGTGCACAGCGTGATTCCACTGGTTGACGGCTGGGATTGCACGGTGTGGGCGAACCCCGACCACCTGATCATCGCCTCTTCCCGAGGCGCGCCGGTCGTTCGGCAGGAGCTCCCGGGACGGTTTTCAAGCCTTGTCCGAAAGGTGGCCTTCGAGGCGGTGACCTTCTGGACTCCGGATCTCACCAACGACCCCCGCTTGCCCCACTGGAGTGAGGGGCATAGATCTCACGAGACCGTGCAGGACCGAGCCGTGCTGGCGGTCCCGCTGCCTTCCGAAGCTGGCGTCATCGCGACATTGGCCGTCACCGGGATGACGGGCCGAGTCTTCTCAGAGGCCGACATCGAGCTTGCCCAGGGCCTGGCCGATCTCGCTGCCCTCGCGATGGCCAATGCGCGCGCATATCACGACGTGCAGCTCTCGAAGGCCGCGGTGTTGCGACACGAGAAGCTCGTTCTCGCGGGCCGACTGGCGGCCGGGCTCGCGCATGAACTACGGAATCCTCTCCAGAACGCAGTCGGCTTCATCGCCGAGATGAGAGAAGCGGCAGCCGCCCCAGAAGCGCTCACGTCTGGCTTCGAAGAGTTCCCCTCACTTCTCAAGCACGCCCACTCCGAGCTTCGCCGAGCCGCCAACATCGTCGATCGTCTCCTCGACTACGTTCGCGAGCGGAAACCGGCGTTCGAGTCCGTCGACGTACCGCAGGTCGTCGCCGAGGCGGTGGCGCTGGTGTCGAGCGCGGCGGCCACGAGCGGAAAACGGCTCACGGTGTGGCCTGTGGACGTCCCCCTCCGCGTCCAGGCGGACGCGGTGATGCTCAAGCAGGTTGTGCTCAACATCCTGAGCAATGCGCTGGACGCCCTCGAAGGGCCGGGCAGCATCGACATCACCGCGCGCCTTGAGCCTGACGTGGCCAGTCCGGGACGCGTGATCGTGACCGTCCAGGACACTGGACGTGGGATCCCACCGGAGAACCTCCCCAATGTCTTCGACCTCTTCTACACCACGAAGGAGGTCGGCAAGGGCGTCGGACTCGGGCTGGCGATCTGTCAGGCCATGGTTGAACAGCAGGGAGGCACGATCACGATCACGAGCCCGGGAGCGGGCCAGGGGACGACGGTCACCTTCGAGCTGCCGGCAGAGCGATGAACGAACATCACCGGTCTCCCTCGAACGGCCGTCCGATGACAGTTCTCGTCGTGGACGATGACGCCGCGTTCCGCCTCGTCATGCAAAGGCGCCTGACCGGCGCGTGTCACCAGGTCGAGTGCTTGCCGCGCGGAGAGGCCGCGCTCGACCGTCTCGCCGAGCGCTCCTTCGACGTCGTCCTGCTCGATATCCGGATGCCGGGCTTGGGGGGGCTCGAGACGCTCAAGCGCATCCGTGAAGCCGACTGGCCGTGTGAGGTCGTGATCCTCACTGGCCAACCCGACTACGACGACTGCGTCGCTGCCATGAAATACGGCGCGTTCCACTACCTCTGCAAACCGACGGAGCCTGCGCTCATCGAGGAAACCCTGCGCCGCGCGGTCGATCACCTGCGCTTGCGGCGTGAGAATGTGGCCCTGCGGCGCATGCTGGCCCCGGTTGGAATGTCGGACTTCGTGGGCGAGAGTCCGACGATCCGCGCCGTGCTCGAGACGACCCAGCAGATCGCATCTGCGGACGGGAGGGTCGTCATCCTCGGCGAATCCGGGACGGGCAAGGGTTTGCTTGCACGCACGATCCATTCGTTGAGCGGCCGCTGCGCCAAGCCGTTCGTCGATCTCCACTGCGGGGCAGTGGCGGATCAGCTCCTGGAGAGCGAGCTTTTCGGGCACGAGCGAGGCGCGTTCACCGGGGCGGTGGGCGAGAAGCCCGGGCTTTTCGAGCTGGCCGACGGCGGCACGCTGTTCCTCGACGAGTTCGCCGAGATGTCGCCGGAGATGCAGTCGAAGCTCCTCAAGGTGCTGGATCATGGTGAGCTGCGCCGGGTCGGTGGGGTGAGAACGATCACGGTAGACGTCCGCGTCATCGTGGCCACCAACCGCGATGTCGACGATCTGGTGCGGGCGGGTCGGCTCCGACAAGACCTGCTGCACCGGGTCGACGTCATCCGCATCACGCTGCCTCCGCTGCGCGAGCGACCCGAAGATATCCCACGTTTCGTGACGCACTTTCTGAGCCTGCTGCAGCGCCGCGGGCTCGGTGAGAAGAAGGTGACTCCTCAGGCGATGCGGGTTCTCCAGGGCTACGCGTGGCCCGGAAACGTCCGCGAACTCGCGAATACCATCGAGCGGTTGATGATACTCTCGCCGGGGTCCACGATCGACGTGGAGGATTTGCCGGAAAACCTCCTGTTCCGCAAGCCGCTGGCCGCGGTGACGGACGAGAGCTCCCTCTCACTCGCCGAAATGGAGCGCCGCCACATCCTCCGCGTCATCGAGACGGCGGGTGGCAATTTGACCGCCGCAGCGAGGAGGCTGGGCATGAACCGTGGGACCCTCCACCGCAAGATGCAACGGTGGCAGGGACAGGCGGCCCGCGTGGGTGCGCATGAGCAGCGTTCTTATTGATCGACCGTCGCGCGTTTGAAGTGACCGCTGCTTGCTGTAGATTGCATACTGGGCGCTGCACTTTGCCGCGCTCGCCGCCCCCCACGTCCTCGACACGCGCTCCCAATTGGTCGAATTGGTCCGTACTTAGCTTTTACTTCGCGCCGTGGCACGACATTTGGAGTGCGAGGCGCTTCGAGCGAGTCGAGTGATGAAGGATTTGAACCCGTACGTCGAGGCTCGGCGCGAATGGAACGATCGCTATCTCGATCTGGTCCAGGCGCGTCGCTGGTGGCAGATCGCGGCGGTCGCGGAGCTGGCGCTGGCGGGCGTGCTGGGCGGCGGTCTCGTGGCGCTGGGCCTGCAGCACAAGACGGTCCCGTACGTCGTCGAGGTCGACGCCCTCGGCGCGGCGATCGCGGTGAAGCCCGTGGAAGCCGCGGGGCGCCCGACGGACGAACGGATCGTGCGCTACCAGCTCGCCGCGTTCATTCGCGGCACACGCGGAGTGATGACTGACCGCGTTGCGATGAAGCGAGGTCTCGATCAGGTCTATGCATACGCGCGGGGCTCCGCGCGGGCATTCCTCGATGACCACTACCGGGCGAACAACCCCTTCGAGATTGCGAAGACGTACACGGTCCTTCCGGCCGTCACCAGCCTTCTTCAGCTCTCCGAACGATCGTGGCAGGTGCGCTGGAACGAGGAGCAGAGAGGCCTCGACGGCACGCTGCTCGGCAGGAGCAACTGGGAGGCCGTGCTGAAGGTGGAGACGGTGCCGCCCGCCACGGCCGACGCCATCCAGATGAACCCCTTCGGGCTGTACGTGAGGGAGATCCGATGGACCAAGCAGCTTTGAGCCAGACTGCTTCCGGCGCCGCGGCTCGGGCCGCCCTCGGGGCGTCCTGTTTCTCGGCTTCGCTGGTAGTCAGTGGACCAGGTTCTTCACCGAGCGTTACCTCAGTACGTCGCGAGCGTCGGCGTCAAGCTCTTCGTGCTCTACCTCATCATGGGTGTCGGCATGGGTATCGCCGCCAGGTGGATGTCGGTCCTCGAACGAGGCGGGTTCAGTCCGATCCCGTTCTTCTACGTGATGGGTGGCTCCCTCGTATTCGTCTTCCTCACCTGGCACATCCCGTCGGTCGCTGGTTCCCTCACGGCGGGAGCCGTGAGCCTCTCGCTCGCCGACGGGGTCCATCCCGCTATTCTGGGAAGCCGCGCAGCGGGGGCCGGTCTGGTCGCCGCGGGCGCCGTAGGCTCTGCAGCTCTGGGCGGCGTACGATGGGGCGTCGATCGGCTACGCGGCCACACGTCGCTCCATACCGCGGGCCGTGAGTTGCCGAGCGCCCCGCCCTCCGGCGCGGGCGTGAGCGCACCGCCTCCAGCCGATGCAGCTCAAGCTCCGAGCCCGGGCACGCCTGAACCTGAACGTCCGAAGGCTCTGCAGCCGGCGGGCGACACGCGAGATCCCGACGTCTCGACCAGCGATCGCGGCACGCCTCCCGGAGGAAGGGAGCCTGAATAAAGCCGGAGCATACCACCGGCAACGCACGGGGAACCTGGCGGACCGCCGGCGGCCTGACGCATGCTGTAGTACGCTACCGCTACGCTCGACCCAGCTCTCCACCCGGAGGCTCCTATGCGTGCGTTGGTCGTGTTCACCCTGGTCCTGCCGACCCTTGTGCTCCCTGCCCCGGCGTTGGCCGATTGCGCCGCCATCGAGCTCGCTCTGGCCGGCGTCGCCAGCGACGTCCGCTGCGTGGCGAGCCCCGACCTCACCACACGCAACGCGGACACCACTCCGCCCGACAACTCGCGGCCGGGGCTGCCGCCCAACGCCTTTACGCCCCGCACCGACGCTCAGGCCGTCTCCGCCGACGCGCCCTTCCGCACGCCGATCGACCCGGACCGCACCTTCCCCGGGCTCCAGATCACGGGCGCCATGATCGACGACGCCAACGCCCGCTGGGTCCTCCGACTACCGACTAACTGGAATGGCCGCCTGGTCGTCGGCGTGCCGGGCGGCTTCCGCAGCGAATTCATGGGCGACTTCATCTTCAGTGACCTCGTCATCCAGCTCGGCTACGCGTACGTCTCGACCAACAAGGGCATGCTCAACTTTTTCTTCTCGGCGCCGGCAGCCGACCCCGCCGCCTGCCGGCTCTCGCCGCGGGTCGCGGCCACGGGCACGCTCTTCACGCACTTCTACGTGGACGACCCCGCCGACACCATCCGCGAGTGGTTCCTGCGGACGCTCCAGGCCACCGACGTCGCCGAGATGAGCCTCGAGGCGCACTATGACCGCCAGCCCGAGCGCGTCTATCTCTTCGGCATCTCGAACGGCGGCCACGTCGTGCGGCGGATGCTGTCGGAATTCCCGACGCGCTTCGACGGCGGTGTGGACTGGGAGGGTGTCTACTGGTCGGCGGGTGGGCCGAACATCCTCATCGACCTACCGGTCGCGCTTCGCAACTGGGAGCCGTACGTCGCCTCGGGGTTCAGCCGACAGAGCGCAGCGTTTCAGGCGATGCTCAACGCCGGCTACCCGCCCGACATCTTCGCCAGGCCGCCGACGCCCGGCAACACCTTCAGCCCCGTCTTCGGCTCCCACTGGGAGACCCACGCCAACAACTACTGGGACGTGACGACGTGCGTCTTCGTCCGCGAGCTGGATCCGCTCTATCCCATGAGCCAGCTCGACCCGCTCGGCCGCAGCGACACGAAGGACTATGACTACGCAGCGCGCCGCAAGCCGTTCCATCTCGCGCCCCGCATCGGCCAGATCGCGACGGACGGCGATATCTCTCGGCCCCTGGTCACGCTGCAGGGCACGATGGACGCGCTCCTGCCGATCAAGCGCCACGGACGGCCGTTCCGCGACGCCGTCGTCGGGGCCGGGCGCGCCGCCTTGCACCGGTACTACGAGATCCAGAACGGTAACCACATCGAGCGGTACCGCCAGAGCTGCTGCAACTTCACGCAGCTCGAGTTCATCCAGCCCCACGCTCACCGAGCCTTTCAGCTCCTGGTCGACTGGGTCGAGCGAGGCGTTCTCCCGCCGCCGAGCCAGTGCGTCCCGCGCGGCGGCACGATCGTGCCGAATCCCGGCGCGGCAGGGCAGCCGGAGCGGTGCGCGGCGCTGCTGGAGGAGTGAAACGCTTGATCGCCCGCCGCGGGACTCGTGCGTTCGGAGGAGCCGGAGAACCTTGCAATCAGTGCCTGGTCGAGCGTCCACGGCAGGGGTAACGATCCCTACCGCTGGACCAGCCGGAGGAACTGACGGGTCCGTGGCTCTTGCGGTCGCTCCAGGACCTCCACGGGAGTGCCCTCCTCGACAATTCGACCGCCGTCCATGAAGATGATCCGGTCCGCGACCTCCCGCGCGAAGCGGACCTCGTGCGTGACGACGATCATCGTCATGCCGCCCTCCGCCAGCCGGCGGATCACGTTGAGCACTTCCGCGACCAGTTCCGGATCGAGGGCGGAGGTGGGCTCGTCGAACAGCATGAGCCGCGGTGAAATAGCCAGCGCCCGCGCGATGGCCACCCGTTGCTGCTGACCGCCCGACAACCGGTGCGGCAGGTGGTGAGCATGATGTGCGAGCCCAATGGCGGCCAGGAGCTCCACTCCGCGCGCCTCGACTGATTCAAGCGGCTCGCCATAGACCTGGACCGGCGCCTCACAGATGTTCTCAAGGGCAGTGAGGTGCTCGAACAGGTTGAACTGCTGAAACACCATGCCGATGCGAGCCCGGGCTCGCTCCTTGGCGATATCGCGCGACGGTCGGAGGACGCCGTTGACCCGCTGGTAGCCGACGTGGTTCCCGTCCACGGTAATCTCACCGCGATCGAGCGTCTCGAGGTGATTGATGAGGCGGAGCAGGGTACTCTTGCCTGAGCCGCTCGGACCCATGATCGTCACGACCTCGCCGCGCTTCACGGAGAAGTCGAGGCCGCGTAGCACCTGGCGGTGGCCGTACGCTTTCCAGGCCTCTGCGCAGACCACGAACGGCAAGCCCTCGTTGGCGGCCTTCCGAGTCGCTTGGACGCCAGCGAGCTCGACAATGTCCACCGGAGCGGCTGCCGCGGCGCCCTGCGCGCCAGCGCGGGACGCCTCGGCTGGTTCGGGCATCGCGAGGGTGGTGTCGATCGGCCCCTCGGCACGCAGGGACCGAGGACCGAGCCGAAAGCCGAAGAATCGACCCAGCGCGGACTCGGACGGGCGTCGGCGCTCGAACTCGAGACTGAACCGCCGCTCGAAGAGGAACTGCGCCCCAGCGATCACCGTCGTTATCGTGAGGTACATGAGGCCCGCGGCGGTAAAGACGGCAAAGAACTGGAAGTTCTGCGCCACGATTTGTTGGCTGCGAAGAGTGAGCTCATTCACCGCGATAACGGAGGCGAGGGAGGTGCCCTTCAGCACGCTGATCGTGTCGTTCCCGATGGCCGGAAGGATCGCGCGCATGGCCTGAGGCAATACAATCCGGCGGAGGGTCAGGAGGGGCCCCATTCCGAGCGACGCCGCGGCCAGCGTCTGGTTCCGACTGACCGAGAGGATCCCGCCCCTGATCACCTCGCCCGCGAAGGCCGCCTCGTTCAGCGCGAACCCGATGATCGCTGTCGTCACCGGGGGCATCACGATCCCGACAGCGGGGAGCGCATCAAACAGGAAGACCAACTGAAGCAGGACGGGGGTACCGCGAAGCAGCCAGATGTAGAGCCACGCCCCGATGGAGAGTGGCTTGTACGGCGACAGGCGCAGGAGGGCGATGACAAGACCCAGCACGAGGCCGCCCGCCATCGCGGCGGCAGCGATCTTGATCGTCAGCCAGGCGCCTTCCAGCAGGAAGGAGAACGTGAGGTAACGAAAGAAATCGCCCAACCGATCTACTGCCTGAGGATCTCCACCGGAATGACAAGGGCGGGATCCATCCCGTTTTTCTTTAGCAGCGCCTTCTGTGTCCCGTTCGCCTGGAGGGCCTCGAGAGCCTCCCTGACGACGCTCACCAGCTCCTCATTGCCTTTCTTGACCGCGACGCCGATCTTGATTCCGGTGTTGAATGCGAACGCGCGCTCGAGTGTGTCGCGGTTCTGTCGCACGACCTCGTCGACCAGAACCAGGTCGTACATAGACAGATCGGTGCGGTCGTTCAGGATGGCCCGGGTCGTTGCTGGCGCGTTTGGATACGTCGTGATTTCGATCGGCGGCTTCCCCGCCGCGACGCACTTCTCGCTCTGTTCGCGGAACGCCTTCTCTTCGACGGTTCCCAGGATGGGCGCCGCCCGTTTGCCGCAGGTGTCCGCCACCGAACGAATCCTCTTAGGATTGCCCTTTCTCACGATGCCTGCCGTGCCGGTGGTCGCATAGGTCACGAAGTCGGCCACCTTGGCGCGTTCGGGCGTGTAGTAGATGTTCGACCAGATGAGCTGGATCTGATCGGCCTGCAACGTTGGTACGAGCGTTCCAAAGTCCAGGGCGACGAGCTCATACTTGAGCCCGAGGCATTTCATGGCGGCATCGACCATGTCGGGATCCTGGCCGACGATCTTGTTGGGATCTTTCGGATCGCGGTACATGACGGGCGGGAGGGTCGGGTCGAGGCCGACCTTGAGCGTCTTGCCGGCCAGGCCGGGGTACTTCGCGGCGACCTTGCCGGGGTCGCACGCCGCCTGCGCCGAGGTCCAGGCGAGGAGGGCCAGTGCTCCCACAACACACGCGACGATGCTGCTCCAACGCTGTCGAGTCATATCCGCCCCCTGGGTAGACTGTGAGATTCGCTGCTCACGGCGCTCGCCGTCGCTTCAGGTGTTGTCCACGCCCCGGGCGGCTCAGTAGCTGCCCATCACGCGCCACGATCTCCCCCCGTGAAAGCGTGAGGACGGGAACGCCCCGGACCTCGAGCCCGTGGAATGGGTCGTATCCGGCCCGCGAATGCAGGCGCCGTTCGTCAAGGACCCGCGTTCGCGCTGGATCGAACAGCACCAGATCGGCATCGCTGCCGACCGCGATCGTGCCCTTCTTTGGATAGAGGCCGAAGATTCGGGCCGGGTTCGTCGCAAAGGCTCCGACGAAGGTGTGTACGGACATCCGTCCCTTGCTGACACCCTCGGAGTAGATCACCTGCATCTCCGTCTCGAGCCCGGGGACGCCGTACGGGACCCTGGTGAAATCGTCTGCCCCCGCGGCCTTCTGCTGCACGGTCCACGACGTGTTATCGCTCCCGATCGCCTGGATGTCTCCGCTCCTGAGCCCGTCCCACAGGGCCGCCTGGTCTGCCGCGGAGCGAAGCGGCGGGGCGCCCACGACCTTCGCCGCCTCTGTGCCGCCGGCCCGGTAGCGTTCATCCGTCAGCGCCAGGTAGATCGGGCGGGTCTCGGCCCACACGCGGGCACCGCGCTTCCGCGCGGCGCGCACCGCTTCCAGCGCGTCTCGGCACGAGAGGTGCACGATGTAGATCTCGGCATCGGTGAGCTCCGCGTACATGATCGCGCGCTGGGTCGCCTCGGCCTCAGCCAGCGCCGGGCGGCTCTCTGCGTAGTACCGGGGGTCGTGCCGCCCGGCGACGACCATTTCCCGTGCCACGTGGTCGATCATGTCACCATTCTCGGCGTGGACGTTCACCAGGGCGCCGGCGGTCCGGGCCGCACCGAGGAGGCGCAGAAACGCGTGGTCGCCGATGCCGAATTCGTTAATCATGAAAACCTTGAAGCTCGGGTAGCCAGCCGCGACGATCGATGGGATCTCGGCGAGGTGCGCGTCGCTGACTTCGGAGAGGATGACGTGGAAGCCGTAGTCGATGTGAGCCTTGTCGCAGGCCTTGGCTTGCCACGTCCTGATGGCTTCTGCGATCGTCTGCCCGCGGCGCTGCCAAGCGTAATCGCAGATGGTGGTGATGCCTCCGCAGGCCGCTGCCGCGGTGCCCGATTCGAAATCGTCGGCGGTGTGGACAGTGCCGACATCCACGTCGAGATGCGTATGCACGTCCACTCCGCCGGGCAGTACCTGGAGCCCGGCGGCGTCGATTTCTTGGCTCGCGCGTGGGAGAGACTCGCCGATCTCGACGATGCGGCCAGCTCGGATTCCGACGTCTGCCACGAAGCTGTCGGCGGCCGTGATGATGGTGCCGCCGCGAACGACCAAGTCGTTGCTCATCCTCGAGACCTGACCTGGCTGATCGACATGAGCCAGCGCCGCACGCGAGTACGCACCCGCGCAGTATCGCCAACCACCCCGCCCGCCGCAACTGGCTCCTGTCCCCGGCGTCGTAGCTCATCAGTGAGGTCGAGGGCCGCCTCGAGCCGGTTTCGACCCAGCTCTCCCGGGTATAATCGTGTCTGGAGGTGGACGGTATGCAGATCCGTATCTCGCGCGACTTGGAAGGACGAGCAGGCGTGCCACCTTACCCGATGACCGTCGAGGAGTTCTTCGCCCGTTTCCCTGAGGTCCCACGCGACCTGCGCGACGAGCCGGTGCTTGCCGAGTTCGTCCGCGCCTTCGGCTCCCAGCTTAGGGTCGCCCAGAAGCCCTCACCGTGCGTGGCGCAAGCGGGCACCGGCGACGCCGAGCACCATTTCTACACGCGTCTGGTCAACGATCTCGCCGTCTACGGCATCGGTCTCGCCCGGCGCGAGCGGACGCTCCAGCGTCTGGAAACCCTCCTCGCCGAGTACCGCACTCACCCCGCCACCTTCGCCTGTACGCTGGTCCCGCGCAAGGGGCCGGACGCGCCGCCCGCGCGGTGCACGTAGCGTCCGACGCACACCGTGCGGTTCTCGAGATCGAAGTCGGTCCACTGGACCCGGATGAAGCCGCGACGACGAGTCCTCATCTGACTTCTAAGGAGGCGACAGTTCAGGGGAGCCTAGGTAGACCCTTTCCTCGGGTCTCGCCCATGCCGGAAGGGTACCGCTGCGGGCCAGCGTCGCCATGACGCGACGAGGCACTCCCAGGTCGTTCCACCCCACGCCGTTGAGGGCGAGGACGGCGAGGTTCGTCGGGCACGTCGCCAGGACCTGCCTGGAGAAATCCGTCGAGGGCAGCCGCGAATAGAGCCTGTCGAGGGTATCGTCCTCCCAAGGAGTCGCAAGCCTCGACCGCACGGAACCGAACGCGTCGAAGAGTGCCGGGACCGCGTTCTCGATCACGGTGAGGATGGCCGACGGGTACGCGACCATCACGAAGCTGTTCCACAGGCAGCCCCGGGCCCGCAGCGTCTGGGCCATCCTCGGAAACGGCTTTTCCCAGAATTGGCGCACGCGACACAGGTCCCACGGCGACGAACCCATGATGGGATCCCCAGGCTCGATCCACCCGTACTCCCCGTCTGCGGAGTCAGGCGTAATGCCGAGTAGCACTACCAAGTCCGGTCGGGCGATGACCGCCTGGAGGGCGCCGTCGACATGAGCGATGAACGCGGCGTCGTGAGAGACGTAGTGGTCAGATGGAAAGATGGCGACCGGTCCCCTCGGCGCCATCGTGATGAGGCGGAGCAGACCGTAGAGAATGGCGGGAGCAGTGCCCCGATTCTCCGGCTGAATCACCATGCATCGGGCCGGGAGGTCGGCCAGGAGCGGAGCATAGAAGCGTTCGTGCGCGCGAACGACGACTGCGAGGGTGCGGTCAGGCGAAACCAGCAACGCGGCGCGCCGCAGGGTCTGCTCCAAAAGCGTCTCGTTGCTCAGCACCGGGCAGAACTGCTTGGGCCGTTCGTCCCGGACGATTCGGCGCGTCAGTGGGCGAAGCCGCGTGCCGTCTCCGCCGGCGAGAATGAGTCCCCAGGGCGACGGCGTGTCCGACTCTGACATGGGTCACTTTCTGTCCCTTCGGTGGACTCCGAGACGGAATGAACACAAGGGTCGCTGGCGATCAGACGTTAGGGCCGAACTGGGAGCGTCAGCTCTCTCCCCCCTCCTCCTTATACGGCTCAGCCTCGACCGCCGGGGTGCCATGGTCGCCACCCTTGAGCGACTCCCCATCGATCGAAACGAAAACGATGGCTTGATCCCAGGGCGGACGAGTCACCCAGATCGCCGAGGCCACCGATCCCGTGCGCGGATTCACTCCTTGCCACACACCGCCGGCCGGCCGGAGATCACGTCGGCTCGTCGTCGTCTCGCGCTTGCACTCCTCGAAACCGTCCTTCGCGAGCGCCTTCACGATCTCCTCCGGCGCCGCGACCCATCCATGCTCCTGTTCAATCCACGTCATCCTGGCTCGCTCGCGAAGCTCATTGAAGCCAGTCATCGGTCGCATCGTGTTCTCCCGCTCCCAGCACAGAAGCCGCGCAGACACAGCCACGTTCCTCTGAAGCGGAGCTGGAGGTGACTCCAGAAGGGAGCCACCTCCCAGGCTTACTTGCCCGCGCCGATCGACACGGTGAAGTTGATACTCTCTTCCCGGTACGGTGACGGGATGTACGCGAGCTCCAGCCGGATCTCTTTTAGCTTCTTCGCTTTCAGGGCCTCGGCAGGAAACTCCACGTCCAGGGACTGGGTCCCATCCTGCCCGGGGTCGAGTCGCTCGTTGCCGTAGGTGGCGAACTTGACGACCGGCTCGGTCCGTGACTCCTCGAGCTTGATGGGCTGCCCCTGGGCATCGATGTACAGGATCTTGCCCGCGACAAGGCGGACGGTCTGATTCGCGGACGTATTCTTCAGCCGCAGCGTCCCGCTGAGCTTCGCCGGGGAGACGACACGGTTGGAGCCTTGCTCGACTCGCTCCATGACCTTCAGCTCCGTGACCGCGCCCGTGATGATCCCTGCCTTCACCGTCACCGACGCTGGCGTCACCGCGTAGGTCTTGTCCTCGACCACCGCTGCAGTCGCCGACGGTCCCTGTGCGCAGCCGAGGGTCATCATCGCCACTGCCGCTACCACGACCGTCACTCCTGCCCATTTCGACATCGTCGTCTCCTTGCCAAGACGCTGAGCCTCAGCGCTTGATCGTTGTCACGCGTGTCTGGCCTCGAGCAGCTTCGCTCCAACTCGTCTCGTCGCGGCGCTTCCCTCACTTCCGGGGCCTCTGCCGCCCACGACCGCTCGGCCCCTGCCGAGGTCCAGACCGAAGATTCGTCAGTTCCCCCTCAGCCCATGCTCGACGCGCCGCGCTCCGTTGGAGGCGAACCGCCTTGGCCTGGTCTTCGATGTTGGCGAGGAGGACCGGGCGGTCCTCCTGCTTCAACCCCACCTCGATGAGGGCCCGGAGAACGATCTGAAGGCTCACGGGCAGCTTGAGCGCGGTCGTCGCCTTCCCTGCCAAGACCCGAGCCCGGTCCAGGACCTCCCTCGAGAGAATGAGCAGGACTTTCGCCTTGTTCTCGAGCATCACCACCTCCCGCCGGCCTGGCCCCGGCGCCCGCGTCTGCCGCTCGTATTTATATATTCTTTATTTGATATATGATTTATATCGCGGTTTATATCGTGATCGCTACAGTAAGTCAAGCGAGATCGCGGGGAGCAGGGCCGGAGCGCCCGGTCAAGGAGGACGAGTCATGCATTTCGAAATGTTCGGGGCGTCGGTTCTCGTCGGAATGATGGCCGGCTGGCCGGCCGGGATCGTCATGAAGGGCGGGGGGTACGGACTGCTCTGGGAAGATCCGCTCAAGAGGCGGGTGGAGGCTGGGTGGCGTGATCGCCGAACGCTCGGCTGAGCGACGTGGCCCGTTGGCGCGGCGTCGGCGCCGTTCTGATAGGAGCCTCTGGTCGGCGTAGGGCTCCTGGCTTTCACATCTCGGAGCGCTTGCGGATTTAAATGTCCGAAAACCTGACCGACGCGCCGGTGATCACGACCAGCTTGACTGCGGCCAACGCGCGGATCACCGGCCACGAAGGATCGAACTCGAACCATCGCACGCTGAACTTCGGCGCGCGCGGGTGTGCGTGATGGTTGTTGTGGAGGCTTTCGCCGCCGGTCACCCAGGCCAGCACCGGCGAGTTGTACGCCGTGTTCTGGAAGTTCTGAGCCCCGCGCCAGTGGCCGCGGCCGTTGATGAGCGGCGCGAGGACGAAGACGTAGAGGACGCCGTGCGCGGCCGCGGCTATCAGGCCGGGCCAAACGCCGAGGACGAGGCACAGAAGCGCGACGCCTAGCCCGAGGCCGAGGCAGCCCCGTGAAAACACGGCTCGCTCCAGTCGGTCCATCGGAATGTCTGGGGCAAACTTCCGGATCGTCTCGGGATTTCGTACTTCGCGCATGTAGTAATAGACGTTCAAGAGCTGGACCCGCCAGACGCCGAGTAGCCGCGGGCTGTGGGGATCACCTTCCCGGTCGGTGAAGGCGTGATGCTTTCGATGGACGGCGACCCACTCCTGGCGACGCTGTCCCGTCGTCAGCCACAGCACCGTGCGAAAAAACACATCCGCGACCGGGTGCACGGCCAACGCTCGATGCGCCAGGGCCCGGTGCAGGTAGATGGACGTCGCGAATACGGCGAGTTGGGTCAGCGCAATGGCGACGAGGGGGGCGATCCAGATGTGAGTTGACACGGCGTCCTCTGTCCACGATGAGTGGAGAACTCATCGTCGCAACACTGCCGGGCGCAACGCCCCGGTGCGTCCAACGGTCGCGTTTCTGGATTGTTCTCTCGATCTCTCAATTTCCCCGCCGATGGGGCTCACGGTCGCGGCTCTTCCGCGGGCTTCCGGCCTGGAGGTTCCTGCGTCCGCCCTCGGCTCCCCCTGCTCGACGCCCCAGACTCCGAAGGCGGCGGACCGCGACGGCCTGATCCTCGACGTTGGCAAGGAGAGCCCGGTCGCCATCCCGCTTCAGTCCCTCCTCGATAAGGGCCCGGAGGACGATCTGGAGGCTCACCGGCAGCTTGAGCGCGGCCGTCGCCCTTCCCGCGAGGACGCGAGCCTGCCCAAGCACGTCCTCGGGGAGAACGAGAAGCACTCTGGTCTTATTCGCAAACATCGCCACCTCCGCATCCTGCGGGCCCGCTCTCATGCCTCACGTCAGCCTCATCGCCATTATATAATGCTGTCTTGTTATATAACTTATACTATGATATATCTCGCAAGATGCTGAAGACACAGGCGGAAGTGCGAGACTGACCACCGACTACCAGGAAATGGACAATGGCCCAGGACATTATCCTGCTGGGACCTGTCCCGGCCCGCGAGTCCGCCGCCCAAGTCGGGAAGAGCGGCCACGCGGAGCGCGCATTTTTAGAGTGCCGACGTTACGTGGCCCTCTCGCGATCCGTCGACAGGGAGGCAGTGCGTGCTGAATGACATTATGGCTGTGGGCGTCGTCGTCGCGGTCGTGGTGGTCGTTGCCACGATCCTCGGGGCGGTGGAGCTCGTGCGGAAAGTGCTGGGCTGAAGAACTGGGAATTGCGTACCGCTCAGGGGTGGCTGTGTCATACTCACCGTGTCTGGTTCGGTTGTTGGTTCGCTGCGGACCCCTTCCTCATCAGACCGTGTCTCTGGTGCTCGCTTCCGCTGTTCCAGAGCGTGCTCGTTTATCGCGGGAGATCCAGTCGGAGGTGTGCGATGGCGCACAAACTGTTCATCGGAGGCCTGCCCTTTTCGACGTCGAACGATCGGCTTCGCGAGGTGTTCGCGCAAGCGGGCGGGGTTGAATCGGCGACGGTCGTGATGGAGCTAGGCACGGGTCGCTCGCGCGGTTTCGGCTTCGTCGAGATGGCGACGGCCGAGGAGGCGGAGGCGGCGGTCAAAAAGTTCAACGGCCAGGAAATGGATGGCCGGACGCTGAGGGTCGAACTCGCCAAGTCCTCGGGCTCGGGCGGTGGCGGGTACCGGAGCGGTGGGCGCGGGGGTCGCTACTAGGCAGGCGTCTCGCCGGGCTGGGGCGGGTGCGGCATCACGTCGCCCGGCCTCAGCCCGACGATCGCTCGGCGCGCCTCGAACTCCGAGATTCTTGCGCGCCCTTGTACCTCTGCAGCTGCTGCTGAACGAAATTGCGTCCTCGATTCCTCGATGAGGGCGCCGGCCTTGTCCCGTATTGCCCAGATCCACCACGTCGAGTGCCCTCGGACCGCCACAATCTGAAGTGTCATTGTCATGTCTCTCCCGGAGCTAATGTCGCTGGTGTTCCGAGGCTCGCCCGCCTCGGGGTGCAAGGCGGCCGATCTTCAGGGGCGCGCCAGGCCAGAATTTGCGCTGGGCGCCGATCAGGCTGGCCGCCCCCACGAACGCGACGACGATCGGCGCGACCATGCCCCCATCCGGAGACGTCCCCAGGGCCTGAACGATCCAGTACGCGAGAGCGCTTCCCGGAAGGGCGAGAGCGATATCCCAGACCAGTCCGTAGCCGCCGTCCTTCATGAGGGATGCGGCGAGCCACGCGGCAATGAGCCCTGCGACAAAGACCGTGAGGAACGTTCCTGGGGTCATGACTCATCTCCCTTTGTCGGCTTCAGACTCCTAACCGGGCGGCGATCTTGTGCCAGGTCGAGTTGGAACCCCAGAAGTCTGAGCCTTATGAGAGGCCGCGCCGGTTCACCGCGATCTCGCTTGGACTCCTAAACACTATCATCATACAAGTTATATAACAAGTATCAAATTATATCTCATTAGAAGGCGCAGCAATCGCGCCTTAACCGTTCGTCAGGCTCGTTCCCGTCAGTCCCTCAGCGCACAACGCGCTGAGGGACCGCCTATCAAGGGCGCACCGCCAGGATTGACAGTCACCAGCGCTTCGCATAACGTCGCGCCATCGAATCCAAGGAACGAGCAGTCGCGCTCCCTCGCGGAGCGAGCCAACGTGAAGCGGAGGAGAGAGCGTGATGAGCAAATTCGTGAAGGTCGCAACGACCGATGAAATGGCAAACCAACTGGCGAAACACCTCGCGATGGACGGGGAGAAGATCGCGTTGTTCAAGGTCGGGGGAGCGTTTTACGCCCTGAGCGATACCTGCACCCATCGAGGGGGACCGTTATCCGAAGGCGATGTGGAGGGGACCGAGGTCACCTGCCCCTGGCATGGTGCGAAGTTCGACCTGAGGACAGGGGCCGTCCTGGGACCGCCGGCGCAGACGGGTGTTAAGGTCTACCCGGTGAAGGTGACGGGCCGCGACATCGAGATCGAGATCTGATGAAGTCCACCAAATATCTTCTCATCGGCGGCGGTCTTGCTTCGAGCCAGGCCGCCAAGCAGCTGCGCGCACACGACGGGCGCGGCGCCATAACGCTGGTTGGCGAAGAGCCCTACGTGCCCTATGACCGCCCGCCCCTTTCCAAAGAGTTCCTGCGTGGCGAGAAGCGGCGGGACGAGCTCTTCTTCGACCCCGAGCAGTATTTCCACGACCAGGACATCGGTCTCGTTCTCGGCGTCGCCGTGCAACGGCTGAATCTCGACGACAAGACCGCCATCCTCGCTAACGGCGAGGCCATGCGATTCGAGAAAGCCCTCATTGCCACCGGGGGTCGGCCCGTTCGTCTCAAGCTCCCCGGCGGTGACCTGCCTGGCGTGCACTACCTCCGCACTCTCGACGACTCCGACGCCATCGCGACCGAAGCGGCCCAGGGGAAGCGAGCGGTTCTCATTGGTGCCGGATTCATCGGGATGGAGGTCGCGGCGTCCCTGACCCAGCGAGGCGTTCGCGTCACCGTCATCGAGGCCCAATCCCATATCTGGGCTCGGTTCGCTGATGCGACCCTCGCCGGGTTCTTCCAGGACTACTGCACGCAGAAAGGCGTCACGTTCCACACTGACGAGATCGCCACCGAGATTCGAGGCCACGACAGGCCCTCCTCCGTCGTCACCCGATCAGGGAAGGAACTCCCGTGCGACTTCGTGTGCATCGGCGTCGGCATCGTTCCGAACGTGGAACTGGCTCACACGGCCGGCCTCAAGGTCGACAACGGGGTGGTCGTCAACGAATACCTCCAGGCATCCCATCCCGACATCTATGCGGCTGGCGATGTCGCGAATTACCAGGACCCGGTCTTTGCCAAGCGACGGCGGGTGGAGCACTGGGGCCACGCGGAGTACTGCGGCCAGCTCGCCGGACAAAACATGGCGGGAGCCAACAACACATACGATCTCGTGACCTACGTCTGGTCCGATATCTTTGATCTCCACCTGGAATTCGCCGGTGATGAGACCGAACACGACCAGGTCCTCTTTCGGGGCCGCTTCGAGAACAGATCCTTCACCGTCCTCTACCTCAAGCGGCACATCCTGACGGCCTACTTTGCCGTCAACGCCAGCTCGAAAGAGTTTCCCATCCTGCAGCACCTCATTCGGCATAAGAGGGACCTCGCCGGCAGGGAGCTCCAACTCCAGGACCCGACCTACGCGCTCAAAGGACTCCTCTGAGCACGGGCGCTCCAAGAGGTGGGTCGAGATGATCATCGGCATTCCCAGGGAGATCTTTCCCGGAGAGCGGCGCGTCGCCCTCGTGCCCGCGGCCGTCCCCACCCTCGTCAAAGCCGGCTGCGAGGTGGTCGTCGAAACCGGCGCCGGATCCGGCGTGGGCTATGCCGACACCGCGTACACCGAGAAGGGTGCGCGGGTCGCGTCGGCTCGCGCCGAAGTATTCAAGGCAAGCGATGTCGTCGTGCAGGTCCTCTGCCACGGCGCCAACGACCGGAACGGTCGGGACGACCTCCCGCTCTTGCGGCGTGATCAGGCGCTCATCGGGTTCCTCCGTCCGCTGGCTTCGCCGCTGACCGTTCGGGAGATCGCGGCGACCGGCGCCATGGCCTTTGCCTTTGAGTTGATGCCGCGTATCACCCGCGCCCAGAGCATGGACGCGCTCTCGTCCATGGCCACCGTCGCCGGCTACAAGGCGGTCGTGGTCGCTGCCGCGGCCCTGCCCCGGCTGTTCCCGATGCTCACGACAGCCGCCGGCACCATCACCCCCGCACGGGTGCTGGTCGTCGGCACGGGTGTTGCCGGACTTCAGGCCATCGCCACCGGCCGGAGACTCGGCGCGGTCGTGTCAGCCTACGACCTCCGTCCCGCGGCAAAGGAGCAAGTACAGAGCCTCGGGGGCCGTTTCGTGGAGCTGCCGCTCGAGGCGGCCGATTCGCAAGACGCGCGCGGCTACGCGCGCGCGCAGGACGAGACCTTTTACCGGCGCCAGCGCGAGCTGCTGGCGCGCGTGGTGGCCGAGAGCGATGTGGTGATCACCGCGGCCTTGGTCCCGGGGAAAGACGCGCCCGTGCTCATCACCGCCGACATGGTCACGGCCATGGCGCCGGGCTCGGTGATCGTGGACCTGGCCGCCGAGCGGGGCGGCAACTGCCAGCTCACGCGCCCGAATGAGACGGTCGTCGAGCACGGCGTCACCGTCATCGGCTCCTTCAACCTGGCGGGCACGGCCCCTTACCACGCGAGCCAGATGTACTCCAAGAACGTCACCAACTTCGTGCTGCATCTTCTCAGGGAAGGAAGACTGGGGACGCCCGAGCTCAACCTGGAGGACGAGATCACGCGCGAGACCCTCGTCACGCGGGGCGGGGAGGTCGTGAACCCGCGGGTGCGAGAGATCCTCGCGGCCGCCATCGCTGCTGGCGATGCCGCGGCCAGCGACCGAGGACGACCATGACGCCCGACCTGGTGGCGAGCCTGTACGTGCTCCTTCTGGCCGGGTTCGTCGGGTTCGAAGTGATCCGGCGCGTGTCTCCGCTCCTGCACACGCCGCTCATGTCGCTGACGAACGCGCTCTCTGCGATCGCGGTGGTCGGCGCCATCATCATCGCGGGGGAGCAGCGGAGCACCCTCACGACGGTGCTCGGAACGCTCGCGGTGATCGCCTCCACGATCAACCTCGTGGGCGGCTTCATGATCACCGACCGGATGCTCAAGATGTTCAAGACCCGCGAGCGTAAGAAGCCATGAGCGCGTACCTGGTCGAGCCGCTCATCCAGGTCGCCTACATCTTCGCCACAGCCCTCTTTATTCTCGCGCTCAAGTGGCTGGCGGCGCCGGCGACCGCGCGGCGTGGAGTCCTCGCGGGCGAGGTCGGCATGCTCCTCGCCGTGGTGGGGACGCTCCTGCACCACGAGATCGTGAGTTATCAGTGGATCCTCGTCGGCTTTGTGCTGGGTTCCGCCATCGGCGCCCCGATGGCGCTCTACATGCCGATGACCGCGGTTCCACAACGGACGGCCCTGAGCCACGCCTTCGGCGCGCTGGCGGCGGCACTCGTGGGGACGGCGGAGTACTATCTCCACACTCCGCAGCTCTCCCGGTTCACGATGGTCGCCCTCGCGCTCGAGCTTCTGCTCGGCTCCTTGACGTTCACCGGGAGTTTGATGGCCTTCGGGAAACTGCAGGAGCTGCTCCCGACGCGGCCGGTGACGTACCGGGGGCAGAACGTCGTCAACCTGTCGCTGCTGGCACTGGCCGTGGCGAGTGGAATCTATCTGGTCGTGGAGCCCGGGGCGTCACACCTCTTCCCTGTGTTCGTGACGCTCGGCCTTCTGTTCGGCGTCTTGCTGATCATCCCGATCGGCGGGGCCGACATGCCGACGGTCATCTCGCTGCTGAACTCCTACGCTGGGCTCGCGGCGTCGGCGATGGGCTTCGTCCTCGACAACAAGCTCCTCATCATCGCGGGCGCGCTGGACGGCGCGTCCGGGTTCATCCTCTCCGTCATCATGTGCAAGGCGATGAACCGTTCCTTCACCAACGTCCTCTTCGGGGCGTTCGGGCAGGTCCAGGCGGGCGCAGAGGCCAAGGGCGAGACGCGGACGGTCCGGAGCGCTACCGCAGAAGAGGCCGCCTCGATCCTGGAGGCCGCGAGCTCCGTGATCATCGTCCCGGGGTACGGCATGGCGGTGGCGCAGGCGCAGCACAAGGTCCGCGAGCTCTACGATGCCCTCACGAAGCGCGGCGTGGACGTCAAGTTCGCCATCCACCCCGTGGCGGGACGGATGCCCGGGCACATGAACGTACTCCTGGCCGAGGCGGACATCCCCTACGATCGGCTGCTCGACATGGACGCGATCAACCCCGAGCTCGCGCATGCCGACGTCGCGTTGGTCATCGGCGCCAACGATGTCACCAACCCGGCCGCGCGCCACGACCGGTCGAGCCCCATCTACGGCATGCCGATCCTCGACGTCGACAAAGCGCGGACGGTCATGGTCATCAAGCGGAGCATGAGCCCGGGCTTCGCCGGCATCGAGAACGAGCTCTACTACCTCGACAAGGCGATGATGCTCTTCGGTGACGCGAAAGCCGTCGTCGGCGACATTGTGAAGGCGCTCTCCGACGGCGGACACGGATAGTCGATGGCTCGCCGATCCTGAACACCGCGGCGTAGGCTCTCAATTCAGAGACAATGAGAGCGCGGTGGGACCCCGTGCGCTGAGGGTGGCACCGCTGGCTGCCAATGGATCTGGACCGTTTCCGGGCAGTAACGGCGGATTTCTTGCATGAACATCCCCGGCGACATCGGTAACGCGGTTTGCCGGATGTGGATGTGCTTCAGTCGGCGTTTGGAATTCGACCGCCCGAGAAAGATCCACAGGGTCAGTTGCGCGTTTCCCGGAGATCCCTGAACGAAAAGCTCGGCGATGTCTGCCCACCTCATCATGCGCGTGCTGAACGGCGTGGTGTGGTCGACGATCCCCTCGCGATTCACGATCAACGTCAGCCGCCTTCGGGACACTCGGCACAACACGTAGAGAAGGCCGAACCCGATGAGGCCCAGGAGAGACACCGCCCACGCCGTTTCCCGCCAGTCGCCGCCATCAAGCAGGAATGCGCCGGTCACCAGCACGACCAGACTCAGCGACCCCAAGACCACGAGGATCGGCTTCGTCCGGCTGAAGCGCACCGTGAGGCCGTCGGTCGTGCCGGGCGTGCGGCCCACCGGAGGGCGGCACCGCGCGATGATCTCGTCCAGCTTCGCCTTCTCAGCCGCGTCGAGCCAGATTCCTTCACACTTGGGGCAGCGATCCCCGCGGAATTTGCCCGGGCCGAGGCCGCCTCCCTCGAGGATGTCTTGACACCGGGGACATCGCGCGGTCGAGAGTTCCCCTTGCCGCGGCGGATGATTGAGAAGGGTTGTGAGGTCGCGTACTCGCCGCGCGAGGAACAACAGCTCGCCCTTGTCGTACCAGGCACCCCAACAGTGTCCGCAAACATCGGCGACGACCCCCTCCGGCATGGCGCGCGCCTCGAGCGCCGATTGGCACCTGGGACAGGTCATCGGGGGCGGTTCGGATTCGGCAACGTGACTCAACTTCGCCACCTCGCCATGATCGAGCCACAGTCCCTGGCAGGATGGGCAGCGCTCGACGACGAACTTCTCCGTGCCGAATCCGTTTTTCTCCATCGGCACTTCGCACCGGGGACAGCGCCGGTCTGACGGGTGCGAGAACACAGCCTTTTCTTGAAGAAGCTCGGGCAGAGACGACTCCCTGGTGAACTCATCGCGGGTGCCCTTATCGTGCCAGGTCCCCTCGCAGCTCTGGCACCAATGCACCGCGATCCCACCACCAGGATCCAGCCTGGTCAAGTGGGCCGAGCATTGCGGACACTTCAGATGTCGCTGGCCCCCTGCAGGTCCTGACATCTCAGGATGCGGAACCAGACTTTGATCCCGGCTTGCCGGCGTTATCGGTTTTTGAATGTCCCCAGCGCGCGCCGAGAATCTCTTACGGCGGCGACGAACGATCAGCGCCCAGACTCCAACCGTCGCAACACCCAGCAGAACTGCCAGGACTCCCTGCCGCTCTCCTTCCAGTATAGGTTCCCTTTCCGACGGTGATGGAGGAGGCCCGGCGGGCGGTGATGGAGGAGGCGAAGGAGGCCGCGCGGGCGAGGGGGGCGGAGGCTTCTCAGTCAGATCCGGACGGGAAGGTGTCGGGGCAATGACGGATGGTCGAGCTTGAGCGCGATAGCGCTCCGGGATGCTGTCCATACCCTGGCTGTAATGGACGGTCCCGGCTTCGTCGACCCACCGATAGGTCTGGGCCTGAGCCGGCCCAGGCAGAAGCGTGAGGCCCAGGAGGAGCACGGCCGGCCAATTCCGCATAGCCTAGCGTAGCGGACTCGTGCCCTCGATCAGAAATTTCCACGAAGTGATTTCGTACCGCTCTCCGGCCAAGCGTGTCGGGCATCGCAAGACCCTCAGCGTGCACCGCGCAGCGCGGGCATGGCCTCGCGTGCAAACCGTTCGATCTGCTCGATCCGCTCCGGCCACCGCGGGACCATGAACTGAAGGGCCAGGTGCTCCACGCCGATCTCCTGAAAGCGGCGGAGCGCGGCGAGGAGCTGCTCGGGGGTGCCCATGAGGCGGTCCTCTTCCTGGGACACGGGCTGGCGGGTGACCTCGATCGGCAGACAGCAGGAGAGACGGATCGCGTTCGGATCGCGCTTGGCCTCCACGGCCCAGCGCCGGACGTTGTCGAAGCCGGCCGCCAGCTCGCGCGGCGTGATCCGCACGAAGTAGGGGAACCACGCATCACCGTGGGTCCCGGCTCGCCGCTGCGCGCGAGCGCCCTCGCCGCCGATCCAGATGGGAACGCGCGGCTTCTGCAACGGCTTGGGAGAAAATCCCACCTCGTCGAAGTGGTAGTAGCGTCCGTCGAATCGCGGCTTCTCGTCGTTCCAGAGCCGATGGACGACCTCGAGCTGCTCGTCGGCCATCGTCCCGCGCTCCTTGAAGGAGACCCCGAGCGCGTCGAACTCCTCCACCATCCAGCCGACCCCGACCCCGAGGATCAGGCGACCTTTCGAGAGGTGGTCGATCGTCGTGGCGATCTTGGCCCAGGAGAGCGGATGGCGATAGGGCATGACCAGCACGCTCATCCCGAGCGCGATCTTTTCGGTGCAGCCGGCGAGGAACGCGAGGCACGTGAGAGGCTCGAGGAAGGGAATGTCGGGAGGAACGATGAAGCGCTGGTCGGCGCTGTACGGGTACCGGGTGTTGATCTCCCAGGGGGTCACGATGCGGTCCGCCGCCCAGACGGAGTCGTACCCAAGAGCCTCTGCCCGCCGCGCCGCATCCGTCAGGACCGCGCTCGCCGCTCTGCCTGAGATCGGGAGAAAGACGCCGATTTTCAACGCGCGACCGCCTCTTGGAGTGTCAGCGTCGGTTCATTCTACTCGGGGATCACCTCGAGATGACCACCTTCCGACCGGCGAGCGTTAGCCCCCGATGCTACACTGTTCGACGGAATGTCGGGCGACGCCCCCAAGACGGCATTCGAGCTGGCGATGGAGCGCTTGCGCCAGAAGGACCGAGAGGTCGGCGTCGAGGAGCGTCCGCTGACCGACGAGCAAAAGACGAGCATCGCCGAGGTGCGAAGGTTCTACCAGGCCAAGGTCGCCGAGCGCGAGATCCTCCACCGGGACGCGCTCGCCAAGGCGCGCAGCCGCGAGGAAGTCGAGAAGCTCGACGGAGCGCTGCGGCACGACCTGGAGAGACTGACGAGCGACCGCGACCGTAAGATTGATGAGATCAAGAAACGCCCCCCAACGGAGCACTGATATGGCACTCGGCGAATTCACGAAGACCCTGAAAGGCACTAACGAGATTGAGCTCACCGTCACGGGCCGAGCGTCCGGCCGTAAAATTTCCAACCCGGTCTGGTTTGTCCAGGAGGCCCAAACGCTCTACCTGCTTCCAGTGAAGGGATCGGACAGCGACTGGTACAAGAACGTGCTGAAGACGCCGACGATCCGTCTGGCGGCGAAGGGAAGCGAGTACAGCGCCAGGGCGGTCGCGATCAGAGATGCCGCCAAGGTGTCCGGCGTCGCCGAGAAGTTCCGAGCCAAGTACGGTGCCGGCGAGGTGAAGAAGTACTATTCGAAGTTCGACGTCTGCGTCGAGGTCCCGCTCGCCTGAGAACCTCGCGGGGAGGACCAGTCGGCTCAGGCTGCTGGCCCTTCCTCCAGTGCCGTATAATGGCGCGACCGTGTTCACTCGTCCGCCTCGAAAATTGCCGCCGTTCGTGGTATCGGCGGTCGCGCTGCTCGCGCTGACCGCGGCCACCCTCCCGGCCCGGGCCCAGGGAAACTTCAAAGTTACCTATCAAGTCAAGCGGACCGACCCGACGCGCGTGGAGCTCGCAGGCACCGTGTTCAACGCCGCCACCGTGGACGCGATAGAGGTGTATGTGACCGCCGAGGCCCTGGACGTCTCGGGCAAGGTGCTGGCTCGCGGGATCGCGTTCGTGGCCCAGTCCATCCCTGCGCAGAGCGGCGCTGACTACAGCGCCCGGATACCCAACGTCCCCGGGACGACGGGCTTCAGGGTCGCCGTCTCGAGCTTCCGCTTCGGCCTCAAGCGCGGCGAGTCGCCCTGAGGTACCCCGCCCGCGCTCGAACGGCGGCTAGTCCGACGCGCCCCTAGAGGAAGCGGCGGTGGGCGCGCTCGTCGGGCGGCTCGAGCCCGAGCGCCGCGAGCTTGCGATCGACGTAGGTTTTGTACGCCTCCCGGATCTCGGCGTTGCCGACGCTCTTGAGTCCCCAGTGAATGAACTTCGGGGCGTTGGAGGAGTCCGAGCGCCCGAACATGTCGAGCGCCGCCGGGTACCACTTCAGGAGCAGGCGCCGGGCCAGCTCGCGCCCCCTGCGGTCGCTCACGATCTCGCCGAGGAAGTAGTAGCCCATCTCCGAGTGGCCCAGCTCGTCGCGCTCGACCGTCGGCGACATCTTCGCCAGCGGCACGTAGCTCGACTCGCGCCAGTCGCGCGCGTGGAAGGCGCCGTTGAGGTCCACGAAGAAGTGGAAGAAGGCGTCGTCCGCCCACGTCTCCCGCGGCAGGTGAAAGGCGTAGTGGGCGTAGGGGACGTCGCGCAGGGCGAAGTCGTGCTGGAGCCCGACCGCCACGCGGTGGAACATGATCGCGTGCTTCAGCTCCTCGGCGAGGTACTCCGCCTTGAGCAATTTCGCCTCCGCGGTCGGGAACAGCGCCTCGGCGATGTCGAGGCAGGTCGCCATGAAGCCGAGGAAGCTCTTGTTCCCCGCCCGCTCGCCCTCGTGACGCAGCATCTTGATCAAGAGCTCCTTGTACTCCCCAGGCAGGGGCTCGCCCTCGTCGAAGCGATAGGTCGGCCGGCTCACCCGGCAGGTGAGCTGGGGCAGGGGATCGCCCTGGGCGTATGCCTGTCGCCAGAGGGGCCAGCGGCCCGTGCGCCCGCGGCGCTCCGCGTCCTCGATCACGCTCATCTCGCTCGGCACTCCGGGTCCGTCCGCCATCATCCCCTCGCTCAGTCGGCCAGGCGTTGCCGCGCGGCCTGCCAGCGCGGGGCGTCGAGCTGCCGCGCGCGCTCGCTCTGGTGCCCGCACGGGCAGCCGAGGAGCCCCGACGCGTAAAGATCGAACTGCTCGGCGACCAGCTCGGCGGCCATCCCCGGCAGGAGCCGGTCGCCCACGTTGCCGACCATGCGCCCGCACCCGGCGCAGAGGAGCCGGTAGTAGGTCCCGTAGGCCGCCGGCACGTCCAGCGTGATCCCCACTGTCGCGTACGCCCGCCGGATCTCCTCGAGGATCTCGCCCACGGCGCGATTCTACCCGCGCGGTGGTCCCGGCGCGAGAAGCGTATAATCGGCCCGTTCGTCGACGGGTCGGTTCCGACACCCGGGCCCGTTCAGACACCCGGAAAGGAGAGGGTGATGGCCACTCAGACCGACGCGACAACTATTCCGGAGAGTCGAACGACGGCTCTTTATCAGGAGGGCCTGGTCGCCGGCCTCGTCGGCGCCGCGACCATCGCGCTCTGGTTCCTCATCCTCGACTCGCTCAGCGGCCGACCGCTCTACACGCCGACGGTGCTCGGCACGGCGCTCTTCCGGCGGGGCGGGACGACGCCGCTGTCCGAGATCCTGCCCAACCTCGAGATGGTCCTCATGTTCACCTGGGTGCACGGCCTGGTCTTCGTGGCGATCGGCGGCATCGTGGCGCGCCTGCTGGCGCTCGCCGAGCGGCAGCCGAGTGTCGGCTTCGGCATCCTGATGCTCTTCGTGTTCTTCGAGTTCGGGTTCATCGTCGCCGCGATGTTCTTCGCCGAGCCGATCCTGCACGCGCTCGCGTGGCCCGCGGTGCTCGTCGCCAACATCCTGGCGGCAGCGGCGATGGGCGGCTACTTCTGGCTACGCCACCCCAACCTGAGAGTGCAGCCGTAGGTCGGGTATACTGACCACGCCTGACCCCGTCGTCTAGCCTGGCCAAGGACGCGACCCTTTCAAGGTCGAGATCGCGGGTTCGAATCCCGCCGGGGTCACCAACGCTCTTGTGCGGCCAGAGAGCAGCGCGCCGAAGGACCCGCGACCCGAGAATTCGTACAGGCTTCTCTCGGGTCGTGGAGTAAAGCGTAGGCGGCTCACTAACAAGGCCTGAAGAACCTCTCGGCCGTGCTCCGGGTGCCGAGTCAGCAGCCCCCGCCAATCGTTTAGGCGATGGCGGAGCTCCCGCTCAAGTCTTCCGGCCCTCCTCCAGGCCAGCAAGGACCGCGAGGGGCGCCGGGTGCAGCTGGAAGCTCAGCTCCTCATGCTGGAGGAGCGGCCCAAAAGCAGCCCTCGCGACCGCAGCAGGCCGATCAGCCACGAGATAACCGCCGAGAATACCAACGGCATGGGCGAATCGCTCGGTTTCAACACGGATACGGGGCAGCACACCGTTCCACGCCAGGATTGACCGGAGCTACTGGTCCCGGGGCTGGGGGCGGGCAGGCTCCGTAGTAGAATTACAGCCTCTGGAGGGCACATGCGAAACCTGCTGAGGGTAGTCATGGTTCTGGCGCTGGCCCTTCTGGCCAGCGCCTTGTACTATCGCAGCCGACCGCCGGTAATACCCTCCGCTGATGAGACGGCCGTTTTCGAGGTAATGCGCGCGGAGATGAATCCGCCGAAGATGTCGGGGGTAGTTCCGCCGGAGTGTATGGCGCGGGAGGAGTGGGTGTGGTACGACCCGCTGGCGTGCGGTGTCAAAGAGGACAGGTACGCAAAGTATTGCGTGGTCCCGAAGGGGCAAGATCGAGTCTGCGTGTTCCGAACTCTGGAGTCTTGCGTAAGCGCCTCTCATTCCGAACGCTGGCGGCATCTCGATGCTGAGTGGTGTCGGCCGAAGGAGTTGAAGGGGTAAGCGAAACCCGGATGGTCGCGAGCGATTTCCGTTGCCGGCTGTCTATGACTGCCATAGTAGATCGAGCACGAGCGACCTCGACCTTATACCCACGGAAGTCCTGCTGAAAGACGCTGAAGCGGCGCTTCGACCACATGGTCTTCGCTGCCTGCAAGGATATGGGCGGGGACCGAGGCAAAGGACTACAGCATCCGCCTAGTCTTGACAACTCCTTCGCCCGACGCTAGAGAGCGGCACACTTCTCCGATGACTTCGGTGCATCTTCGTCGACGGCGATCTCGACGCGCAGAAGAAGGCCGCGGCGGTCGCGACCACGATGATTCGAAGTAGCTGACAGCGCTCTGCGTACGGCTTGCTCGCGAAGCCGCTCGCGCGCCTCCCGCACGTAGTCGATCACCGCCGCCGTCAGAGAAGGATGCCAACCGGCTGGCAGCCGCTAGCCCATTAGCACGACGGGGTTGGCTGCGTAGTCGACTACGCGCTCCGACTGACGTCATGTGCCGTGCAACTCAACGATTCCTGAAGGCGTTATGTCTTGTTTCACGCCCGGCACGCGATTTGCCGCTTGAGCACGCGCTTGAGGAGACACGCGCCATGCAGGTGA
>WNEQ01000158.1_pt1 | contig 32953 bp, 34 predicted proteins | sample 5399971 | NCBI WGS metagenome assembly WNEQ01 (sample SAMN13153330, study PRJNA577476) | soil metagenome | isolation source: 20 cm grassland meadow soil 2 days after 1st rain plot 5 | place: USA:California | collected 2015-09-18
AATCAGCGCAACAGTGGTCGCCCAATGAAACAGGCGCTGAACTTTGTCAAACGCTGTCAAATCGCCCGTCAATTCTCTCCCTACGGGCTCTGTCACGGAAGCCGGACGAATGGCGCGACGCATCCAGTGCACAATCAGAAAGGCGGAAAACAGCACTAGGATACCGTATGCGACGAGCTCGGGCGCCCCGTGAGGCAAGCCAGCCAGCCTTCAGTGCTTAGGATGGCCGTACTTGTGCGGGTCCTTGTCGAACGTAGTCTTGTCGGAAGCAGAGCAGAAGTAGAAAGTCCGACCTTCGTGTACCGACTTGAATTTCGCCGTCTTCTCATCCACCATCATTCCACAGACAGGGTCCTTAGCCATGTGTCACCGCAAGATATCGCCCGCTGGAGATATATCAAACTGCCCCTTTACAGTTGTAAATACTTTAAAGGGAGCCTTTCCGGATTCAACTCTTCTTGAAACTGGATGCAATCGACATCAGCATTCTCGACGCTTTCCTGAATGACGGCAGAGCCTCGTTGAGGGATGTAGCCCGAGAGACCTCGCTTAGCACACCAACTGTTTCAAGTCATCTCTCAAGGCTCATGAAGGGCAGGCTGATCAAGAAGTTCGTCCCGCTGCTCAACCTCGATGCCATAGACCAGGGCATCGTTTCAGTTGTCACCCTCAAGGTCCCTCCTTCGGAGGTCAACACGCTCGCAAAGAAGCTGGCTGGATCAGAAGAGGTGGCAGGAGTCTACGTGACCGCGGGAGAACACAGAATCATACTCAAGGTTCACGCGGAGAGCGTACGCGAGCTGGAACATTTCTTGTCCGAGACAGTCGCGAACCGCGGTTGCGTAGTGGTCGCGAGCGAGATCCTTTCAAGTATCGTAAAAGACGAGCAGCCGGTCAAGCTCAAGAGCGGAGTCACCCTGGCGTTGAAGTGCGACCTCTGCAGAGGACCGATTAGCAGCAACAGGCCGTACAACATCAAAGTGGGAACCAGCCGCTACTACTTCTGCTGCAAGACGTGCAGAAGGTCATACATCGACAAGCACCGCTCCAGATTGGAAGCCGCAAAGTCCAGGGCAACGCTTTCCAAAATTCATTAACGTTTGTAAAGGGATTCGTTTAAGAGAGGGCGGAGCGCTCCTTCAATCGCGCCGAGAGGTTATGAGCCATCGCAAAAGATCCAGTCTGCGGCATGTTTGTGGAAGAGAACGGGCAGGCATTGAGAGCCACCGTCAAGGGAAGGGAGTACTACTTCTGCAGCGACACGTGCCTCCAGACTTTCGTGGCTCCTGAAAGGGAGGTCATACGCCTCAGAAGGGCTACCGTTCTCAGCTTTGCGCTTGGGGTACCTGCACTCGTCTTTACTTGGCTCTTTGCATTTCCCGGACCGATACCCAACAATCTCGTCTTGTTCGGGCTGGCCACCCCAGTCCAGTTCATTGCGGGCTGGAGGTTCTACAAGGGCACCTATCATGCAATCCGAGCTAGGTCGGCCAACATGGATACGCTCATAGTTCTGGGCACGTCTGCGGCTTGGTTGTATAGTACTGTAGTAACCTTCGCGACTGGAATCTTTCCCGAAGGAACTTACTTCGAGGCTTCGGCCCTCATAATAGGTTTCATCTTGCTCGGTAAGTTGCTTGAGCACACGATGAGGGGCAGAGCCTCGGATTCCGTAAGAAAGCTATTGGACCTCCAGCCCGCCACCGCAAGAGTACTAAGAGAAGGAAAGGAGGTAGAGGTTCCGGTGGAACAGGTTCAGGTTGGCGACCTCCTCGTTATTCGCCCCGGGGAGAAGATTCCTGCTGACGGCACGGTCGTCGATGGTCACACCTCCGTAGATGAGAAGATGATCACAGGTGAGAGCATGCCAGTAGAGAAAGGCAAGGGTGATGTGGTAATAGGTTCCACGATCAACAAAGCCGGAGCCGTAACGATAAGAGCCACCAAGGTGGGAGCGGATGCTGCGCTAGCGCAGATAGTGAGGCTCGTTGAAGAAGCGCAGGCAGCACAGGCGCCGATTGAGAGGCTGGCCGATAAGGTCTCTTCATACTTCGTGCCGGCGGTAGTGTTCGTGGCCGTCTTTTCGCTGTTGGCATGGACTACGATAGGCGGAAAGCCCTTCCTTTACGGCTTTACCGCGCTGATCGCTGTTCTGATAATAGCGTGTCCGTGCGCTCTCGGCCTGGCAACCCCTGCGGCCATCGTTGTTGGAACGGGGAAGGGTGCAGAGAATGGAGTGCTCATCAAAGGGGGCGAAAACCTTGAGAGGGCATACAAGATTACCTGCGTCGTGTTTGACAAGACTGGCACGCTTACCAAAGGCGAGCCTTCAGTTACGGATGTAGTAACCTTGGGCAAGTTTAGCGAGGATGAACTGTTACGACTTGCCGTAGCCGCAGAGAAAGGCTCCGAGCACCCAGTCGGAGAAGCCATCGTGGAAAAGGGAGAAAACCTTGGAGCGATACCGGATGCCATTGACTTTGAAGCGATAGCGGGAATGGGCGTGAAGGCGGTAGTGGGAGGGAAGCAGGTGCTCGTAGGGAACAGGAAGCTATTCGCAACGAGGGGCATCGACATCAACAAGGTCGAACCAGTCCTCGCAAAGCTCGAGAAAGAAGGAAAGACGGCGATGATCGTTGCCGCAGACGAAGACTCGTCTGGTGTGATAGCCGTGGCCGATACGATCAAGCCTGAGGCTAAGGAAGCTGTCGAAGACTTGAAGAAAATGGGTTTGAAGGTGATCATGCTGACGGGAGATAACGAAGCGACTGCAAAAGCAATTGCTTCCCAGCTTGGGATTGAAGAGGTGAAGGCCCAGGTTCTTCCAGGACGGAAGGCGGAGGTCGTCAGGGCCCTCAGGGAGCAGGGTGAGATCGTCGCCATGGTTGGGGATGGGATAAACGATGCACCGGCACTGGCAGAAGCCAACCTAGGGATTGCGATTGGAAGTGGCACGGACGTGGCGATCGAGACCGCTGGAATCGTTTTGATAAAGAACGACCTTCGCGATGTCGTCGCGTCGATAAAACTGAGCAGGGCCACGATGAGGAAGATTAAGCAGAACCTGTTCTGGGCGTTTGCCTATAACACAGTCTTGGTTCCCGTGGCGGCCTGGGGCTCACTGAATCCCATACTCGCGGGAGTTGCGATGGCCCTCAGCTCGGTCACGGTCGTGACCAACTCGTTGACGTTGAAGCGGTTTAGGCTGAAGAAGTAATGAGCGGCGACGCGAGACGGCTCGGCCTACGAATAATTGGCATGAGCTGCGCATCTTGCGCGAAGATAATTCGTAAGGAGCTCGGAAAGAACGGCGGGATAAGAGATGTAAAGGTCAACCCTATCTTGAATGCCGTCTATGTGGACTATCAACCAGAGAAGATCTCGGAGGAAGAGATAGAAGAGGCTGTCAAGAAGTCTGGGTACGAGGCCGTCAGGCTGAAGGGAATGAAAGGACGAACGGTGATGCCAAAGGGAAAAGGACAGAGTGATTCCCGATAGGTTGCTGCGAGGTCTCATAATAATAGAGGCCGACTGATGCCACAACATTCAGCGCAACCTGAGCATAACGAGCAGGTGGTATATTCCTGCCCCATGCATCCTGACGTGAAATCCAATTCTCCTGGCAAGTGTCCCATATGCGGCATGCAGCTAATCCCAGTCAGCAGCAGCAGCCGCAGCGGTCATGCGATTGCGCACGGGGCCCACGAGCATGCAACGAAGTCTGTAGGTCAAACGTCGCCCTGGGAGAAGTTCAAGATGAGCATGACCATGACGATGGGAATGGAGCACACCGGCCTCGCTGGGCGAGAGATGGCTAGGCTCATGGAGCTGGACATCCGCCAAAAATTCTTCTTCGCATTACTCCTGTCAATGCCTATCATTTTGTACTCCCCCCTTGGAAGATTCATCTTCAATTATCAACCGCCCGCGCCGATTCCGGTGCCCTGGATTCTGTTCGTCCTAACGACGCCAGTGTTCTTCTATTCTGGCTGGATATTCCTCTACTCGAGCTACAAGGCGTTTCAGAACAGAACCCTGAACATGGCGGTTCTCATCGCGGTGGGCATCACAGCAGCCTACGGGTTCAGCGTGCTGCTGACGATCCAGGGAAGCGGAGATTCCTACTACGAGGCTGCCGCCCTGCTCGTGACGTTCGTCCTCTTCGGACACTGGATGGAGATGAAGTCGAGGCGAGGTACGACGGACGCCCTTCAGGCGTTATTTGCGCTGGTTCCGCCTCAAGCCAGAGTCCTCCGCGATAGCAGGGAAGAACTCGTTCCCACCTCCGAGGTGAAAATCGGTGATATAGTGATCCTGAAACCTGGAGACAGGGTTCCGGTCGATGGACGAATCGTGCAGGGGGAAACTGCTATCGACGAATCTCTTGTAACAGGAGAATCTATCCCTCTCCCGAAGAGGGAAGGAGATGCAGTAATCGGGGGCTCCATCAACCAATCCGGCTCTGTCAGGTTCGAAGCGACGAAAGTAGGGGAGGACACGGCACTCGCACAGATAGTAAGGCTTGTGGAAGTTGCCCAGAATTCCAAGGCGCCTGGCCAGAGGCTCGCGGACAAATTTGCGAAGTACCTTGTGGTCCTCGCTGTTGGATCTGGACTCGTAACCTTTCTTGTGTGGTTTCTCGTCGCCAGACAGCCCGCGTTGTTCGCGCTAACCTTCGCAATCTCGGCTATCGTGATCGCCTGCCCGGATGCCCTGGGTCTGGCCACGCCGACAGCGGTCGCGGTCGGAACCGGCTTGGGAGCGAAACATAACATCTTGATCAAAGATGCCCCGACACTGGAACTAGCTTCTAGGATTGAGGCGGTGGTATTCGATAAGACAGGTACGTTGACCGAGGGAAAGCCCGAGATAACGGACGTAGCCACTGTCCAGGGTTGGAACGAGGATCAAGTGCTGACGCTGACGGGTGCTGCCGAGGCGGGGTCGAACCATCCGCTGAGCAACGCAGTTCTGGAAGAGGTGAGGAAGAGGCGGCTTGAACTGCCGACAAGGGTCGAACACTTTGAGAATCTATCAGGGCTGGGAGTCAAGGCAAACGTGGAAGGAAAGAGATTGCTCGTTGGAACGATGAAGCTGATGAAGCAAAATGCCATTGACACATCCGAACTGCAGGGGGAGATCGACGAAATGGTAGGGAAGGGAGAGACAATCATGCTTCTATCCGTCGATGGTACTATCGCAGCGGTCATTGGAGCCGCAGATCCTGTAAAGCCTACGGCCAGGGCAGCGATAGAACAACTGAATGAGCTCAGGATTGAGACGGCGATGATCACGGGAGATAATCAGACAACAGCCGAGACGGTAGCGAAAGCGGTTGGGATAAAGCGCGTGTTTGCGGAAGTCCTTCCTGAAGAGAAAGCCAAATTCGTCAAGAAGCTGCAGGAGGAAGGGAAGTTCGTCGCCATGGTTGGGGATGGAGTGAACGACGCTCCTGCTCTTGCCCAAGCAGACATAGGCATCGCGATCGGAGCCGGGACAGACGTTGCCATCGAGACGGCCAAGGTCGTCCTGATGAAATCAGATCCGGCGGATGTCCTGCGGGCGATCAGGCTGAGCAAGGCAACGGTCAGGAAGATGAAGCAGAATCTCTTCTGGGCTTCTTTCTACAACATCATAGCGATCCCGGTTGCGGCGGGCATTCTATACCCGGGTTTCGGAATCTCGCTCAGACCGGAGATCTCCGCATTGCTAATGAGCGCATCTTCCATAATCGTGGCCACCAACGCGGTCCTGCTGAAAGGGGCAGAGAAGCAACTGCTCTCTGTTTAGAAAGGGCTTGCGTGAAGTCAGGTGCGCTCGTGAGTGTGTTTCATAGGGCAATCAGCGAGAGGGTCCCGGTACGGAGGGGGTCAGGTCCGCAGGCCTTTCTCCACAGGGTGGGCTTCGCTCATAGCTCCAAAGGGTTCGAGCTGCTCTGGGTTCCATATCTAAGAAAGGTTTGGATAGAGACTCAAGACGATAAGGCCGTTGGCTTGCCCGCTTAGACAAGCAACGAATTAGACTTCTGTTTAAAATACTCCCGCCTCCGGGCTGCGTGAGAAGGTCTTTGCCTCGAGCGAAGGCGGGGGAAGAGGCGTCAAGGAAGGCGGTGAGATACTCCGCGTTTTACGGAGGCAAGGTTGCGACGATGCCGAAGGTACCGATCCGGTCCCTCGACGACTTCTCGATCTGGTACACCCCGGGGGTGGCGGCGGTGTCGAAGTTGATCCAGCGAGGCGTCGAACTCTCCTTCGAATACACGAATCGCTGGAACAGCATCGCGATTATCACGGACGGGAGTCGGGTCCTAGGCCTCGGAAAGATTGGGCCGGAGGCCGCCCTCCCTGTCATGGAGGGAAAGTCGCTCATCTACAAATATCTCGGAGGGGTAGACGCCTACCCTCTTCCGATCAGGGTTACGGACGTCGAGAAATTCGTCGATACTGTGAGCTCCCTCGAGCCTGCGCTCGGTGGGATAAACCTCGAAGATATCGAGTCGCCCAAGTGTTTCGAGATACTGGAGAGGCTGAGGGGTCGAATGACCATACCCGTCTGGCACGACGATCAGCAGGGCACGGCCGGGGTGATCCTCGCGGCCATCTACAACTCACTGGAGCTGACCGAGAGGAAGATTGGTGAAACGCGAATCACCTTTCTCGGGTCTGGCGCCGCGAATATTGCGGCCGTCCGTCTGCTCGGAGAGGCTGGGGCAGATCCGAAGAAGATGATCGTAGTGGACTCGAAGGGAATCCTCCATCCGGGGAGGGAGGATATGGACCAACTCTTGTTGAGAAACAGGTGGAAGTATGAGGTCGCGCTGGAGACGAACGGTGGCAGGGTTACCGGGGGTCTCGAGGAGGCGTTGAATGGTGCTGACGTTCTTGTTGCAGCGGCGGCCCCGGGGCCTCGCGTCGTCAAGAAGCGTGAGATAGCGGGGATGGCGAAAAGGGCGATTGTCTTCCTCCTGGCAAACCCTGTGCCGGAGATGTGGCCCAGCGAGGCGATTGCTGCGGGAGCGGAGATAGTTGCGACTGGCCGGTCTGACTTTCCGAACCAGGTAAACAACAGCATCCTGTTCCCAGGGATCTTCAGGGGCGCGCTAGACGTTCGTGCCAGGACGATCACGGATGGCATGGTGATTGCGGCCGCGAGAGAGATCGCCCGCTTCGCGAAGGACAAAGGGCTCAGCCCCAGAAGGATAATCCCTACGATGCTCGATTGGGAGGTCTACCCCAGAGTGGCGGCGACGGTCGGCGTAAAGGCTCAGGAGGAGGGGGAGGCAAGAAAGAGGGCCTCGAAGGAGGAACTAGGAAGACACGCGCGAGAAATAATCGGGCGCTCGCGAAAGATGCACAGGGTCCTGGTGGAGAAGAGGATCATTCCACCCCCGCCACCTCGCTAAGCCTAAAACGACGCGGGAGAACAGAGCAGCGATGGAGGAAATCTCGGTTAGGGAGGCCAGGAGGGAGGACGTTGAAGAGGCCGCGAACCTGGTCGTCCGGATGAAGAGGCTTAACAACGAGTTTGACCCCCTCTTCACCGTCGTCGACGACGCTCCCGCGAGGGCGCGGGGCTATCTCTCTACGTCGCTCGAATCGAAGAGCTCCCTCGTTCTGGTAGCTGTGAAGGGGAAGAGCGTGGTCGGAGTCCTGCGAGCAGAGGTCAGGGAGAGGACCTTTTACAAGCCCACGATGGGCGGCAACATCACAGACTTTTACATCCTTCCGGAGCACAGGCGGAAGGCTCTCGGGAACACCATGCTTGAGCGTGCCTCTAAGGCTCTCAGGAAGCTCGGCGCACAGGTCGTGACCGCGGAGTTTCCTGCACGAAATGAGATAGCCGTCAAATTCTACTCAAAGAGGAGATTCAGGGCCCTGACCAACATCTACGCTGAATCGACCGAGTAATCGAACATCGTCCTCAACCGACAGGCTCTGACAGGGGGCGTCTCAAAACAGACGCGCTCCCCGATCGAGATTTGAGCGGGCCACCAGCTCGAGAAACCCGGAGCCTAAGTCAGCGAATCTACCTCTTCTTGGTGGAGAAGGCCTTTAACATCCCGTCCCCGTTAACCTCGATCGTCGTCCTGAAGCTCCTCGGGTCCTCGATTGAAACCCCACCGCTTATCGCCCACTCTTTGAAGGAGCTGTCTCCAGACGTCTCCCCCTTGACCTCGTGTGAGGAGCGCAGGTGGAAGGTCCGAGTCTTCCCCGTCAGGTTCCTCCCATCGACGATTATCTTCAAGGAGTTCTCGTCCTGGCTGACGAACTCCACGGAGCGTGTGTACCTCCTGTAGAGTCCCCCAAGAATGACGGCGTACACTACGGTGGCCGCTAGGTCGAAGAGGCTGATGAGAATTCTCGCCGTATACTCAAAGCTGAGACCCGCCAGCCCCAAGTAAAGCAGCGCGATGAGGAGGAGGACCCCCATAGAGGCGGCCTTAACCCTTGGCGACTGGCCGGGCAGATGCTCGTAGAGAATTCCGTACGCGGCCGCGAAGACGAGAGAAATGACAAATCCGAGGAAGATGAAGTAGGGGATGTAAACAAGAACGACCGACGAGAAGCATTCCTCCGGCGTCGGCCGAAAACCCCCAGCCACCCCCCCACAGGCCGAGGGGAGGTTAGCGGAGAGGAACTCGAGGACGTCGCCCTTCAGCGCGTAGAGTAGGAGGACGTTGAAGAGCCCCATTGACCCGGCGTAGACTATTCCAGCGAGTATCCCTGCCTTCACTCCGGCAAAGGCAGAGCCCAAGGCTCGCGCCTAATCCTTGAGTGCTTCAAGCACTTGCTGGTCGTGCCCGTCGACCCTCACCTTTCTGAAGATCTTCTTGATCCTCCCCTCGGGGTCGATTACGAAGGTCGACCTTTCAGTACCCCAGTATGTCCTTCCGTAGTTGTTCTTTAGCCTCCAGGTGTCGTAGAGCTTGTGCGCGGTCAAATTCTCGTCGCTCAACAGGGTGAAGTTCAGCCCGTACTTTCTGATGAACTTGTCGTGAGAGGCGAGCGAGTCCTTGCTGACGCCGAGAATAACGGCGTCGAGCTTCTCGAACTTTGGGAGGTTGTCCCTGAACGAGCAAGCCTCCCTGGTGCAACCAGGCGTGTCGTCTTCGGGGTAGAAGTAGAGAACGACGTTCTTCCCTTTGAGCCTACTCAGCTTCACGTCTTCTCCGTCGCTTGATGGGAGGGAGAAGTCTGGCGCCGGGTCTCCCTCGTTCAGTTCCACGCTCTCTTTCATCGTTCGGGTGGAGAATCACTGGTAGAAAACTTTAACCCCGTTTCAGGAACGTTCGGGCTCGGTTGTCTATAGACGTCCACGTCCATCCCTGGACAAGGTCTTTCATTCTGAAGAACGGTCCCATCGTGAAAGCCTGCAGGTTCTTCAATCTCGACACGGCCCTTCTCCCAAAATCAATCGGCCAGCTTCTTGAGGAGATGGACGAAAGCGGGGTCGAGAAGGCCGTTATCCTCGGCCAGGATACGCACGCCACTCGGAACCCGAGCTTCAAGAATTACACGATTCGAAACGATGACATGGCGGAGATGGCCGCGCATGGGAGGGGGCGGCTACTCCCCTTCGCCGGGGTCGACCCGAACGCCCCTCCCCAGGCTCTGAAGGAGCTGAAGAGAGCGATAAAGAAGCTGGGCGTCAGGGGTTTGAAGGTCCACAACAGCGCGAACTCCGTTTACCTGAACGACAAGAGGAAGATGTATCCGCTCTACGCCCTCTGCGAAGAGGAGGAGCTTCCGATACTCTTCCACACCGGCACGACGGCCCTCGGGGACTGCGAGATCAGGTACAGCAACCCCGAGCTGCTCGACGAGGTGGGGCAGGAGTTTCCCGACCTGAAGATGATAATGGCCCACTTTGGCTGGCCTTGGATGGACATCGCGATCGCGATCGCGATGAGGAATCCCAGAATCTTTCTCGACATCTCCGGTTGGAAGCCCAAGTATCTTCCCTCGTCTCTCCTGTCGTACCTGAACGGTCCGCTTCAGAGTCGGATTCTCTTCGGCACCGACTACCCCATGATAAGGCATCGCGACTGGATGCGCGACTTCAACGAGACATTGAAGCCGAGGCTCAAACCCGGGGTGGCCGAGAATCTAATGAGGAGGAACGCGGAGAAACTCTTGGGAAGCTAGCTAGGGAGAGACCAGCTGGTTCTTGAGCGTCCTGCGCCCCCCGAACCCTTCCTCTGGCCTGTGCCAGTAACCGACATCCGCTTCTCCGAATCTCCAGCAGAGAAAGACCTTCTCGCCGTACCTCTCCGCCGGAAAGTCTACCAGACCGAAGTCGATGTCCCTTACGGTCAGTCCGAGGTCTTCCAACTCCCTGATGGTTCTCATCATTTCTTCCGCGAGGGAGTCCAGTCGCTTCGCCTTCTCTATTGACGCATCGGTCCTCAGGCCGATGAGGTTGTACCTCTCGACCTCATCCTTCTGCGCGTCTAGCAGCTTCTTTTTCGCAATTAGCGCCTTCATCTTTTCACTCACGTCCGGCAACATCTTCGTCGCCTCCTGCGGGGTGAAGAGATGGTGCTCTCCTTGGCTGTTTGATCCGAAGGAGGTTGACAAAATTCGCCCCTTAGCACCTGATATCTTTCAGTTAAATGCTTTCGCGATGCACGAAAGACGCAAATGGGGTCTACAAATTTTACGTAAATCTAATATTAAGTCCAACCCGTGGGGCTTCTTGGACGGGGCACGCGAATAGTATGCGGAAGGGGCCACGCAGCTTCGTGGCGAGACGCCGGTCGAGGAGGGGCGAGATTTTGTTCCAATAAAGGTTGTTTCCCATGGGCGTTCCGTTTTGGGTGGCGAATTTGGACAAAGATTAGTGGTCGGGGAAAACCATGAGGCCCGTCATAGTTTCTCACCTCGCAGGTGCCTCCTGTGTCGCAATCCAGCAGGGCGAGCTTTCCGGACGTCAGCCGAACCAGTTCGCCTGCCTGCAAGTTGTTGTAGTTTCCAGCGTATGAGTAGAGAGAGGTGGACCAACTGTTCATCGAGCTCCGGGGTCTAAGCCCTCTGAGAAAGCAACGGGCAGGCTCCTTGCAGGCGTTCGTCATTTGATGCAGATACCCTCCGATGTTGTACTTGACGTTTATTGTCATTAAGTTGTCATCGCGTCCTAGATACTGGCCGGTGTCTGGGAAGAAGGCTTCGTACCGATAGTCACAAGCTCCTCTGAGGCTTTCTACACGTTGAGTCGGCAGGTGGGGGAATCCTTCACTTACTGTTTGTTCTTCAGGAGGGCTTCTGTTTGTTCGACAGAGAACCCCACCTCTTTCAACCCCCTCTCAACTCTTTGATTGTCTCTCCTTCCACCTCTAGCTCGCCGAAGTTAGTTCGGATCACAACTCTGAACTTGGACAATTCTTACCCATTCCTGATGTCCTTCCTATATTAATGCAACTGGAGAAGTTGGTAAGACATCTCAACATGAGGCGCTCTTAACTTCATCGCGTCATCGAAAAAATATTTGCTTCAAGCTCACTGAAATCGGCCTCCCTATGTAGCCGCATGGGGATTAATGGAACCGTCTTGTGACAAGTCGTAAGTTATTGTTTCTTGCCCACGACTAGAGTGCTCGCATCATCATCTCTAAAAGGCTCGTCGCCACGCCTCGCGATATAATCTCTAAGTTCCTTGATACCTCGCTGCCTGACTTCGTCTGTAAGGACTGCAAATTCTGGCCAAAGTTTTCTTTCAGCGGCATCGATATACTCGCTTGGCTTCACGTTACCCGACCAGGAGTAGCTGGAAGTTTCAATCGACTTGAAGCCTACCTTTTCAATAACTGCAGTCAGGTCGGGAATACTGGCATAAAGGCTGATTTGCCTAGTGACTGCTTCGGGGAAGAACTTGAACAGAGGCTTACCGCGCAACTGTTCGTGGGACTGGGACAGAATAGAGATCGTCCCATCGTTTTTGAGCACTCTGTAGCATTCAACTGCAACTCTGCTCCCATCGTGAAATTCATGCCAAGCATAAGGGATAAACACCGATCTAAAGGCACCGTCTGCCTGCGGTAGGTGTTGGTTTCCTCCCGTAAACGCCTCGAAAGCACCACTGGCAAGGGCGGCCAATCCAGCTTTTGTGAACGAGGCGACATAACGGTCTTCTTCGCTGCTCAGAACCAAGACTGATGAATCCTTCTGAAGCTTGGTTCCCCAGGCAAGCTCCTCTGCCCAGAATTTCGCCCTATGGGCGTTACCGATCAAAGCTGAGAACCTCGTTCCAAGCGCTTTCTCCAGATGCTGTCGGCTTGTCTTTCGCCGTTCAGTTTGATGTAACCTTGCCTCTGTCTCTTTGCGATCAAGGCTCTCCGAAAGTGTTTCGGATAGAATCTTAGAGGTTCGACAAGTCTAACCATGCCTTTGATGTGTTCGTAGGGGCGGTAATTAAGTCACACCCTGGGAACAATATCGCAATGATGAAAGTTCTACCATCAAGAGCTCCCGGAGCGAATGTAGAATTGCCTATTTGTGCGAGGTTGACCGCAGACCTGGTTGCCCCCCAGTCACAATCGGAAGAGTCTAGGCAGCTGCCAAGCGAACGCTATCGCGCTGCAGTCGAAGAACTGTAACCAACGCTCTGAAGTACCGGGCGGATGAGTACCAGAAGCTCCAGAGAGACCTCGGCCAGTTTAAGGGCAGCCTGGCCTCCAGGTATCCTTTCGTCTTCGGATTCACGGTGTGAATCCCATTCTCCGCACCATATGTTACCGTACCCTGCCAAACCAGTAGTTGGGAACTGGGTCGCCGCGACAAAAGTCGGCGCAACCCCTGCCACCTCGATGCTTATCTAAGGCGAGAAACTACTTGGCATGAATGAATTACACCGAACCATACATCCCGACTCCGGGAGACATCATACCGAAGATGCTCACCTTGGCTTCTGTGAACCCGGATGAGACGGTGTTCGACCTCGGCTCGGGCGACGGTAGAATCGTGATAGCAGCAGCCAAGGACTTTCATGCCAGGGTGGTGGGAGTGGAGGTTCGGAGGCGCCTCGTGATAGAGTGCCGCAGAAGGGTGAAGGAGATGGGACTGTCTCATCAAATCAGGATATGGTGTCGCAACTTCAAGAAGGTAAGCTTGAGAGAGGCCGACGTCCTTGCCATGTATCTTTCGAGCTATACCCTGAACTTAATGGCGCCCAAGTTCATGAAAGAACTAAGGGCTGGTGCCAGAATCGTAAATTTTGATTACTCGATTCCCGGTTGGAGGCCTGAGCGTGAAATAGAGGTCACGCCTGCGGGCTGGAGGAAGCCTCATCCGATATTCCTGTATGTAATGTGAACCAGACCAACCCATCAGGCCGTCAGGCGGGCGAGCTTCAAACATGCAAGATTTTCCAGAGAAAAGTCCTCTAGACCTATCCTCATACGTGTGTTTCAAATAGAAGACCGCGAATAGTTACCCGTTGAGAATAACTTCTCGAAACTGAAACTCAAATGCCGAGAGCTGACCTGAGACCCTTGTACCTGTTTCTTATGGTTACTTCAGTCACCCCAGCAGCTTCAGCAACGTCCTTCTGCGTCTTATCTTCTCCTTCCAATGTGCAAGCAACGTAGAGCGCCGAAGCTGCAAATCCCATCGGGTCTTTGCCAGCTGTTATCCTCATCTGCTTGGCCCTTATCAGTATTTCCCGTGCCCTTCTCTGTGTTTTCTCGGACATTCCTGCCCTGGACGCTATCTTCGATACGCACCTCGATGGCTCTGCCACTGGCATCTTGATGTCCATCTCCTTTAGCAAGAGCCTGTAGGACCTCGCAAGGTCCTTTCTCTTGACATTGCTCACCGCTGCCACGTCTTTCAAAGTTCTTGGAACTTCCATGTCCCTGCAGGCGGCGTAGAGCGATGCTGCTATTATTGATGTGATGGACCTTCCTCTCACAAGATTCCTCTCAAGTGCCTTCCTGTAGATGTAGGCGGCCTTTTCCGTGACAGCTTCGGAGACTGTCAGCTTGTCCGAGAACCGTCGCAGCTCGCTTAATGCCTGCCTTAGGTTCCTGTCCGCGGATTCGTGCACCTGGCTTCTCCGATCCCATGTCCTCAACCTTTCGACTGTGGATTTCATGGAACCGGACAATGACCTCCCTGATGCGTCCTTGTTCATGCCTCCTATTACTGTGGCAAGGCCCATATCATGCATTGTTATGGAGGTGGGGCTTCCGGTCCTGCTTCTATTGTCCTTTTCTTCGTTAGAGAAAGACCTCGATTCCGGACCCGCCTCCACAATCTTCTCCTTCATTACGAAGCCGCAATTACTGCAGAAGAGTTCTCCTCTGGAGCTATCAATTACCATTAGCCTCCTTCCGCATTTGGGGCATCTATCGAGTATCCTCTCAGATTTCAGCAGTCTCGAAAAACTTATGCTGTGTGACATGTTGCGATATAAATCTGAGATATTTAAGTCTCAGAGTATGAGATTATTCGTCTGGTATATAAACTCTGAATGCCAGTCTCTCTTCAGGTTGAAGGTATTTTCAAGTGTCTAGATCTTCGTTGTTGGTTCTTGCCCTGTCTTGCTCGCCGTTGTCTGAGCAGTTTCCGTCATTCCATCAAGTCTCGGCGGTATCGAGTCGGAGAATTGGCGGAATTCGCTATATCTCCAGATGGACCTGAACTACGCGGTCGATCTGCTTTCCCGCCTTGGTCATCTTGAACTCTATCAAGAATATGGCTGTGGCTGCGTCCGCTCTTACTCTGTAAGCATTGGGCTCTCAGCATCTGAAACCGTTTCAGCCTGCAAGAAGCATAAAGATCTAGTTAGACTGCATAATAGGTAAAGCAATCTCTAGGTCAGAGCAGGACCGGGTTCTGATAACTCTTCGGGGTTCGAGAATCATTTGAGAGGAGCCTCACATACCGATGAAGCCTCACACGACCAGACGTTGTCTGGCCGATTCCCAGTCTCTTTTATTTACTATATATGCTCTCGAATCTTCACACCTCCCTAATGCCCCAAACGAAGGCAATAGTAAGCATTGAGAACGTTGTCGCTTCAGCCTCAATAAATCAGAGGGTCGACCTCAACCTGATAACCAAGAACTTTGTCGACGTGGAGTATCATCCCGACACATTCCCTGGACTGGTCTTCAGACTGAAGAGCCCAAAGACAGCTACCCTGATCTTCAGCTCGGGGAAGATGGTCTGTACGGGTGGAAAATCGGAGGAGCAGTCAAGAAAGGCCGTGCAAGAGGTTGTCAGGAGGTTGAAGGAGGGGGGCATCCCCATCAAGAACGAGGCAGAGATAGTGATACAGAACATGGTGGCATCGGCGAATCTTGGCGGGAAGATTGACCTAGAGGAAGCGGCTAGACAGTTACCAAAATCGATGTACGAGCCGGAGCAGTTCCCCGGTTTGATCCACAGGATGCCAGACCCCAAGACCGTGATACTTCTCTTCTCCTCTGGGAAGCTCGTTTGTACTGGAGCGAAGAAGGAGAGCGAAGTCTATAGGGCCGTGAACAACCTGCACGTGATGCTCGAGGAAAAAGGGCTTATGGTTTACTGACACTTCCCGCGACCAACCTGACCGATGATAGCCTTCTTCTCTTCGGCCAGCCATCGAATCGGCGTACGTTGAAGGCCATAGGTTCTACGTACTTCCTCTGGGAAAGGTTGTCCTTGACCTACTGCCTTACTCAGTTTGATGATCAAGTACATTCGCCGGTGTAATTATTACAACCAGTACAAACTAAAACAGGGCTTCCTTCAAGAAGCGAAGATCACCTAACTTTCGTTTGTAGTGCTGGCACCCCCCTTCCCTTGGCAGTTCGATGTCATTTCTTTTATAGCCCATAATTGCTTGGTAGGTCAGTGTCATCGAAGCACTAGGAGATGAAAGAACGAGTTTCGGACGCGGACGCGGAGGCGGATACGGCAGCTCAGGTTATGGTGGAGGGTCCAGGCCGGACGGACCCAAGCCAGTAGAAGTCGGTAAGGAGTACGATGTCACCATCTCAGAAACGAGCAGAAGGGGCGACGGAGTGGCCAAAGTCGACGGCTTCGTCATCTTTGTCACAGGAGGAAAACAAGGAGAGAAGACGAGGATAAAGGTCACCCAGGTAGGCCCAAGATTCGCCAGCGCCGTAATTGTGGGCGCATCATCTCAAGGCACGAGTTAGAACTCGTGCCTGACAAGGGACGGAAAGGCAATCCGTCCACCTCTCCCATTTGATATTCGACCACGTTGGGATGGTCCTTCGAACAATCGTAGTCGGCCAGGGTCTGGCGGGCCACACATAGCAGGTGCGCACATCATGAGGGTTCGTCGAGACCGAAATGTTGACTGGAGAACAATGGGTAGCTGTTCAGACGGATCCGGTTCCTTCTGAGGTTCATAATTGGCGACGCGGTCGGGGACCTACCAAGACCAACCAAGCCCGGTAGGGGCGCCAAATAGGTTGCGATTCGAAACCAACATTTGGGTGTGGCGACGGCACAATCGACTTAGTGGTCTGAACAAGCAGAAAATGGACTGCAATGGCAGGACCGTTTCCATGCATAGTTCATTGCGCCTCCCCGACTCAACAAGCATTAGTTCGTCTACGTCTCTGGCATGGTTTCCTGTCGACTCCCGTCCGACTCGCAGACATTCCACTCTTATTCTGGAACACACGTCCGTGACGTCAAATTACGATTTCCGAGACGTTCGTTTATTTGATGGGCCTAAACGACTTGCAGTGAGAGCGACTAATGAACCGGCTGGGTCCCGAGGACTACCAGAGCAACAGACATATCCGGAAAATACTCAATCTCGCACAGGCATTCAAGGGAGACATCTTCTATGACCTCGGATGCGGGCGAGGTCAGCTCTGCGTCGTCGCGGTTGCCGAGTTTGGCGTGAAAAGGGCAGTCGGAATCGAGCTGCACAGGGGTCGGGCGGCGAAAGCCGCGGAGCGTATTCAAGAAATGGGGTTGACCGATCGGATAGAAATCAGGAATGAGGACTTCATGGAGTCGGATTTGCACGACGCAACTATCGTGTATTGCGGCCTTGGGGAAGTCGATGAGGATGTCGCGTTGTTTGGGAGGAAACTGAAGACTGGCTGCAAAATCGTTAGCCTGTTCCTCCCTTTTGTTGGGGTATTGCCAGCGGCAGCGGACTATCCTTTCTACCTCATGAAGGTTCCTTTCAGGAAGACGAAGGATGTTTCTCTCTGGACGTCGAAAGTGCTCTTCACGGGCGCCTCCGTCGGAGAACTGTACCAAGAGCTGGATACCGATAGAGAATATCGATATGACAAGCGCACCTTCAAGCGAATGATGAAAGAAAGGTTCCTTAGTCTGTAACAATGGTGTATGCGCCGGACCGAACCTCAATCTGGTCCAAATCGAATCACCTGTACGTGATGACTCCCGTCCGACCGCTGCGCCCGCGGGTTCCACTCACAAAGGGGCGCCTACATAGACTGACATGGCCCGGCCAGGGGCGCCTAGTCTTCAATTCCAATAATAAAGCCCCACCGCAGTAAAGAGACCTCTGACTTTGGGACAACCTCTATCTTCTCTTGGCGGCAAATCGGGTTCTTCACGCGGTTTGGGACGGTCGCCCGTCCGTTCAAAGAACAGAGGGAGGATAGGGATTCAGCATGCGCGGTGGACGACTAGTCTACTAGATTTAATAGCCGAATGCAAATTCGGTCCGTCGTGTACACCCGGCGAGGGGACAAGGGAGAAACAAGCCTCTTCGGGTCTAGGCGCGTTTCGAAAGATTCTCCCCGGATTGAGGCGTACGGTGCTATCGACGAGCTGAACTGCTATATCGGCGTAGCGGTCTCGTTTAGCACCTCAGAGAACGTATCGACCCCTCTCAAGAAGGTGCAGAAGCTACTCTTTGTTGCTGGTGCAGATCTCGCGACGGAGCTAGTCGCAAGGGGAGAGGGCGAGACTGTCCCTAGAATCAGCAGTGAAGACACGAGATGGCTTGAAAAAGAAAGCGACGAGCTCTTGACGAAGCTCCCTCCCCTGAAGAACTTCATCCTCCCGGGAGGAAGCCAGTCCGCCGCGAACCTTCAGCTCGCGCGGTCAGTCTGCAGAAGAGCCGAGAGGAGAATAGTGGCCGTCGGGAGGGTAGAGGCTATTAATCCCGAGCTCCTCCCCTTCGTCAACAGGCTTTCCACTTATCTCTTCAACCTCGCGAGATACTCCAACTTCGCCGAAGGGAGGAAGGAAGAAGTTTGGAGGAAGAAGGACTGACCATCGTCAGTCCAGGTTGATTTCGACGTTCTTCACCCTCAGATAGCTCTCGATGGCGTCTACGCCCTGCTCGAAACCGAGCCCACTCTTCTTGAAGCCGCCAAACGGGGACTGGGGATAAGTCACTGGGTACTCGTTGATAGAAACCATCCCGCTCTCGAGATCCTTGGCCACGCGGTGAGCCGTCCTAAGGCTCGCCGTCCAGACCCCGGCGTAGAGTCCATACTCGCTGTCGTTCGCAATCTCCACGGCCTCCTCGAGACCCTCGAAGGTCATCACGGTCAAGACAGGTCCGAAGATCTCTTCGCGAACAATCTTCATGTCGGAGCTCGCACTCGTGAAGACAGTAGGCTCGAAGAAATACCCATCCTTGAGCCTATCGTCCTTTGGCGGCTTCCCTCCGACGAGCAGCTTGGCTCCCTCCTCCAGGCCCGCCTCCACATATCCCATCACCCTCTTCCTCTGAGATTCCGAGACGAGAGGCCCCATCCCAGTCGACTGGTCCAGACCGTCGCCGAGCTTCATCTGCTTGATTCCCTCCAGAACCTTCCCAACAAGCTTCTCCTGCACGCCCTCCTCGACGAGCAACCTCGAACCCGCCCAGCACATCTGCCCCGCGTTAGTGAAGATGCCGTCGATGACGCCTCGGGCGGCTCTGGTGAGGTCTGCGTCGGCGAAGACTATGTTCGGATTCTTCCCGCCGAGCTCGAGGACGAGTCTCGTAAGATTCTTCGCCGCGAGCTCCATCACCCGCCCTCCCGTCTCTGTCGAGCCAGTAAGAGCGATCAGCCTGATGTCAGGACTTCTTGCGACTTCTTCTCCGACCTCCTCGCCCGCACCGGTCACCACGTTGAAAACTCCGTCGGGTAGCCCAGAGGCCTTCGCCATCTCCGCTAACTTGAGGAGGGTGAGGGGCGTGAACGATGCAGGCTTCGCGACGACCGTGTTGCCGACCGCAAGGGCGGGTGCGATACTCCTCGAGGCGAGCGCGATTGGATAGTTCCAGGGGATTATGTGGGCGGTGACGCCGATCGGCTCCTTCAGTGTATAGTCGAGCCTGCTCCCCGGGAGGGGTATCGTTTCTCCCTGGAACTTGTCGGCAAGCCCGGCGTAGTACTCGAAGAGCCTCGCCGCGTAAGCGACGTCACCCTTGGACTGCCCGATTGGCTTTCCGTTGTTCATCGTCTCGACTCTTGCGAATTCCTCGATCTTCTCCCGTATAGTCTGTCCGACCTTGTAGAGGATCCTCCCCCTCTTGCTCGGGTCCATTCCGCGCCAGGAGGGTTCTGCGAAGGCAGCCTTCGCAGTCTCTATTGCGAAGGCAACGTCGTGGGCATCTCCCCGAGGGACTTCAGCTATCGCCGACCCTTGAGCGGGGTTGTAGACCGGGTAAACCCTCCCGGAGTGAGAAGGAATCCACTTCCCGCCCACAAACATCTGGTAAGCCTGAACTGTCTTCGCCTCCATCCCGAAACGACGGTGTCGCGGAGCGGAGATAAGATTTGCCCCCCACCCCTAGTCTGTCAGTTCGAAGGCGGTCGCAATCCCCTGCCCGACCCCGATACACATCGTGGCCAACCCAAACCGCGTCCTCGTTCGCTTCATCTCGTGCAGGAGGGTCACCACGATTCTCGCCCCGCTGCAACCTATGGGATGACCCAACGCAACCGCTCCCCCATTGGGGTTCATACGCGCAGGGTTGAATTCGGGCATCTCCTCCATGCAGGCCAAGACCTGTGCGGCGAAGGCCTCGTTCAACTCGACTATCCCGAATTCATCCATTGCCATACCGAGCCTCGAGAGGAGTTTCTTGGTGGCGGGAACCGGGCCCAAACCCATGTAACTGGGGTGGACACCCGCGGTGGCGGTGCCGAGAATTCTCGCGATTGGCTTCGCGGGAAGAGATTCGGCGGCGTCACCCGACGTGATCAGAAGACCCGCGGCACCGTCGTTGATTCCTGATGAGTTCCCCGCGGTAACCGTTCCGTTCTTCCGGAAGACAGGCTTCAGTGTCGCGAGCTTCTCGATGGTCGTTTCCCTCCTGGGTCCCTCGTCCACCTTCACGCCGTCTGCACGGTCCGGGGTGGGCGTGGGCACAACCTCGCCCTCGAACCTGCCATCATCGATAGCCCTCACAGCCTTCATGTGACTGTTGAATGCGAACTCATCCTGCCTCCCCCTCGAAATCTTGTACTTCTCGGCGAGATTCTCGGCCGTCTCCCCCATCGAGAGCGGCGGGTACTCGGAGGACCAGCCGGGGTTGACAAATCGCCAGCCGATGGTCGTGTCGGCGAGGCTGAGCCCACCACGCTTGAAACCCGCCTCTGGCTTCAGCGCGACAAGCGGCGCACGTGTCATGCTCTCGACACCGCCAGCGAGGAGGACATCCCCTTCTCCCGCCCAGATGACCCGCGCGGCGTCGTTGACGGCTTCAAGCCCAGATCCGCACAGCCTATTCACGGTTGCCCCGGGGACGGAGTAGGGGAGACCGCTCAAGAGCGCGGCCATCCTTGCGACGTTTCTGTTGTCTTCCCCTGCCTGATTCGAGGCGCCTAGGTAGATGTCGTCTATCTTCGCAGGATCGACCTTGCTTCGCCCGAGCAGCTCTCTGATCATGAGCGCGGCGAGGTCGTCTGGTCGTACTCCCTTCAGGATGCCGCCGTACTTTCCAATCGGCGTCCTGACTGCCTCTAGCACGACCGCCTCGGGTCGACCCTTCATCCACTCGACCCGCGAAGAGCGAAGACTCTTATCTTCTTCGTTGAGAGAAAAAAAAGTTTGGCCGACCGCGAGCTCGATGAGAAGATATTCGGGATTCTCGAGGCGAAGGGATTGACCTTCAGCGAACTTCTGAAGAGGGAGCCGGAGGCGAGGCCGCTGAGCGTGAAACTCGCGCTTGACAGGCTGGAGAAGGACGGGAGGGTCATTAGACTCGTTCGCGATGGGAAGTACACTTGGGACATCGTGAAGTGACGGATAGCGAAATCAAGCTGCGAGGCGCGAACACAGATGTATCAGGAGGTCCGGGCGGCGGCCTGGGCCAAGAGATGTCACTCTTCAAGCACCCCGACTTTCTAAAGTTCTGGTCGGCCGATTCAATCTCTTTCTTCGGCAGCCAGTTCTCAGCGCTCGCTATTCCCTGGGTCGCCGTGACCGCGCTCGGAGCGGACCCGTCACAGATGGGAATCCTCGGCGCCCTCTCCCTTCTCGCCTTTCCCCTCTTCGGACTGTTCGTGGGGGTGTGGGTCGACAGAAACCTGAGGAAGAGGACGATGATTGTGAGCAACATGGGTCGAGCGCTGCTGCTGGCGACGATTCCTGCCGCCGCGATACTCGGGGGTCTTAACATGAGTCTCCTGTACATCGTAAGTTTTCTCGTCGGGACATTTCAGGCGTTCTTCGACATCGCTTACCAGGCATACGTTCCTTCCCTCGTCGAAAGGACCCAGCTGGTAGAAGCCAACAGCAAGCTTGAGACGAGCAGGTCTACCGCTCAAGTAGCCGGGCCGAGCATAGCCGGCGTGCTCGTCCAGATCTTCTCAGCCCCATACGTGATTCTGGGCGATGTCCTGGGATACTTCGGATCAGCCACGTTCTTGAGCACGATAAGGAAGAAGGAAGCGACCCCGGAAGCAACAGGCAAGACGGTCTTCGAAGACATCAGGGAGGGTCTCGTGGTTGTGTTACGGAACAGGAGTCTCTCGTCGATCGCAGGTTGCACGGCGACATCAAACCTCTTCTCGAACGCGTACGGTGTCCTTCTCTTGCTCTTCTTCTACAATGAACTGCACATGACCGCCTTCGAGAGCGGGATAGTCTTCACGGCCGGCGGAATCGGCTCGGTCGTCGGAGCCCTGACCTCTTCACGGATCTCCCGAGTCCTCGGCGTCGGATGGGCGATCGTCTCAGGGGCGCTAATTTTCGGGGTGGCTTCGCTCGCGTTCTATTTTGCCGCGCAGCCTTTTGCGATTCCCCTCATGGCGATCGCCCAGTTCATCATCGGCGTGACCGTCGTCCTCTACAACGTCAATCAGGTTAGCTATCGGCAGGCTCTGGTCCCTCTTGAAATTCAGGGCCGGATGAACGCCTCCATGCGTTTCATCGTGTGGGGGACGATTCCTGTCGGGGCGATCCTGGGAGGCGTGCTCGGTCAGCGGCTCGGCGTCAGACCCGCGATCGGAGTCGCCGCGATAGGGTCGATGCTGGCCTTCCTGTGGGTCATCGTTTCACCCGTGAGGAAGATCAGAGAAATACCCGGCCGCTAGCAGAGGAGGAGATAGCCCATTCTTCCGCGAAATTGGGCGTTGCCTGGGCGCGGCTCATTCCCCCGTGAACTTTGGCTGCCTCTTCTCGAAGAACGCCTTCACCCCCTCCACGTGGTCCTTGCTCTTGCCCGCGATCTCCTGGAGATACGTCTCGTACTCCAGCGCCGAATCGAGGTCCACGACTATGGCCCTGTTGAGTGCCCTCTTCGACAGCGCGATTGCCTTCGTCGGGCCTGATGCGAGCCTCTCCGCGATCTTCTCCACCTGTCCGTCAAACTTCCCCTCAGGGAAGACCCAGTTCACGAGCCCGAGATGGAGGGCCACAGTCGCATCGATTGGCTCGCCGAGCATCACGACCTCCATCGCCTTGGCCAGACCAAGAATTCTCGTAAGCCAGAAGCTGGTCCCTGAGTCGGGCGCGAGTCCGACCTTGATGAAGGCCTCGTGAAAGGTCGCCTTCTCCGAGGCCGCCCTCAGGTCGCAGGCGAGCGCGAGCCCCAGCCCCGCCCCGGCCGTCACCCCGTTGATCGCGGCGAGGACGGGTTTGTCCATTCGTCTTATCCGAGCCACGATGGGGTTGTACTTGCTTCGGAGAACCTCCCCCAGCAGAAGAGGCTTCCCGCTCTCGTACATCACCCTGCTCGTGTTGAGGTCCTCCCCCACGGAGAAGGCTCTCCCCTCCCCAGTAAGGACAATCGCCCGGGCTTTCGGATTCTTCTCTCCATCCTTGAGAGCTTCATGGAGGTCTGTACCCATCTGCTCATTGAACGCGTTGAGCACGTCGGGACGGTTCAACCTGATCCAGAGGACCGAGTTCTTGACCTCCGCCTTGACAGCCTTCTCGTCCATCTTACTTACCCTTGAACTCGGGCTTCCTCTTCTCTTGGAAAGCCCTCATCCCCTCACCCTTGTCTTCCGAGGCGAAGAGCAGGTAGAAGAGCTCCCTCTCGAAGTCCAGCCCGTCGGCGAGGCCAACCTGAAACGCCTTGTTAATCGCCTGCTTCGCGAACTTTGTCGCGAGCGGTGCCTTCGACGCGATCTCCGTGGCAACCTTCTTGGCTTCGGTGAGGAACGCCTCCTTCGGAACGACCCTGCTCACGAGACCAAGGGTCTTGGCCTCCTCCGCCCCTATCATTCTCCCGGTCAGTATCATCTCCATCGCCTTGTACTTGCCCACGGCTCGGGTGAGTCGCTGCGTCCCTCCCCCTCCGGGGATCACTCCGATGTTTATCTCTGGCTGTCCCAATCTCGTCGTCTCAGACGCAACGAGGACGTCACAGCTCATGGCCAGCTCCAGCCCGCCGCCTAAGACGAAACCACTGAGAGCCCCGACAACCGGTTTCGGGTACCTCCCCACCGCGTCCCAGAGGGGAAAGAAGTGGCCCGTCTTCGCCATATCAACGGCTGACATCTCGACCATCTCCTTGATGTCCGCCCCCGCCGAGAATGCACTTTCGCTGCCAGCTATGACGACGCATCTGACGAGGTCGTCCTTCTCAAAGCCACCTAGAGCATCGATGAGTTCGTTGACCATCTTCGTATTCAGCGCGTTGAGCGCCTCCGGCCTGTTCAGCGTGATGACCCCTAGCGCCTGCTCCTTCGACACGATGATTGTGTCGTAGTTCACAACTTCGGGCCTCGCGGCTGGACGTAAAAACCTACTCTCGCAACCGCGAGGTTAAAAGGTCCAGCGATTCGAGCCCCGACGAAAATTGCGGCCAGAGCATGAAATCAAGCTCAGGGTTCGGTACGAAGAGACCGACACGATGCAGGTCGTCTACTACGCAAAATACTTCGTCTGGTTTGAGGTGGGAAGAATGGAGTTGTTTCGCAATCTGGGGCTGGAGTACAGACGCTGGGAGGAGAGGGGCCTAAGGATCCCCGTCGTGGAGGCTAAAGCGACATACCACGCTTCCGCGAAATTCGACGACGAGATTCTTGTGAAGACGCGCATCGCTAAGGTTGGAAACACGAGTCTTCGGTTTGAAAACGAGGTCTACAGACTTCCGGGGATGACCCTGCTCTGCGACGGGTACACGGTTCATGTCCTCGTCAACAGCCGCGGCAAGCCTGTCGAGTTTCCGAGGGAGATCGCGAAAAAGCTCAGCCCTTCCTAGGCCCCTCTCCACTCCAATCGTAGAAGCCCTTTCCAGACTTTCTGCCGAGCAACCCAGCCCGGACCATCTCTCTCAAGAGAGGCGGTGGGCGATACTTGCTATCCTGAAATTCGTTGATGAATACCTGCGTGATGTTTAGGGTCGTGTCGAGACCCACGTAGTCGAGTAGCCTGAGCGGACCCATAGGCCAGTTTAAACCGAGCTTCAGAGCCTTATCGATGTCTTCCGGGTCCGCAACCTCCTCCTGAACAAGGAAGACTGCTTCGTTCAGGGCTGGGACGAGTATCCTGTTCACGATGAAGCCCGGCGAGTCTTTTCTGCAAAGCACCGTCTCCTTCCCCATCTTCTTTGACGTCTCCTTCACGAATTGGACGGTCTCCTCCGAGGTCTTCCTCCCCTTGACGATTTCAACGAGGGGCATCAACTGCGGCGGGTTGAAGAAGTGCATCCCACACACATTCTCAGGGTGCTTTGTCGCGCCTCCGAGAAGCGTAATGCTGATCGACGAGGTGTTCGAGGCAAAGACGGCATCTCCTTCGATGAGGTCCGACACATTCTTGAAAAGGTCGAGCTTCAGCTTCGGGTCCTCTGACGCTGCCTCGATGATTAGGTCACTCCCACTCACGGCCTCCTTCAGGTTCAGTGTGGGATGTATCTTCGCGAAGACAGCATCCGCCTGTTTCTGGGTCAAAGTCCCCTTCGCGACGAACTTCGCGAGGCTACCCTTGACCATGCTCAGGCCTCTGTCGAGGAAATCCTGCTTCACATCGAGCAACGACACCTCGTACCCTCCGACCTGCGCTGCCACCTGGGCTATGCCGTGTCCCATCAGCCCGGCTCCCAAAACCGTGACCTTCGAGTTCATGGGTTCGAGCTCGCAGCCAACGTGTATTAACTGTTAGTCGAGACGCCGCTCGAAGACGACCATCTGGAAATACTTCTTGAGACCGACCTCCTTCAAGCTCTTCGACAATCTCGACCCTTTCGGCAGGAAGACGAAGTTTTCGTCTCTCTTGGGCCTAGAGCTTCGGAAGAGGTGAGAAACGATCTTCTTGCAGAGCGCTGGTTCTCCACAGAGGAAAGACATCTGTAGCCATACCTCCTCTCCCTCCCTCGACGGACCACAGACTGCGACTGCGCTGTTTCCCTCTTCATCCCTTGCCGAAAAGACGTATCTCTTCGCGATAAGCTCCGAAAGCGACTCTCTGTCGAGCGCCCGGGTCACGAATGCATCCCAGTAGACACCTTTGCCAGCCCGGTACTCTTCTGAGCCGCGGATCATCCTCAGAGCTTTGCTGAGGTCTGACGGAGAGAGTCTGTCGACTCCTCCCCCGCGAAGGAGTCTCGACTTGGTCCTCGCTCTGAAGACGTCGAACCTGGCGACTTCTGAGAATCCCATCTTCGCGACTTGTCTACGCGCCGCTCTGTTTCTAGAACTGCTCGTCAGCCTGAAAGTGGAGACCCCCAAGTTGGAGGCGTACTTCATCGACTTCTCGCCGAGGAGTGACGCCAGCCCCTTCCCCCTGAAGTCGGGGTGGATTCTCACCCCTTCGAGCCAGCCAGTGCCGTCCTTGAGAAGTCGCACCCGATTCATACCGACCAGCTTCCCGTCAACTTCGACGACGAACATCTTTCCACCCTTGTCGCGCAACCACTCATCCCAGACGCTCGGGACGTAGTCGTGGCCGCCCCACGTCTTTGTGACGAAGTCCATCAGTGGTTTCTTGTCCGATGGCTTCGCCTCTCTAACGATTACCGTCATCTGCTGGAACAGTATGCGGTCTCGCTCGCCAACGGTTAAAAGTAATCTGAATCATCCGAATCATGCCGGGGTGGCAGAGTGGTTATTGCGCGGGCCTTGAGCAGCCCAAAGAAAGCCCGTGACCCTCACGGGTCGCGTGGGTTCGAATCCCGCGGTAAAAACTGACCCTGTTAGACGGGGTCTGCCGCGGGCGAAACTCCTACCCCCGGCGCTTTTCCCGTAGCCAAGGCTGCGCTTACAGTTGAACGAGAAGAGGTCGGGGTGGGATTGTGAATCCACGTTCCACCAAGACTCGGTTACGGCGTCTCAACAAGTGAAAGCTTATTCCGAGTTGTTACTTCGAACGGGGAGGAGAATCATGAAGAGTCTCCAGGAGATGTACGCGCCCAACAGCTTCTGCTTCGGCTGCGGGCCAAAGAACCCAAAGGGTCTGAGAATAAGGAGCTTCGCCGTCGGTGACGAGGTAGTCGCGGAGTGGAAGTCAGAGCCTCAACATGTCGCCTTCGCAGGATTCGTGAACGGCGGAATCCTATCGACCCTCCTCGACTGCCACGGAAACTGGACCGCCGCTTATACTCTGATGAGGAAGAGTGGAATGGATTCTCCACCCGGAACCGTAACCTCAGCGTACCAAGTGAAGTTTCTTCGCCCTACCCCCATCTCGAAGACCATGCATATTCGGGCACGCGCGACCTCCACAGAGGGTTATCGCGTGACCGTCGAGGGGCTCATCGATGTCGAAGGCAAGATGACGGCCAGTATGAAGGGAACCTTCGTAGCCGTCAAGAAAGGACATCCGGCCTTCCACCGCTGGGAGTGACGCCTCTCGTGGACCTGTCACGGACGAGTTGCCTCCGCGAGCGTCGGCACACAAGAAGGGAAGCAAGAAGAATCGCGAGCGTGATTGCGCCGAGGAGCTGCGGTGCCGTATTCTATGGAGAGGACGAGAGTCCTCCGACCACGAGCGGCCGATCCTGAATGTCCTGAAATCCGGTTGGGTGTGCGATTGCCACATCAAGGAAGAGCAGGGAGACGAGGGCTCCACAACACCAACGCCCTGGCCCTCTCGGACCCATTCTAAGCCCCGGGTGATGACTTGCGATCAGCTCTTCGCGATATGAACCGCGTGAGGGAACTCAGATATGAAGACGGCCAGGGCAGTCTCGACGGCATCGGGGGAACCCGGGAGGCAGAGAATCAGCCTGCCCTTCGCCACCCCGGCAGTCGCTCTCGAGAGCATCGCGGCGGCCCCAACCCTCGCGAAGCTCTGGCTGCGGAGCAGCTCTCCGAACCCGTTAATCTCCTTCTCGAAGTAAGGTCTAACCGTCTCGATTGTTATGTCTCTCTTGGAGAGACCCGTCCCCCCGACGTACACCAAGACGTCGGAATTGCTTTTCATGAACTCTCGTAGAGCCGTCTTGAGCATCCTTGCATCATCTGATATCAGCCTCCGAGTCTGGATCGTGTGTCCGCCTGCCTCGATGATCTTCTCCGCGACGTCCCCCGACTCGTCGGGAGGATGCTCAACCCTCCTTCGATACCTACTGCTGCTGACCGTCAGGAGGTGGAAGTGAAGCCTCCTCTTCGCTTGCTGACGGTGAAGCTCAGGAGGCTTCAATTGGACTCTTTACCTTCCTGACCACACGGATTGATTCGATCGCGGTCGCTGGGTACTGCCCCCTCTCGTCCTTCTCATACGATTTCGCGACGTCCCAGATGTTCAGGAGGGCCACCGCTACAGCCGTGAGCGCCTCCATCTCGACTCCGGTCTTTTCACGCGCCGAGACCGTAACCGAGACCTCCACCGAGTCATCACCGACCTTCGTCCTGACCTCTGTCTTCTCGATCTTCAAAAGATGGCAGAGAGGGAGAAGGCTGGGTGCCTGCTTTGCGGCGAGAATCCCCGTCAATTTCGCGAGGGAGAGGGGATCCCCCTTCTCCAGCTTGCCGACCCTGATCAGTCTGACGGTGCTGGATTTCAGCCTGATCCTCCCCGTCGCGGTCGCCTCCCTGTAGACGATTGGTTTACTCGAGATATCGACCTGCTTGAAAGTCATTCGTGGCATCCGTTAGTTGGAAGGATATAGGCTATACCCATACCTCCACTGAGAACCTTTTTTACGCCCCCTCGGTCCCAAACATGGCAATGCAGTACGGGATCTCCTCCGATGCCCCTCGCAACCTCGCAGACAGGAAAGGGAGGATTGCGAAGAAACTCAGGATTTCTGTCACCGACAGGTGCAACTTTGCGTGCTTGTTCTGCATGCCGGACCGGGAGAAGGTCAGGTGGCTTCCACAAGAGGACATACTGAGCTTCGACGAGATAGAGCGTGTCGCCCGCGTACTAGCCTCGCTGGGTATAGAGAAGATAAGAATCACTGGTGGCGAACCGCTCTTGAGACGAAACCTCGAGCGATTGATACAAACACTGAGGCGGCTCCACGGCATCAGAACAATCGACATGACAACCAACGGATGGTTCTTGTCGGAGAAGGCGGACGCCTTGAGGAGAGCGGGGCTGCGTGGCGTCACCGTCAGCCTTCACAGCCTCCGGCGGGAGAGGTTCTCCAAGATCTCGGGGATTGACGCTCTGGAGCGCGTCCTCCGCGGTATCGATGAAGCGGTCAGGGTCGGCTTGGATCCCGTCAAGGTCAACAGCGTGGCGATTCGGGGCTACAACGACGACGAGATCCTCGACCTCATCGAATTCGCGCGGGAGAGGGAACTCTCCATCCGGTTTATCGAATTCATGCCACTCGACGGGCTCGGGATCTGGAACCCCGATAGCATGGTCAGCGGAGCCGAAATTCTAGAAACAGCCAGGACCCGATACGAGATGGTGCCGAACGGGCGCGAATCCGGAGACACCGCAACACTCTGGAAGTTCCGTGACGGAAGAGGCGAGTTGGGGGTTATCACCCCGATGACCGACCCCTTCTGCGACGCCTGCGACAGGGTTAGGCTCACCTCAGACGGAAAGCTGCTATCCTGCCTCTTCGACACCGAGTACCACGACCTTAAGCCGATAATCCGTAACGGAGGGAGTGACGACGAACTCTCTGATTACATCCTCCAGTCCGTCTGGAAGAAACCCGACGGCGTCGGGTACATGCCCTGGGTGAAGGAGGCGTGGGCCAAGCCGCGAAACATGAACGCGATAGGGGGGTAGCCCGCGACGCCAAGAGTAAGCGTTCTTTACTTCGCACAGGCGCGCGATGCCGCCGGGACCGGTGAGGAGGCGATGACCCTGTCGGACCATTCAACGATTGAAGCGTTGCTCTCGACCGTCTCGAAGAACCATCCGAAGCTCGCCGCGATGAAGCGCTCGATCAAGGTCGCCGTCAACTCTCAGCTCGCGGAGCCAAGAACCGTGCTTCACGACGGGGACGAGGTGGCTCTTCTCCCTCCTGTGGCGGGTGGTTGGCGATGAAAAGAGGCACAGCCGCTGCGGCTCATCTGACCAGACGCAGAATAGACCCGGCGGAGGTGGTCAACTCGGTGAAGGACGAGCGTGCGGGGGGAGTCGTGCTTTTTCTGGGGACCGTCCGCAGCGTCAACGAAGGCCACTCGGTGGAGAGGCTGGAGTACCAGGCGTATCGCGCGATGGCAGAGAAGAGGATACGGGAGATCGAGGCGGAGGTTAGGGAGAGGTGGCCCGTGAAGAAAGTCAAGATTCTTCACAGGGAGGGGAGTCTTCCCGTTGGGGAGATCAGCGTCGCCGTCGCTGTCTCCTCCGAGCACAGGGAAGAAGCCTTTGAGGCGTGTCGCTTCGCGATAGGGATGGTCAAGCACTCGTTACCCGTCTGGAAGCGGGAGAAGATCGTGGGCGGCGGAGAGCTCTGGGTGGAAGGAGAACCGATTCGCGAGGCGCGAACCCGTGCTACCCCCTCTCGGGAGTCCGCAAGGAAGCAGGTTGCTTGACGTCCTTGTGAGGCAACTCCTTCCCGTACTTCGTAGCAACGATATCGGAGATGATGCTAAGCGCTATCTCCGACGGCGTGACAGCCCCGATATCTGCGCCGACGGGGGCTCGAATCGACTCGACGAACTTCTCGGGGTAGCCCTGCGCGCGGAGCGCTTGGAGGTCGTCCTTGACCCTCTGTCTGCTCGCGAGCAGGCCCACGAACCCGAGCTTGAACCTTGAAAGTGCCCCCAGTATCTCCACATCCCTCGCGCCTTTAGTGAGGACGATGACCGAGTCTGACTCGCCGAACCTGAAACGGGAGAGGTCGTAATCCATCTCCTTGATCAGCTGGTCGGGCTCCTCGCTCAGCACGGGGCTGTGGTCAACCACGATTACTTCGAAGTCGAGCGTCTTGCCCATCTTCACCAACGCATCCTCAACGTCATCCTTCCCCCCTTGGCCGACCAGGATCATTCTATGCTGAGGAAGGTAGGGTTCTACGTAGACCTCCATCGTCCCCCCGCAGTTCGTCTCAACGTGGATCTCGTCCTCGCTTTGGCTCACGACGGTCCCCTCGACAGCCTTCTCCACACTCTCGAGGAAGACCCTCACCGTCTTGGGTTGTCCCGTCTTCATCGTCCCTTGGGCGGTACTCACTATCGCTGACTCGGGGCAGACGCCACCGAGTGAGCCGTACACGGTCTCCCCCTCCTTCGATATTATCACCTTGAAACCAGGCTTGCCGAGGGAGGAGCCCTCCGTCCGAACCACCGTCGCGACCGCGAAAGGTTCTCTCCTGCCGACCAGACTGTTCAGGATCCTGGCGAACTCGGTGTGTTTCAATCGAGGGACCGTTGGGGTCTCCCATCTTATATGCTTAGCCTCGAGCCAGGGTCGTAACCCAAAAGTATTGGAAGGGTCCGACTCGTCTCGGTCAGGCGTGATCTCAGCGATAATTCTAGCCGCGGGGAGCTCCTCCCGAATGGGGGGCCCCAAGCAGCTTCTGAAACTGGGGAGGGTGACTGTCCTCGAGCAGGTGCTGAAGACGTTCGGAGCCTCCAAAGCTGACGAGGTCTTGGTAGTCTTCGGCGTTCACTCGGTGAAAAGAGGTCGGCTGCTGGGAGCCAAGGTCGTCCTGAATACGGATAGTTCAAGAGGAATCAGCTCCTCGATCAGAGCGGGACTCGGCGCGATTGACCGCGACTCGGAGGCTGTCCTGTTTGGGCTGGCGGACAAGCCCTTCGTCTCTGTTGCAACGATCAACAGGATTATCGAGAGCTACCAGACCTCAAGGGTTGGAATCGTGATTCCAGTCTACCGGGGGAGAAGGGGCAATCCCGTCCTCTTCGCCAGAGATTTCTTCGACGAGCTCGGAACCCTTTCCGGGGACGTCGGGGGAAAGGCTGTCATCAGAAAGCACCCCGAAAGCATTCATGAGGTGGAGGTGGACGACGATGGCATTTTGGTTGACATCGACACACGCGCTGATTTCGAAAGGGCGAAAGCGCGGTTCGCTCAGTCGAAGAGACGGTCCGCGAGGTAAGAGAACCCGGGGAGGAGGTGCACCTCCACGGTTCCTCCCTTGGGAATCTCCGTTCGCTCCTCCGGGACGATGACGTAACCGTTCGCTCTCGTGAGGATTGTCATCGATTCCGTCTCCCCGACCATCGGCGCGGCTTCCAGTCCTGTCTCGGCCTGAGACAGCCTGACGTACACCACCTTGGTGAAATTCGGGAACCTCTTCCTAGCCTCCCAGGCTTCAGTGAGCTTGGCCTTCACAGGGTGATTCATCGTTGCATCGTGTCCTCCAATCGCCCCTATCATGGGAGCGACGAAAAGGACGAAGGCGCTCATCGCACCTTGAATGGGGCCCGGCAGCATCACGACGGGCTTACCCTGAATCGCCGTTACGCCTGCGACCCTCCCCCTATCCATCCTTATTCCATGGACTATCTGATTGGGCTTGACGAACTTGCGAAGAGTATCCCCGACGAGGTCGAGGCCTCCAAGCGAGGTGCCACCGATTGTGACTACCATCTCCGCCTTGCCCAGGGCCTCCTTGACCTTCCGTGCGATCTTTTTCATATCGTCTTTCACTACCCCCAGGTCAACCGCAACCCCTCCCATCTCTTCAACGAGCCTCGAGAAGACGAAACCATGACTATTCCTGACGCGGCCATTATGAATACTAGTCAAAGAATCTGTCAACTCATTCCCCGTGGCGATAATCGCCACTCTCGGCCTCTTGTAGACAGCGACTTCATCGATGCCAAGGGATAGGAGCAATCCGACATCCTGCGGCCTCAGCTGGCGCCCCCTGTCGAGAACCCTCACTCCTCTCGCGACGTCCGCGCCTTTCGGGTAGACGAAGCTTCCAGCTGAGTGGTACTTCGCAACGAAGACAGAGTTGCCTTTCGCGGTGGCTCGCTCGACAGGAACCACGGCGTCGGCACCGCTCGGTAGGTATCCGCCGGTAGGCACCCTGATCGCCTCGCCCCGACTCAGCCGTCTCTTCTGGATTTCACCTAACCGAACCTCACCTCTCAACCGCAACCGCACAGGCTTCTCCTCCGAGGCCTCTGCGAGGGAGACGGCATTCACGGCGTAACCATCCATGTGGGAGACGGGGCGGGAGGGAAGGTCGACCCGAGGCACAATGCACTCTGCTAGCACGCGCCCGTAAGACTCGGG
>WNEQ01000415.1_pt1 | contig 32770 bp, 34 predicted proteins | sample 5399971 | NCBI WGS metagenome assembly WNEQ01 (sample SAMN13153330, study PRJNA577476) | soil metagenome | isolation source: 20 cm grassland meadow soil 2 days after 1st rain plot 5 | place: USA:California | collected 2015-09-18
AACACGTCCAGCAACCTGAGAACCTCCCATGCTGGAGCATGGTTTTGCCAGACAGATTTGACAGCCAACACAATAAACGACAAGAGCCAAAATCCTAGCTATAAGTCAGAGAGGCATCCGACGATAAGTTAACAGAGCCTGTCCCAATAATTCCCCTAAAAAGAAGGTTTCTCCAGAATAGGAAGTACCGGGTACCACGCGCTCGTGAGTTATCCAGGATCTATTTCTCACAAAAAAAGTGCGAAGAGAGAATCGTTACCTGGTCCATTTCTTCCGGTTCTCGCTCAACCACTCCGGAATAATCACGGCTCTCAAAAGCTCCTGAACAGTCGCGCCCCGGTGCGAAGCCTCCTTCGAAATAGTATGATACGTCTCCGTCTCAAGAGTCTGCATGAACTTCTTGTTATTCCGCGGCACTTTCTTCAACTACTCCCAACTCAGCAACACCGTTGAGGGTTCTTGTAAGAGTTTGGGCCAAACGCCCTGCCCAGTACAGATACAGATCCTCTGCCCTTACGAAACCCAAAGAAAAACCGAAGCCCGACGCACGGAATGATCTCCCTTTATGGAACACTATGACTTCTGGAGACGAAGATCACGCAAGGAGCAGACACGCGGCAAGACAACCGCCACAACGGTCTCGATTAACACGTTTCAGGCAAGCAACAGACGTATCGATATTCGCTATGTGATCCGAACTTGCTGTCGCATTGTAACCTGCCCAAGATATTCTAGGTTTCAGCGTATTCTTTATCAGCGCTACCCGGAACCGCGCGTCATGCAAACGAGAAAAATCGTAATCGCGTCTCTAAGCCTACTTATTGTAGGACTCGCACTACCAGCCGTCAGCCTCCCACCAGCAAATGCGTTCCACAACGGCACAATAGCAGTCACCGTCGGCGGCATCCTCCGAAACGTCCAAGACCCTGCAACAGGCTTCGTAAACGCAGCCCAAGCAGGCTCAACGATAACAGTCAACTTCGTCATCCAAGGAAGCAACTTCACACCAACATACCAAAGGAACGTAACCTTTGGATTCAAAGGCGACTGGATGAACAGTTACCAGAACGTCAGCGGCAGCGCTACAACACCAGTGCAATCTAACCAGGTCGGATCTGGAACAATCTCAGTGAGTATACCCGCTGCAGGCCAAGGACCAGGAAGCCCAGCCCACACCTGGACAGTCGCCGTCTGGGATGGACCTGCGAACGCATTCGTCGGGGTCTCATGCCCTAGTGGCGATGCTGAGAAAGCACCCGCCTGCGTGACCGTAAACAACCCCGGCCCAGCCCTTACATTCTACACCGCCGACCAGTTCAACGGCCTGCAAAACCGCCAGCTGTTCACCACAACATCAGGCTTCAGCACCTCAGGCAACCCAACCGCTGCAGGCCAAGTCGCCCAGGCAAACAGTGAACTTGCTCTAGGCGATAATTCCTGGCGAAACGGCGACTACGCCGGCGCCAAGGGACACTACCAGAACGCACTCAACGACCTCAACGCGGCTGAACAAAGCCTCGTCAACCTCGGAGGCGGCTCCGCAAACGCAAGCATAGTTCAGCAACTCCTTCAAGGAGCCGGATATGCAATGTTTGGCTTCGGTGGACTTCTGGGCGGCATAGGTGGATTCTTCTACCTACGACGCAAGCCAAAAGCCTAAACTCCCAAATTGCCCGTTTTTCACACCGGGCAACCACCTTCTTTTCTGTTACAACTCGGATGAATCTTCCCGTGAAAACTCCACGCTAGACAATACCAATACTAGCGTGGAGCGTCTACAGCTGTAAGGACTTCGTCGAAACCAAAACAGTTACGCGAGACCTATTCCCGCCGAGCCGGGAATACAGCCAACAGGATCCGAAACGTCCCTACGGTCCTGGACACTTAAGACTAGTGAAAGACAACGGAGACTTCAGCTCAGAACTCTGACCAGAAGATTCTCCAGAGAATCGATCTGCCGAGTTTCATCGCAGGTCTAGTCGCGGGCTTCCTCGCCCTCAGCAATGAACCCTGGTGGACTCTCACAAGCCCGACAAACAGCCACGTCTTGTCAATCCAAGTCTCTCCGTTCTACCTTCAGATCGCCGCGACCGGAATCCCTACAACTTCTCCGTTCGCGTCAATCGTAGGCGCGCTCACCCGCATTCTCCTAATCCTATGCTCTTTGGCTCTGCTCGCATCGTCTCTTCGTCCAACCGCCTGGTGGCGTCCCATAGCGACATGGCTTGGTCTCGCAAGCCTCACCGAACTCTTCTTCAGCCTCCTCCTCCTCGTTCACGCCGGCCAGGCCGGGCTACTCGCCGCATACGGCGCAAACCCTCCTACGAGCGGTACAATATTGTATCCTGCGAGAGTCATTGGAACCGATCTCAGCACATACCAGAGCCCATCTCTCACTGCCTCGTTCAACCTTGATTTTTATCTTGGACTCCTAAGCCTCACAATCGTTGGGACAGGTACAATTCTCAAGATGCTTCAGGAACGAGGAATATTAGCCGCCAGTGCCATCCCCGGCGTCAAGGAGTTCTTCCTCATACCACCCTACAGACACGCATGGATCTCAACAGGCGATCGAGATCTAAATCCTCTAAGTCAGGACCCTGAAAACACAACAGACGACCAGTTGCTCAACTCGTTTGGAAAGATCTATCGTACCGTTCAACCGGGCGGAATAATCAGCATCATCTTGCCCTCGTGGGCCTCTACACTAGGCGACCGGTTCCAGAAGCTCCTCACATGGACAGGCTTCTCCGTCGAGGACACAGAAACCATCTACCGGGCTCCAGGGAAGCCTGAGACCCAACTACGATTCAAGAAACCTCTCTCGCCTTCCGGATCAGATGTCCAAGATCCTGAAAAGACGCCCGTCCTTGAACAGGCCATCGAGAGCGAATCTTCTTTCCCGGACATTCCTCCACAGCTCACCGTCAGCACCCAGCCTGACTGGGGTCTGACCAAGATGACGAAAGAGGAAAGAGCCATGCTAAGATCCGCTCTCTCAATCCTTTCAAAAAGTAGAGAACCGATGCCCTATCACGAGCTCCTAAACCAGGTCTACATGGAGCTCGTCGAGAGAAAGGTACAGTTCGACTCGGCCAGAAAGATAGAATCAACTCTCCTCAAACACTCAGGGCAAGAACTATCGCTAACAGAAGAAACGGATGAGCAAGGTCTCAAGTCTGTCAAGCGGTGGAGTCTCGGAACAGACGATCTTTCACCTGATCACGAAGGGAAAGTGTCGATTTTCAGGAAGCTGTCCAGCCATCGCCCTAGAGTCCCGCCCGTTATGCGGTTGTTGAAGAAGTGGCAGAGGAAGCCGAAGTACCGGCCCAGAGCAAGTAGAGAAGAGGAATAGCTTGCCTTCTCTCAGGCTGCACGGAAGCTACCGTGGAGGGTCCACGCTAGTAACGTGTGGCTTATCGTTTGCGATATTCTCTTCGTCGAAATAAGGGATCGAAAAATGAGCAATCTAAGAGCTAAGATAAGCCAAGTAACCACCAAAAAAGTGCCCATACTCGCTCTGGTTGTCGTAGCCATGTTAGGAATGGTCGCCGGCGTTCTCGCAGCTAATCTCACGGTAACGCCTACCGCGAATACAGGCGAGATCGGCACCTATCACACAAGCACTGGCAGTATGACGGTGACTGACAACGGCCTAGGAGTTGTAGCCAATACCGCAGCTGCTGTCGCCTCTGCAACATTTCCGACATCCGGAAACAACAACAACGCCAACAATGCGCTTACCGCGGGCCACTGGTTTGACCAAGTAACCTTCACTGACACACTAACCGATAGCACAGCCCATACAGCGACGGTTACCATTCGCAACGGGACAGGACCTGCAGGAACCCTGCTGGTCATCGCGACCTTCACCCTTACAGGTCCTGGTGTTTCAAGCACCGGCACCATCACCGCATACGTTGACACCGGTGCAACATCTTTGACGTCCCCAATAACAGTCTATGTAGCGATAACATAGACCAATCTTCCCGGCTCTAAGCTGGATTTCCGGGTAAGACCCCGGAAGCCCCTTCCTTTTTCTCCGAATGAGGCAGCCGTACGACCGCTGATTCCACCCAATATCTGAAAGAAATAGGGCTACAGCGAACAAACTCGCCTATAATCAGCCCTGATCCCGAATCTGTGATGGGGTCTCTAGATTTCCCTGATAGTCTTTCGTGAATCGGTCTAAATCTCCCGGCTTTTTGTCATCTCGTCCAAGCCCAGACCCTGCCCTAATCAGCCTGTCTCGCCCATTATCGGTTCCAGATAGGAAATTGGCTCGTCAAAAAGGGGAGGGGGTATTGCGTGGAGCATCTCGCGCCGGATGAGAGGAGTTCCGGGAAGCGCACTCCAATCCGTATCGCCCCTACGATTCGCATTTGCCGATCAGATTTGTTACCCACATGTGCTAAGCGAAGGTACCGAACACTCAAACGGCTCCGAAGCCTGGAAAGCAGAGGCGCAAGCATGAACAAAGCGTCGAAGCTCGGCAATCGGCTCCGAAGAACATTCACCTGGTATCTTTCCGGCAAGATTGTGCTCGCTCTCTTGATCGTAGCCGTATCTGCCACATCCATTGTAGTCACTTCGACCACATATCAGGCTGAGATTGGCGGCGAACTGAACGTCACAAACAGTCTCGTAGCAATCGACAAAGGCTTCTCCGTCGCTGGTTCCAATGTCGTCGCCGCTGGAACCTCATGCAGTAGCCCTACCATTTTTGGAGTTGACACCATTGCCAACACAGGGATAACGCAGCAGGATCTTGTCTACGATGTTCAAGTGAACGAGACCTTGACCACGAGCATCAACACTTGCTACCGAGCGACCCTGGTCGTGACGCCCAACGGGGGTTCCGCGACAACCTACGGCCCAGTGTACATGAACAGTACCAGTTCGATTCTCCCAACTTTTCGGATAAACTGCGAGTTTGATATTGGAGCCAACCCCCCAGCCTCTCCCTACTCGTTCCAGCTGACCGTTCAGTGACCTCCACATCAGTTCCTAATAATACCCGAACATGTCTGAGCTTTCTATTGACGGGTTTTCGTGAGACTTGCACACAAGGTAGGTGAATCCACATAACCTGTTTTTTCTGTCTTCAGCCAGAGCTTTCGTCCCATTATCAGGACGGAGACGAGCCCTACAAAGTTTGCGACTGAGAGCAGGGTCGCGTATGGATATGTGGCTATCATAAGGGTGAGATATGATACGATTCCGGTTTTCGCCTGGGCGACCACAACGGTTAGGAGTGTCCCGAAATAGAATATGTTCAAGGCTCCCATCACAACGAGCAACGGTACCAGCTCAGCAACAGGGATTCCAACATGGGCTACCCCGAGAGCGAGCAATGCCCAGCCTACGAAAGCGAGGATAGCCATAATCGGGCTCATCATAAGCACCTCCATATCGAAAGCCTTCACGGGCGACATGGATCTCCAGGCGTCCCAGTGCTTCAAGCCAGTCTGAATATTCCCCCCACTCCACCTGATCCGCTGCTTCAACAAGCTCGTGACCTTGGCCGGCATCTCCTGCCAGCTCTCCACCGGAGCCAGTTTCGTTGGAATGCCGGCTCGCGCGAACCTGACCGCCAGCTCCGCATCCTCCACAATAGAGTTCGGGTCCCAGAGTCCCACCTGCTCCAGAGCGGTTCGTCGGAAGAAAGTGTTTGAGCCGGAGAATGCCACGAACAATTTCAGTGCGTACTTCCCATCATTCGCCAACCGATACAGAAATGTCTCGTACGCTGCCAACCTCGCGACAATGCTCTCCTGAAGGTTAAGGGTACGATGGTAACCGTGCACCGCACCAACCTTCGCGTCGAAGTAACGCAGTGCCTTGGTGATCGCTAAGGGTTCTGGAATATCGTCCGCGTCGAATGTAGCAATAATCTCTCCAGTTGACTGAGCGAATCCAAAGTTCAGAGCATCTCCCTTCCCGACGCTCGCCGCTCTGTGGAAGACTTTGATCCAAGGATACTGCCTGGCAAACCCTTGGCAGATCTCCAGGGTTCGGTCTTTCGATTGATCTTCCACCACAATTACCTCAAGATTCTCTCTAGGATAGTCCAGTCTGGTAATTGCATCGAGTAACCTTCCAACCACTTTTTCTTCGTTCTTCACCGGAACGAGTATCGAAACGTTAGGTGGATCCCAATCCTCCCCCGGTTCCTCCGAAGCAAACCCATGCTTCTTGTATCGCCAAACGCCAACCATGATGATTGGAGTCGCATAGGCGAAGTAGGCCAGAAAGATTATTGTCAACGCGAGAACGAATCCGTCTGCAAAATTCATTGTGTGTGCCTTAGACTCGTCTTAACGTTCTGGATTGAAAGGCTATTTAGCATCTTAGAACGCGCTCGACTAGGCAAATGCTGGAGTCTCTAAGACTACGCTTGCACTCGAGCCTCGCCACGCTTGACGTTCTGATCGACAATTGTTGGCCATTAATTCTGGGCGGGCTAATAGCACTAACGACCTTCCAGAAGCTCTCGCTGATCCTTCACACAGACGGCGGCGGCGACCTGTTAGGCGCTGACATCCCGAAGAGCATGATGCTGATAGCAGGACAGAATCCCTACACCTCGAATCCTTGGGCTTCTCCATACCCGCCCTTTCTACTAGCGGTGGTAGGAGGCATTATCAGGCTAACATCAAGCAACGCAATCCTCGCGCCGGACACGATCGGCGTGATTTCTCGAAACGTCAGGATGACGGGTCTCTGTGCTGACGCCACCGTTGCGCTCCTTGTATTTCTCACTCTACGCGCGAAGAGGGTTTCCGGTCTCTCCGGAATTGTCCCGCCAGCCCTATTTCTTACTCTACCCTCGATAAGCCTCTCTCCCTACTACTGGTTTAACAGCGACGTTCTTGGCTATCCTATTCTCGCCGCGTCCGTTCTCGCATTAGTCCTAGGGCGTTACTTTTTGGGTTCCGTATTGCTTGCGACAGCAACGGTCTTCAAGATTCACCCAATACTCGCGATCCCCTTGGTACTCGTCTGGCTAGCAAAGCGGCAAGGAATCGCGAAATCGCTCCCTACCATCATGACAACCGGATCGATTCTTTCATTCGGCTTGGTGGCTCCTGCCGTCTTGCCCGGCTATCTTGAATCTGTTCTGGGCTTCAATCTATCCTCTGGATTTGGGGGAGGAACGTCCAGTTTTACGATGATGAATTTGCTTTACGCAATATTTCCCCTAGTCTTTCATCTCTCTCTGCCCACGAGTCTGGAGAATCAAGTATGGTTGGCTGCGACAGCAACGCTCTTTGTAGCCGCGTTGAGCATTGTATGGTCCAGAGCCCGAGTGCTGAACCCTGTTGACGCCGTGGCAATTGGACTATTAGTATGGCTCATTCCACTTCGTCAGATTTACACGCACTATCTTGTGTGGGCTATCGTTCCATTTCTGATGCGTGGTCGTCTGCGTCAAACCCTAATGGTGGGCTCTCTTCTGGAGATCGCGAACACTATGTCTTCGTGGTCGTGGGATCTTCCCCCGGACCCTTTCCCTGTTCTGGCCACGGCGTATGGTTTCTTCGTTACGAGTTTAGCCTACCTTTCCGTAAGTGTTACTGCTCTCGTTTTCGTATTGAGAGAAATTGGCGTGAGACGACAGCCTGACACTCAGGAGGCAGATGGCTCGGTGATTCTCGAGAGATATCCGATCCCGACGATAAGATCGACTTGAGAGAATTGAAGCTCATACTGGGTATCTCACCCTATCTCGCGCGTCAATTCTGCGTTTTGGTAGGGATTTGCCGTGTTTGCCCGGTGAAACGGGAAATTTGGTGTGAGTGAGTGCATGCGTGATTCGCTTTTTGACTATTTATATGCAATTTACACGTTCTCGCGTTGAAAAATTGAGTCAGACGCGCCAGATCATATAGTCAGCCGCAAGTTGCTGTAGATATCCATAGTCTCCCTTGTATAGGATTTAGCGATTTCCGTCAAGAATTGTCAATCTTGCAGCTTGTTCTGACACATTCCGGTCGAAAATGGGCAAAATGATGATCTCCCTGAGCGATCAGGCAGAGGATCTAGTGCGCCACGAAGTCGAAAAAGTCTACCACGGACGAGTTGGAGGTCTCTCGATATTCTTCGAGCAGATCCTTCGAAATTACTTTCAAGGCAATGGCAATGGCAAGCCTTCGAAGATCGTCCGGATGAAGAACGGCAAATCCTAGCCACCTCGCGCACACCCGCGGGTCCGAGACGGACTGCATGGGACATTCAGATGTATTGTAAATTCGCAATTTTGAGCTAGATAATTGGAAGACATCCGCAAGTCCCGTCTATGGTCTTAGTCCTCTAGATCGTATCTCCAGAGCTCTCACGAAACTTGGGAGCTCTTCTACGCTACGGATTTCAGTTCGGGCGAGGCCTCGGATCTTATGCCACAATCGGTTGTCGGCGCGGATTCCGCGGTGCGATAACTCTTGGTACAGCCAGCTTCCAAGCTCTCCGCCTTCTCTGTCGAAATCGGTTAGCACGATCGCACGCTTGGACCCGTCAAGCCGTTCTATGAAACTGAACCTAGGCTCGCCCGTTGCTTTGAGGCAGAAGACTGTTCCTTTCACTCCGAATTTTCTCAGGGCAGCTTCGTCTCTTCTACCCTCAACAATGATCGGTACTCCTGCGTCAGATTGTTCCTGCAGATCTTGGAAAATCTTCGTCGCCCTCTCCATTTTTCGGGTGTAGAGATCGGTCCGCGGGTTTCGAGTGTGTGTGGGGTATCTTCGCCTGATCGGAGCTACCATTGTTGTATGGTTACCTCGCTTCTATCCTCTGCATCTGTTCTAGGGGTTCGGGATGCTTGTCGAAATAGTCTCGTACTTCTCTAAGCATGTCAGCTAGGATTCTAGCCATGTTTGCTTTGAGGTCTTGCGGGTGGATCTTTTCGGTTTTGTATGCTTCTTCGAGTTCGTTGAAGTTGGAGAATTTCAAGTCTCCTCCGTACTTCTGGTCGCGTTTCAGAACGACTGTCTTGTTTGCCGGGAAGGCGAGGAGGCGGTAGTATTCTATCACCGGGTTTCCCTCGACTATCTTGGGTGGGCAGTATGCTCGGCGAAGTTTCTCTTCGATGAGCTCAGGAGTGTCATGGAGTAGTATCGTGTTTTCGGGTTTGCTCTTCGACATCTTTGCTGCAATCACACTGCTCAGTTTAGGATCCTCATCATAGCTTCCTTTGTCGGATCCTTGTATGCCGGCTAGGCCCATTAGCATTGGGGTGTGGAGGGCGACGGGTTTTCCCCATTTCAGTTTTTCGCCGGCTTCTCGCGCTAGAACGTGCGCTTTCCTTTGATCTATTCCGGCGCAGGCTAAGTCTAGGTTCATCTCGAATATGTCGGCTGCTTGCATGCAGGGGTAGAAGAGGCTGGCGGCTTCGACGTCTTGCGTTTTCATGTCACGGCCCATGATGGGCAGTGCTCGCATGGCCCGTTGCGCTGTGATGGTTTTGGCGATTCTGATGACTCGTTCCCAGTAGTTTGGTTTGCTAGCGAGTTCTGAGGCCCAGACGTATTCGACCTTGTTCTCTGTTAGTCCGAGGGCTGTGAAGCAGTGTTTGAAATATTCGCCAGCTGTTTCGATCTTTTCCATGTCGCCGCCGAACTTGTTGTTTATCATGCTGTGCCAGTCTGCGAGGAATATGATGAAGTGGAATCCTGCTTGGATCATATCTTTGATCTTTGTGCCGCAGACGAGTCCTGTGCCGATATGCATCATTCCAGGCAGCTGTGCTAGGAGGGCTGCTTTCCGGAGCATTCGAAGCCCCAATACGCCCGAGGCTTCTTCTTCTCTTCCAGGACGCGTTCGAGTTCTGTAGGCTGGATGATCTCCACCGTTCCCCTAGTAACTAGTTCGAGGCGCTGTTCTTGGCTCATCCAATCCTCCAAGTATTTCGGTCGGTTGCACGGTACAAAAAGCCTCTCCGTGTCCCGGTTTTGGAGCGGGGTTTTGCCTTCAGCCCTTGTTTGGAGGGTGTCTGTCGCCCGCGTCACTAACACCCAAGCCTCACCGTGAAGATCTCTGTCTTCCCTCAGCCCGGCTCTCTCGAGGCAGGCGTCTAGCAACCCGCTCCAACACCTGGCTCGCGTGTTTTGTTCTTAATTGTTCCAGCGGGGGGATTCATGCGACGAGAGGTCGAGTCGCTAAGACACCGATTCTCCTGGAACATTTTCTGTCTGGCAAGGACATTGGCTGAGACGGGGCTGATCAGGAAACGGTCCGGGCTTAGATCGATTGCGGGATTATCCACGTTTACAGCGTGAATTATCCCATGTTCAAGACGTGCTTGTTCAGACCTTGAATCAAGGCTGACAATGACCGATTTGACTCATGTTTCTTCCTCCCGGACCCGGACTTGCCTCGCGGGGACCATTATCACAGCCTGGATTTTTTTTCCAGGACCTGTTTCTGTCCGAGCCTGATTGTGAGCTCGTTTCCACGAGACGGGCGCGTAATCAGCTTCTCTGGCCTTTCTCGGCCCTCGTGGATTCCCCAAGGGATCAGCGTGAAAATGACGTTTCTAGAAATCGTGGGCTTAGATCCGGAGTCAGGGCTGATTCTGGGCGAACTCGTGCCTATCTGTTGGCGACCATGATGCGAGATGGTGTTACTTCAGAGGCACGTACATGCTTGAACGGGAGGCACCGATACCTGGCGTTCCGTGGACAACCTTCTGGTTGGTGATCGCGAACTCACCCAGCACCCAGGAAATGTCCAATCATCTCGGGTTTGATCTCGATTGCGACAAATTCCTTACCCGAATGCAAATGCAACGTCAAACCCAGCATCTCAGGTATGATGATCATATCCCTCGCGTGGGTCTTGACCGGTTCCGCTTTTCCTCCACGATTACCGTTCTCTCTCTGCGATTGCCGAATATGTTCGAGCAATGTCCGCTGGTCGTTGGTCAAACCTTTGAGCAGAGACCTCCGCTGGCGAGAAGGAAGTAGTTTGATGAACTCATCCATTGACATTTGCTTCACTTCTTCCAAATTGTGTCCGCGGTAGGTGAACTGTCTAGGCAACTGACTTCCTCCAGTTCGCTCCTTTGATTCTTGTAATTAACATTGGGTTGGTCAACATCTATCGCGCACTCCTTCTCTTTGCCCTTCCAGTCTGGCGCGCGGCAATGTTCCCAACTTTCCGACCCGGCGAGGTCCACCGTCCGACCGTAGTCGGCTTGCCTGCGTGCTTGTGCCTTCCGCCACCGTGAGGATGAGATGCCGCGATCATCGCTTGTCCCTTGACAACCGGCCATTTTCGTCCCCTCGCTCTCTGCAGGAACCATCTGGGACCTGCCTTCATGAACGGCTTCTCAGTACGCCCCGCCCCAGCAACGACACCAATCATCGCTCTGCAATTATCATTCACATGAATTGTTTTTCCAGAGGGCATACGTAGCTCAGTGCCTATCGGAGTATGGGAGACCACTGTTGCAAATGAACCTGATGAACGAGCCATTGTTCCGCCATCACCATGACGCAGTTCAATATTGCATATCATCGTCCCTTCAGGCATTTTTCCAAGGGACTTTATGTTGCCGATCTCCGCCGGAACTTCAGACCCGAAAAGGAGTTTCTGTCCAACCGCGATTCCTTCCGGAGCTGGGACGTAGATTTCTCCCGCTCCCTCAACCTTCAATAGTGCGAGAGGTGCGCCACGAGCCATCTCGTGCAGTAGATCCTTGACATAGCCTGAAGAGTGCCCGTCCACGCTGTTATACCCGACGGGATGAATTCTCCGATGCGTTGGCGCCTTGAATATGAAATAGCCACGACCACGTCTCTGAACGAGAATATTCTTACCCATGCACTGTCCACTCCTACAGGATTCCCAATTTCACCGCTAGATCCGACGCTTTCGATTCTGGGTTGAGTCTAACGTATGCTTTCTTCTTGCCCTCTGGAGTCACGAGCGTATGGACTTGGTTCACTTTGACCTCGTAGAGTTCCTCGACCGCCTTCCAAATGTCCCGCTTTAACGCGTTGCGATGAACGATGAAGACGATCTTGTTTTCTGTCTCAATCAGTTTGACAGTGTCCTCAGACATCATAGGATAGGTGATGACTAGTTCTGTAGAGACTCGGCCCATCTATCGTAACCAGCTCCTGTCGGAGAGAGTTTTGATCGCGGACTCAGTCCAGATCGCCAATCGTCCCGGATGAGTTCCGGGAGCCAACGCTTCAACGCTCAAGTCCGTCACCCGGACAACGTCCACGCCTTCAAAGTTCTCGAAGGCTCTCTGAGCGCCCTGATACTCACCAACTACTAGAAGTGGCCCTACAGAATGCGTTCGGTTCTTTCCCCTTATTCTCTTGCTCTTCTTTACCCTGTAAATATCGTCCCATACTCCGATCGCGGTTAGGAAGTTTTTCGCCGCGGAGGATTTTGCGAATTTCTCCACTTCATCTGTGACGACTAGTGGGAGCTCGATATCCTCATCGAACCTATGTCCTCTCCCTCGGACAAGGTCCTGCGATCCCGTGGCCGCAATAGCCGAATCCAGCGCAACACGTCGTTCCTTTCTGTTCATGGACTTGGCGGTTCGTTTGAACGTGACAGGTGGAAAAGCCATGCGCCCTCCCATGGTTCCTGGGGCAAAGGCAGCTGTGCCGGATAGCGGCCCGTGTCCGCCGATCCGCGGGACTCTTGAGATTCCTCTTCCTACTCCGAAGGACTCAGCGGTGGTTCGTTTCCCAGCCATTGGGTTGCGCCCTTGCGGTTGGAATCGATGAGATTGCTGGGCTACAACGGCTTTGGCTATGATATCTCTTCTAAGAACCGCGGTGAATACTGGCGGGAGTGAGAGTTCGCTGACGGCTTTTCCGTCTGCTCCGAAAATCTTGACGTTGCGTTGGCTCAAGGCTCTATGCCCCCTGCTTCGACGCCAGACTGATCATTTCCATCTTTGGCGGCTCGCCTGAGACTCGTCCTCTTGCTGGCGTTCTAAGGGCGACAAGCCTGTTCGCTGGTCCAGGAATCGTTCCCCTCAAGAGTGTGAACTCTGTCTTGATTGGTCCATAGTGGAGGAACCCTCCCTTCGGTGTGACATCTGCTCCGTTTTCTCCAATCTTTAGAATCTGTTTATTATACTCAGTCCGCTGGGCAAAACCCATCTGACCTGCTCGGGGTACCGAGTACATGACATAGTGAGGGTGCCATGGTCCGATTGAGCCGACACCTCGAACGGTCTTTCTTGACTTGTGTTTGAGTTTCTTTATTCCCCATCGCTTCACCGGACCCTGAATGCCCTTTCCTTTTGTAATCCCAATAACGTCCACGTCCATTCCTTCCTTGAACACATCAGCAACCTTCACTTCTTTCCCGAGTAGTTTCTTCGCGAACTCTAACTGATCTTTCACGGTCCCACCGTCGATCTTCACTTCCATAATGTCAGGTTTCTTCTTTCCGATCTTGGCCAGGCGAGGTTGGCTCGCGGCAATGGCCCGCACTTCCACAATCCTTTCCTTTGAGGACTCGAGTTTTTCCCAGCCTTTGTTGTCGTCGAACTTCTCAGGAACTTTGATTCTGCGTCCGAGGTCCTTTGACGGTTCTGGGGCCCATACTTCACCTGTTGTTCTGAGGCCGCCATTCCATCTCTCGTAGAATCTTAACCCTGTCACCAACAACGGAGGGGTTTCCACCACGGTGACTGGTAGGGTGACTTCCTTTCCATAGTTTAGTGATCCTTGTCGATTGTCGACTATGGTAACGTGGCTTGTTCCGGCCTTGAAGCCCGCAAACGCTAGTAGTTTCGGTGCTCCCTCGTATTCTGGCCAGAAACGGATTCGAGGAGCCCAGTGAGAAGATCTCCCGCGAGGCAGGTAAGCGAGTGAGCCTCTTCTTGGCGCACTATACTTCCTATGACCCATCTATTTCTCCTCCAAAACGTTGAGGACAGCCAGGGAGCCCCACAGCGCTTCTTCTGTTCTAACAGTCTCAACTCCTTGGTCTGGAATAGTGTTTAGGTCAAAGTCCATCGCGTCCGACACGTTCATGCCAGATCGGGCGAGAATTTCTGGGACTCCATCATTTGGCGAGCCGAACACTATCAACGGGCGCTTAGATGACACCCACTTCTCCCTTAGCTCCGGCGTGATCTCCCGTACATCGGTGCCCTTCCGGGAAGTGGAGATTATCAAGTCGAATTTCCTGTTCCGTACTATTTCTGATAGTGAAACGTTCCCTCGAGCCACCCTGAACCCCCAATATATGGTTAACCCGCTTGGTTCGGCGATTTCCCCCTCAAGTTCAGGTGAGATCCTCGTCAATCTAATAGTGATTCTGTCTGAGATTGGCAAATTTGACTTTACACGAACCACGTTGTGGAATCCGGCCTCGACCATTGAGGTTGTTCCCGATTGAACGACTACTCCCTCCCGCAAAAGACCTGCGCTTGGACTCTGCTTGTCAGGATGGCTAGGTGTCCGCAGGGGCGGTAACGTACCCGCGTACTGTAGATCAGGGTCCATCTTGAAGACAAGTCTCCGAAGGTACTGAGGCGTCTCAATGTATCTCAGCATCTTCTCAATCAGCCTTGCTTCTCGATCTATCTCTGCTCCAACTCTGTCGCGGTAGATGATAGCCTCCTCCACCCGAAAAGTTGCCAATGCCCTTGAGACAAATCCTAGCCGCGCCGTCTTTTCACGGAGGTGAGGTATGTCCAATGTTAAGCTTGCCGGCAAGGCAACAGAGACAATTTGTGATCGCCGTGGAGGTTGATCCATGATTATGCGGGCGCGCTGCGAAAGATAAGTTGGTTTGCATATTTACTGACAAGGCTGCGAACATTTAGAAATCGAACGTATAATCATTAAAACATGCCAACTGTCCTCGACAATCAGAAGGCAATCTCTCTCCACGATACGAAGGACATGCTAGGTGCGGTTGAGAGATTCCAAGAATTCATGAGCATCCAAGTGCAGATGCGGCCTCCATCTGGAAACAAGCCAAAGCGTTCAGTCTTTCGCAACATCGTGCTCATGGGCATGGGCGGGTCCGCATCTGCTGGAGACTTGGTTCTGGACTGGCTGGTTAACAGGATCTCCGTCCCTATGATGGTTCACCGGGACCCTGTCCTTCCGAGATTCGTGAGATCCAATACTCTCTTCGTTGCGATCAGCTATTCAGGAGAGACGCGCGAGACCCTTGCTGCGTTTCGAGAAGCAAGAAAACGTGGCTCCAATCTAGTCGCAATCGGAACGGGCGGTAAATTGCAAAAGTTATCAGAAGAACTGGACGTCCCATTTCTACCAGTTCATGTGGCTCCCGCACCTCGAGCTGCACTGGGTCAGATGGTGGTTGCAACTAGTATTGCGTTGCACAGTTATGGAATCATTCAAGACCCTTCGACTGAGATCGATTTGGCAAGCCGAGAACTGCGTCGGGTCAGTCACCAGATTCAGAGACAAGTTCCATTTTCAGAAAACCCTGCAAAACGCCTTGCTGCATCACTAAAAGGTCGTCTCCCCGTGATCTACACGTTTCGAAGAATGGCCAGTGTGGCCCGGAGATTCAAGAATCAGCTCGCCGAGAATAGTAAGATGATTGCAAAGTACGGCCTATTGCCTGAAGCTGGACATAACGAGGTAGAAGCATGGTTCAAGCCCCGCCTTCCATTGGCACCGATTTTTGTTCGGGACTATTCAGAATCTGAATTTGAACGGACTATGCTGAAGTCCTTCAGATCGACGATAACTAAGGCTAGTCGAATCAAGCCAGCGCAAGTGCGTTTGAAGGCCCGTACTCGCCTAGGCGGGTTACTATTACCGGTCCTCTACTTGGATTTCGTCTCTGTGTACCTTGCTTTTCTGAAGGGTATTGATCCTACCGATACTCCTTGGATTCGGCTTTATAGAAAGGAATAGGAGGATTCTTCGGGATTGGATTCCATCCGAGATAATGATCTAGAGCTAAGGGATCCCGGGTCCGTTAGCCTTTCGCGACTCCTATTGGAGTCATACGCACAACCTTCTGGCCGATTCCCAGTTGATGACTGACCTCGACCACTCTGTCGACATCCTTGTATGCGCCAGGAGCCTCTTCGGCCAATACCTCCATGCTAGCCGCTCGAATAACAATGCCCTGACTTTCCAGATTCTTCTTGAGATCATTTCCAAACCATTTGCGTTTGGCACCGGATCGACTCATGAACCGGCCTGCTCCGTGTGCAGTTGTCCCGAAACTAAGCTCCATTGCCTGGGGAGTTCCGATTAGGACCCAGCTGCTGGTGCCCATGCTCCCTGGAATGAGAACGGGCTGTCCAACATCGCGGTATTCCGCTGGAATGTCGCGGTGCCCAGGTGGAAACGAGCGTGTTGCGCCCTTCCTGTGAACGGTAACCTTCTTTGTTTCCCCGTCGATCATGTGAGATTCGACTTTCGCCACATTGTGGGCGACGTCGTAGACTATCTTCATATCGAGAGAGTCGGCTGGGCGCTGGAATACCTTCGAGAACGCTTCTCTCGACCAGTGGGTTATCATTTGCCGGTTCACGAAGGCGAAGTTGCATGCGGCTGACATAGCAGGAATATAGTCCTCTGCCTCCGGACTCTTGCTCGGGCATGCAGCCAATTCTCGATCGGGAAGCTTGATGTTGTACTTGTTGATCGCTCTCTCCATTACTCTTAGGTAGTCGCTGCAGGTCTGGTGACCATACCCTCTACTTCCAGTATGAATCAAAACAAGAATCTGGCCTTCCTTGTGGATGCCGAGGCGTTCTGCGACGCGCTTATCGAAGATCTTATCGGCTCGCTCGATCTCGATGAAATGGTTTCCACTGCCTAGACTGCCGAGCTGCGGAGCCCCACGGGACTTTGCGCTGTTCGAAACCTTCGAAGGATCGGCAGCTTCCATACATCCCTCCTCCTCAATCGTCTTCGGGTCTTCGGGCCAAGCATAGCCATGGTCTACAGCCCAATCAAGCCCGTCGGTAACGGCGCGATCTAGTTCGGTGACACTGAGTTTGACTTGGCCGCGGCTTCCCAGTCCTGAGGGGATGAAGTTGAAGATAGTGTCTACAAGCTTCGGTAGAACTGGGCGTACCTCTTCCTCGGTAAGGTTTGTCCGGATCAGTCTGACTCCGCAGTTAATGTCGTATCCGACTCCGCCGGGGCTGATCAGGCCTTCGTCATAGTCGGTTGCTGCTACGCCGCCTATCGGAAAACCGTACCCTTCATGCCCGTCGGGCATCGTGATTGCGTATTTGCAAATCCCATCTAGGTGCGCGACGTTCACGCACTGTTGAATTGTGCGGTCGGTTCTCATCTTGGACAGTAGGTCTTCGTCGGCGTAGATTCTAGCTGGAACTTTCATACCCGGGTCGAAGTCTTTCGAGACCTCCCACACGTTAGGCTCAATTTGGGTTAGAGGAGTCTGTGTGCTGGAACGATTGATGAGTCCGGACCCTTGATGGCTCATTGTTTCTCTTCGCTCGGGGTGATTCCTGAACAGCTACCTATAAGCATGGCTGGTCGAGCAACGAAAATAGTCAAGATGGCGATGCGCGGGTAGTCGATCGTTCAACTCGGATGATTGATTTTGTTATAGGTCGAGCAGAAATCTGACAGTCACTTTTCCGGGATGTTTTTCTATTTCCATCAAGTGGTATGTTATTCCTTTGACCTCCACTTTCCCGTTGTGTCTTATCCGATTGTAGGGCTCGCCGCTTGCTTTGCCCTTGAGTCTGATTTCGCCTTGATTCGGGGAAATCGAGTTTACGACAAATCCTCCGAGGGCAAGCTGCTTGATCTCAAACAGAAGCAGGAGCTCTTCAAGATAATTGTATAGGAGTTCTTTCTCGTCATGACCGATGGTTTGGATCTCCTCGTTGGCTTTTGGGTGAACGCTCTTTGTGTCCAGCATTGTTTCGAACAAGGCTTGGCCTGCTTGAGCGAAGGCTTCTTCCAGGGTATCTCCCCACGCCTCCACTAGCGCGTCTGTTACATGTTCGAGAAACTTGTATCCTCCAGATCCTTCCAAGGATTTTTCGACTCAATCGTTTCGTCGCTCCGTTAGAACTGCTTATTAGGTGACTTCTGTGCGCTCGTTCTTTGACCTGAAGGCGGGTTGACGCGCCGGGATAATGCAAGTATCCAAGTGGTCTCTTGCATCCCGTTGGCCGAGTGGATTAACCTGCTGATGTAGGGTCTAAAGGCGCAGATCTTCCAGCGATGTGAGAGCGTAGGCCTTGAGAGCCTGTGGCCCGTTAGGGCCGCGTGGGTTCGAATCCCACTCCCGGCGCCAAAAAATAATACAACTACGCCGCAGTATTAGCGACGGCTGGCTGGGGACAAGAGGCGATATGAACAGAGTACTTGTCTAGCCGCACGTTCTCGTGGCATCGAGGGCATTCTAAGGTCTTCATTTCGGTTCGAACGTTCCTGCCCTTCCAATTTCCTCCTCGCATTTGTTCTTCTTACACCTCTATTTTGCTATTGTACTGGCTTGCTGGCTCTAACTGGAGCCTGCATTTGTCCAGCCTACCTCAACTTGTCGCTGGACCCGATATAAGGACTCTTTCACCGAGGGTCTGATTTAGCAGTGATAATGAATCTCTCGATTCTTGACGCTCGGGAAAAGCGTCATCTATAGTATTCGGGGGCCCGCTTGGCTACGAATGCACTGGACCCTTCTCGAAAGTCCTTGCTAGTGATCGTTCTAAGGAGTTCCTTGTACGCCGTTTCGAGTTTTGTTCTCGAGAGATCGGCCTCTCTGATTCGCTTGAAGCCTGAATTTGAAATGGGGGAGACGAGCGTTATCTCTCGAACGATCCTCTCCAATGTTGGAGTGAACTGTTCTCTCGGAACTGAATGGCTAACAAGCCCACAGTTCATTGCTTCATCTGCACTGAGAGGGATGCCAGCCAGGTTCATCTCGACAAGTTTTCTTCCATTCATGAGGGAAGGTCCGATCACTCCAGAGATACAACAAAGGGCGCCCACGCGTCCTCCTGAGAAGGCGAAGGTGGATTCTGTAGAGGCAATAACTATGTCGGAGGCGAGTGCGATTTCCGCGCCTGCGCCGTAGGCCGGCCCGTCGACGAGTGATATGATAGGTTTCTCGCATTTGAAGAGTTGGTCCCAGAATGGCTTAATCAGATCGTAAACGAATTCCTTTGCTTCGGCTCTTGACTTGAAACTCCCGACTTCTCTTATGTCGAGACCTGCAGAGAACGCCTTTCCAGCGCCAGTTATCTCTATAACTCGTGCGTCGTCGTCCCTAGCGGCTTCATCCAACGCTTTCCTCAGGTCGCGAAACATCCCCTTGGAGAGAGCGTTAAGGACTTCGGGACGGTTCATTTCTATACGGGCGACGTGATTCGCGACGCTGTATTCGACGTTTTCAAGTTTCATGCTGACAACTCACGATACAAGTCGACCGTCGACGGTTGGAGAGTAATTTGGCTTTGTGTCGCTGGTTCGAGAACCTTTTTGAAGCGCTACCGGAAGAAACAGGTTATCGGTGCGCATTCTCACGATTAATCTGCCTTACAATTCGAACCAGAAACTCAAGACAGTTCTTGACCGTGTCAACAGTGACGAGTATCTTCAGAGTCTCTGGGACTGCATAAACACCAATGCTGTCCGGAGGCTTGGACTCTCAGATCACGGGAGAGTCCATTTCGCCATAGTGTCGAACATTGGTTTGAAAATTCTCCGAAACTTGGTCGAGGCTGGCGTGGAACCGAGCATCGTCACGGATCACAAGCTCACCAATGATGATGCCGAGGTAGTCGTCTTCCTTGGGTCAGTGTTGCACGACTTGGGAATGGTCGCCCATCGGGAGAACCATCAGATCTTCAGCGTCTCTCTCGCGGCCCAGATTATTCCAGGGCTTTTGGCAGGAATTTATGAGGACAAGGAGAGGGCTATCATAACGGCAGAGGCTCTTCACACAATTTACGCTCACGAGTCTGAGATTCCGCAATTCACAATCGAGGCTGGAGTTGTGAGAGTGGCGGACGCACTAGACATGAAAGAGGGCCGGGCGAGAATTCCCTTTACGGCCGGAAAGAAGGACATTCATGCTCTTTCAGCAATGTCGATCAGGGACGTGAAAATCCGAAAGAGCAAACAGAAACCCGTCATCGTTGAGATAAGCATGTACAACGAGTCAGGGATCTTCCAGGTTGACCAGTTACTGAAGAAGAAGATACTCGGAACGAAGATCGAGGGCTTCATTGAGGTCGTTGCTCAAGTCGAAAACCAACAGCGAAAAACTGTACTCACAAGATACACACTCGGGGCGACAGACTCGTCGTCTCCAAAGGTCAGTATCGAATGACCAGAAAGCTCGAGCGGAACGTCATCCGCGAATTCGACTGTCCCGGAATTCGTATTTAGGCTGACTCTACTTTCGCGAGTTTTCCGTATCTTCCAACGTTTAGTTGGAGTTCTCCTCGAAACGAGTCGACGTATCCGTTTTCGATTTGAACGGTATCGTTGACTGCGACCTTTGTTATGTTTTCGTTCCACAAAGTGACCTTGACTGTTCCGGACTCGTCTTGAAGTGTTGCACTAGCAACTTGTCCAGGTCCGAACTTCGTCTGGACATCTCGCGGCGTTTCCATGTCGACGATCTTACCGGCGACGTCAACTCTTCGCATTCCAGGTTTGAGTTCTGCGATTTTCAATGGCTATTCTCCTGTTACGACTTCTCCAGTCGCGAAGTTGCCTCTCACGGATGTTATTCTAACCTTCACTTGGTCGCCTTGGTTTGTGCCGGGTACGAAGACGACGAAGTTGTTGATTCTAGCTATACCGTCTCCTCGCTTGCCGACAGAGTCTATGGTGACATCGACTTCTTGGCCTTCTTCGACAGGTGCTGGGCCGCGGTTTCTATCCTGCCCGCGGTCACGGTCAGATCCACGATCATACCCTCGGCCTCCACCGCCGCCTCCACCGCGGCCGTAGCTTCCCCCTCCTCCGCCTCTGCCATAACCTCCTCCGCCACTGCTTCCTCCACCGCTCCTAGAGTAGCCTCCTTTTCTACCGTAACTTCTTCTCGGTCTCTCTTCACCCATTTTTCTTACAATCCTTTGTATTTGTTAAGGGGTCTGAACCATTCTAAGGTCATTATGAAAAGATTGCTGCAAGCTATGACTCGCCGGAAACATTCTCATTCTGACCGATGGCCCAAAGACGCCTTCTGAAAGGGTTTTCCGGGTGGTCATAATATAAGACTTGACCTAGGCGACGATTTCGACCTTGAATCCAGCGCTTGGTTCTTTTCCTCGGTCAAAATTCGGGGAGAGTCGTTCAAGGTCTAAAGTATCCGCTTTGAGGGTTCTAAGGATAGTCTCCTCGTTCTCCTTCAGAAGGTGAAGATGCTCAGCTTCAGCGCGGATTACGATTTTCTTGACATTCGAACCTAGCGATAGACCTTTGGCGGATTTTTCGCGTCGAGCATGAGCGATTAGGTCTAGGAGAAGCTTGCCATTACGAATGGAAGTGTCGTCGAATGTTTTCTCAGGCTCTGGCCAGCTTTCTTGATGGACGCTCTTGCTGGCCGCTGATGGGAATTGATGGTAGATTGCCTCTGACATGTGGGGGCAGATGGGCGCGAGGAGCTTACAAATGGTGAGCAGGGCTTCTTGCAGGCAATATTGGGTGGCCTTGAGGTCAGCCAGATCCCTTCCAGGTTGAAGCCTATGCTTGACCGCTTCCAAGTAATCATCAGCGAGCGCGTGCCAGGCGAAATTCCTTATTGCTTCTAGAGCTATGCTGAACTGGAACGTTTCGAAAGCCTCGGATACATCTCGTGTCAACTTGTGAAGGGAAGCTAGAAGCCAGCGATCTGTGAGGGAGAGGTTACCGGGCTTTTTCTGAGATGAGGCTTCGGTTCTATTTGCGAGAGTGAACCTGGTTATGTTCCAGAGCTTGGTCAGGAACTTCTTCCCGTGTTCAAGTTCGTTCCAACGGAATGGTATGTCGTAACCGGTAGATCCGCCCGCTGCTGCCCATTGTCGAAAGGCGTCGGCGCCGACCTTGTTGATCGCTTCGTCTGCTACTACGTAATTTCCGTAGGACTTGTGCATCATGCGCCCGTCGGTGCCTTTCACCATTCCATTGATCAGGAGAGTCTTGTAGGGCGCAGTCCCGAACAAGGCGAGACTTCTGACGAGTAGATAGTAGTCCCAAGTTCGGACGATATCGAGCCCGTTTGGCTGAAGGTCTGCTGGGAAGAGTCGGTTGAACAGGTCTGATTTGTTAGGCCACCCGGCGTGAACTGCGGCCGTTATTGATGAGTCCATCCATGTGTCGAGCACATCCGTTTCGCCTCGAAGCTCTCCATTCCCACACTTGGGGCATTTTTCCTGTGGTGGCCTGTCCTTGCGAGGATCTACGGGAAGCTTTTTTTCATCAGGGATGATCGTCGCTTGGCATTTCGTGCAGTACCAAACGGGTATCGGAGTTGCAAAGATTCTCTGTCGGGAGATTACCCAGTCCCAGTCTAGAGACTCGGCCCAGTCGATGAGCCGTTGTTTCGAGAAGGGTGGAATCCAATCTAGCTTCCCGGCCCACTCTACGACCTTTTGGGTCAGGTCGCGGGTCTTCATGAACCACTGAGGTCTTGCGATAATCTCGACAGGAGTTTGGCATCGCCAACACGTTCCGATATTCTGCTTTGTCGTTTCCGTCTTGCTGATTAGTCCCTTCGCCTGAAGCTCCGCAACTATTTTCTTTCTTGCCTCCTCGGCTTTGAGTCCCTTGAACCGTGGGTCGTCGACGGACAGTCTGCCGTTCTCTGTTAACGCCTTGATGACTGGGAGATGATATTTTTTCTGCCATCTTACATCGGTCTTGTCTCCAAACGTGCAAATCATCACCGCCCCCGTGCCGTAGCGGGGATCTACTTCGTCGTCCGAAATTACGCGTACTTGCTGGCCGAAGATGGGCACCAAAGTGGTCTTTCCAACAATCGCTTTGTACTTCTCATCTTTTGGATGTACCGCGATTCCGACGCAAGCGGCGAGAAGTTCGGGGCGAGTCGATGCGATCTCGATGCCGTTGTTGGGGTCTCCGAACCGCATGTAGTATAACGTCCCCTTGCGTTCTTGGTACACCACTTCTGCTTCCGCTATCGCTGTCTCGTCACGGGGGCACCAGTTTACGGGGTCCTCGCCGCGGTAGAGATGGCCTGATTTGTAGAGTTCGAGGAAGGAGAGTTGAGTGAGTTTGTAGTATGATGGGTCCATTGTTTTGTATTCGAGCGCCCAGTCGGAGGATATTCCCAGCAGATTCATCGATTGTTTCATCTTGGCGATGTATTCACCGGTGAGCTTGCGGCACATTTCAACGAACTGCTGAGGCGGCACATCGTTCTTGCGGATCTTGAACGTCTGTTCAACTCGAACCTCTGTAGGCAGCCCGTGGCAGTCCCACCCTTGTGGAAAGTGAACATTGAACCCTTTCATCCTCTTGTAGCGGGCTACGAAATCGATGTAGCACCAGTTCAGCGCGTTCCCAACGTGAAAGTCACCGCTAGGATAAGGTGGTGGCGTGTCGATACTGAAGGTCTTGCGCGATTTGTCATGAGGGTCGAAGTGGTAAATGTCGTGCTGTCGCCAATACTCGCGCCAGTTGGCTTCTTCAGTGGCAGGTTCGTAGTTCTTGCTTAGAGCATGGCTAGATCCGGATTTTGATTGGTTCTCTGGAGAATCTTCGGATCCCTTGCTCTCTGAGCGGCTCAAATTCGGTTCTTTCGAACTTGGCGGTGATGCAAGCTCCTCACTGAACAGAATAAGGGACAGATTCAGGTGGCTTATAAGTCGTTGGAATTTTACCGCCGGTCAGTCTTCTTACTAGCCAGGCTAGGCCGACCAAGATCGACACGATTCCGACGATCACCGTCGCAAGAGAGACGAGGCCGGGAAGGGTGGCGACAGGGCCGCCGAATATGTCCGCTCCCACGCTGAAGGTCTCAAAGTAGAAATCAAAGAACCAGTGAAGCAGTACCGCGGCATAGGCTCCGTATGCCAAATAGATCAAGCCCAGCGCGAACCCGGAGATTGCGGCGGTGAACGCCTTGCCGATCCCCCAATCTGTTCCTCCCGAAATAACGTGGGCGATTCCGAAGAGAGACGATGTTAGGAACAACAGAATCCATTCGCTCCAGTGAATTCCTTGCCACCTATTCGCAGTGATGGTCAGGAGCCCGACCTTCTCCTTCGCGGATTCAGGAGACAGAAATGAGGCGACAACAAGGGAAAGAGTCCTTGGCTTTGAAGACCCTGGCTCAATTGAACGATTTTTCCAGGTTGTTATGATCGCGATCAGCAGTCCTAGGATCGTAATCCTGAAGGCAATCTCTTCGCTGATTGGTGAATAGGCGAGGGCTGCGTAGAGTTCGGCTTCAGGGGGACAGGGATTGCATAGCGTTCCTGAAGAGAGACCGGACTGGTTTAGGACAATAGTTGCCACCAGGACCATGAGGAGTAGGGCGCACGAAACCAGAGGCATCGCGATGAGCCAGCTAGATCTGAAGCTAATTTGCCCCGCTTGCCGAAGCCGTTGCAATCCGGTCAGAAAGCCGTCCCTAGATCTGAACGCAGTGATGAAACAAGCTATGTAGATGACTATGCAAGCATCCGTGAGGAGAAGCAGGTCGACAGGTATCGGTGTAATTATCGGGTAGATGAAAAAAGCACCTATGAAAAAATGTACCCTAATGTTCTGTAGTTGTCCTGCGAATTGGCCGGCGGTGACTAGGCCCAGCCCTATTCCAATGGCGATAACATACGTTAGGACAGTGAAGGAAACTGCGCCGGCAGCGATCCTTCCAAGGAGTCCCCGAGGAGGCTGACTCATGCGCTTTGTTGGCCTAGCAGACTGGAATCTTTCCTTCGGTCAATCGCTTGGTGAAGTCATTAATGTTGTTTAGATCGGACTTTGCAATCTCCGAGGCGGCTTTGGAGACCTGTTTCAGCTCTACTCCTTTGTCGAGAATGAGTTCTACACCTGCGACTTTGGGTTCGTTGATGGGCTTTCCGATTTGGCTGAGGAGCCAGACATAAACTTCTCTCACCCCTGAGATTTTCTGATGGACGTGTTCGGCGATCTCGTAGGTTAGAAGGTTGTATATCTTCCCGACGTGGCTGACGGGGTTCTTCCCAGCCGCGGCCTCTGAGCAGGTTGGGCGGTTCAGTGGTATGACGCCATTGACACGGTTTCCTCGACCTACTTGGCCCCCGTCACCATCGTCAGCTGAGGTTCCAAGGACGGTGAGGTATATTCCTCCCATGCCTCGACCCCTCTTGTCTAGAGTATTGATGTCAACATTCACACCGTCGAATTTCACTCTCGATTTGACGAAACGTGTTACGTCCTCGACGACCTCGGCCTTGCGTTGGAAGTACTGATTTTCGTTCTCGATCAAACGGTCAACAAAGGCCATTGCGATTGTAAGGTTGAGATCCTTTCCTTCTCTTGAGCCCATGATCTTGACGTCTTCGCCTGTTTCTGGGAATTCCTTCTTGAAGCTGGGAGAGTTGATGTAGCGTTCTGTGTGGAGGACGATTCTCTCAGTATCAGTGAGGGGGGCGTAACCTACTGCTGCTGATGTGTCGTTTGCTCCGTAGAATCTTCCCTTTCGGCTGAATATGTCTCGAAGGGCCTCTGAGCCTCGTGCCAGTTCGACTTGGTATCGAACGTGTCTTTCCGGGTCGACGAATCTGAGGTTTTTCTTGAACCATTTTTTCGCTGTCGAGACAGCGATCTCGTCGATTGGGATGGGGTCACCGTCAACCTCGTAGGTTGCTCGGTCTCCGAATACCATTAGCATTGGACGTTTGACTTCGCCGCCTCCGAAGTTTCTTCGGACTGCTCCCGCTGCTAGGAGTGCCTTGTCGATGTTGTGGTGCATGACCACGCCGTATCGTTTGATATATTCTCTGCTTAGGGAGATGGAGACTTCGTTCATGACGGCGTCGCAAATGTGGTCGGGGTGTCCGAGCCCTTTTCGCTCGACGATTTCAAGTGCTTGCTCGCCCACAGGGGTCTGTCTTAGCTCGCTGACAACTAGGCCCATTTTCTCAAACTCAAGAGTTAAACGTGGCGCTGAGAAGTTCCGTTATTAACGTTTGTTGGCTTATTCTCAAAGGAATATTTTCGGCGATATTACTTCTTGCGAGCAGCTGTGACGATCGAGATCACATCGCGGTCCCGGAGAAGATAGTCGTTGGGCAACCTCAGACCATCGCGAGTGTCAATTGCATAGAGCATTTTTTCGGCTAGTTCTGAATGTATCTCCTTGGCCAAGTCTTTCGGAGTGTATTCACGGGGAACCAAGAAGGCGTCAGGTAGCACGTTTCCTTTCTTGTCAGAGAACGTCTTCGGATCTTCAACTGGGTAGACCGCGTTCATTCCTAGTAGTTTGAAGACTGCGGAGTTGAGCGCGAACTCCACTCCGGTCCTCATGAGTTTGCTCATGACTTTCTGTTGTACGTAGGCGAGGGCCCAGGCTTGGTCCTTGGATATTCGCGATTCGTCGAGAACCTTGAATGTCTCTTCGCCTGGAACATATTGGATCAAACCTTTCTCTTGGGCGCGTTTCAGTGCGAGTTCTGCTTCGCTGGATGCTGGGATAACTAGTTGGGAGCTGAATTCTTCGCGGAGCTTCTCGAAGTTCTTTTCGGAATACGCAAGGTCCATCTTGTTGGCGATAATCAAAGTTGGCTTAGAAGCGATTCGTATGTTTTCCGAGAACTTTCTAGAATCCTCGTCCTTCCAATCTTTCGGATGTTTTGCGAATAGGTTTGCGGTTTCGAGAGCTGCAATTACATGTTCTAGTTTTACTCCTATTCCAGCGAGCTCCTTGGCGAGAGCTTTGTCGTAGGCTCCTGATTTGAGAGGTCGTTTGCGGAGTCGCTGTAATGATCTGTCGACGGACACTTTGAACCAGAGAACTAGCTCTTCTTCTATGTCGTAGACGTCTAGTATCGGGTTTCCCATCCCGGCGTGAGCGATCTTGCCGTCTGGGTCGATGCTGCCTGAGGCGTCGACCACGTGGAGGAGAGCGTCGGCTTGTGCGACTACGTTTAGGAACTGGGTTCCGAGTCCCTTTCCTTTCCATGCTCCTTTGATTAGGCCGGGAAGGTCGAGCACCTCGACGGGTACGAATCGCCAGCCGTCTACGCATGTTGAGTTTCGGGGTTTGTCTCTGAGTCCAAGTTCTTTGCAGACGCAGAGGGTTTGGACTTGACCAATTGCGACGTTGGGTTTCTTTGTGGTGAACGGGTAGGTTGAGACTTCGGCTGTGCTGGATGTGGCCGCGTTGAAGAAGGTGGTTTTGCCCGTGTTCGTCTTCCCAACTATGCCTATCCGGATCAACTAAGAACCCCGGCTAGAGCGGTTGGGCTGACGTGGTATTATAGCTCATGGATTCTACGGTGGGCTCGGTCAAGGCCACGATTTTCGTGAAGGGAGCGGCCTGGGAAAAATCGACTACCCTTGGGAGTCACCGTGAAAAAGAATGTCTGGAAAGAGTGTTGACGCATGAGCGGCCAGGGTTAGGGTTGAGCCAGTGGAGGCGAACCGTTTATAGAGAGAGCCCAATTCGGGACTATCAAGGCCTAAGCGATGCCGTCGGAAATCACAAGCACAGATCAATTCGTCAGTCTGTCAGAGGGTGCGTTGGAATGTCGAGTAAAGCGCGCGAAAGACTTGGTAAAGTTGAAGCTCCGAACCCCCCGACAGCTCTACACGCACAAGGTGAAAGTGGAACGGGCCGACGATGTCATCAAGCGACTGAAATGTGAGATAGTCGAAGTCTAGCCGCCGTGCGCTACGGGGATAATCGTGACCTTCGTCCCTGGTTCGATCTGAGTTTTTAGGCCATCGAAAATGTTGCAATCCTGATCATTCAGGAGAATAATCACATTGGTTCTTGGGTCTTCTGTCCCAGCATCGACCAAAAGATCCCTGAAAAACGTGTTGCCCACCGTCTTCAATAACATAGAGATTAGTTTCTGGACCGCTAGGGCGTTAGGGGCGGGCAGCATGATTTCCCTGTTTCCTGCTGCCGAGCCGAGAACTCCGATTAGCTTCACCGGCACAACCTGAGACGGCATGGTCACGGTTTCATTCAAACAAGAAAACCTCTTCCAAGTATCGCCTGCTACCGACCCGTGATCCTTCAGGCAGCCGTTTAACCTTCCTAGATTGGACATATTCCTGATATCGAGATTGAGCTTCTGAAAAATCAGAGACTTGCAGCCAATCGATAGGGACGCCTCCTCCTAGCGGCCTTGATGGAACGAGGTGACGGGTAGATTTCGGAGGGAACAATTTTCCCTTCTTAACGGCATCCACGACTTCACTCTTCTCTATCTTGATCGTTGACATGACAAGGCTCTCGGGGTCTCCTCCTTTCATGTCCCCGTTGTCCTGATAAGCGATCACGACTCCCTCCTTTCGAGCAGCCATTTCTATACGGTGAGAATCTTGGACCATCTCGTAAGGGTCAGGACTACGGACCGGAAAGGCAAGGCACGACATGGGTTTCTCGACCGTCGCGAACCATCGCCTCTTTGAGAGTCCGTCCTCGCACTCGATATGACTCACCTTTTTGGGCTTCAATCGCATGAGCTGGTTCTCAAGGTCCTGAATGTTTGATCCTGAAAATTGTCTAAACCATCTTTCGATTGTGATCTGAGGGTCGTTGTAGTCCACGAGGGCCGTGGGGATGAAATTGCACTTCAACTGCTTGATTGCAGCCAATCGGTGAGTTCCATCTAGAACGATACCGGTAGTTCGGTCTGCAATGATTGGGTGTCGCAAGACGGGGTTTTCTTTGAGAGCGACAACAAGTCTCTTCAGATCTTCGGCAACAGTCTCTTCATGCGGTTTTAGATCTGATGCTTTCCTGAGCGTGATAAGAATAGGGATTCTGCCGCCGGCGATCAAATAGCCTTGGGAAGAGTGGGCTTCCAAGAGGCTGCTACGCCAGCTGAACTATGCTTGGTCGTCTGCTCCTTCGGGTCCAATCTCGCCTGGGGCGGCGGCGCGTTTCGCTTCAACTATTTTTAGCCGCGTAACGTAGCCGACGATTCGGTTTCTGAGTCTCTTAGTTCTTGCATCAACAAGTACAGCCAATGCTACTTTGTTTTCTTCGTAATTTTTGCTGAACTTGTCCGGATACCGGGCAACGAGTTCTCTCGATACCTTCTTGACCGCGGCTATCCGAACTTTTCCCACGCTAGCACGTCCGAGGAGACCGCGGACCCTCTGGTGGACTTTTAAATATTGGCGCGAAATCGCCCGCTCGTTCGACTAACTCTTTTATAGTCTGGTTTGGGAACCGAAATCGGTCCCATCCTTGGGAGAGAGCGAGATATCAACCGCTGCGGTCCATCGGCTCATAAAACGGGGCGGGGCCGGGCGAATAGGGGACGATGCGGCGGAAGAACTGAGAAAGGTGGTTGAAGAGTTTGCCATACGGGTGGGAAAGGAAGCTCTGGAACTAGCGACGCACGCGGGGCGAAAAACAGTGAGATCAGAGGATATACGTCTCGCTGTCAAGCGCATACAGAAGGAATAGCCCTAAAACGCCTACACTTGAGATAAGGTTTTTATTCGCAACTCCGCCGGTCCCTCTTTCCGAGTGCATAGAGTAAATGTCGTATCTCGCTAACCAACAAGTTTTGATTCTGAAAGAAGGCTCCAACCGTAACCGTGGGAAAGACGCCCAGAGGAGTAACATCAGCGCCGCGAGGATCGTCTCTGAAGTTGTCAAAACGACCCTCGGCCCAAGGGGAATGGACAAGATGCTTGTCGACAGCCTTGGCGATGTTACCGTGACGAGCGATGGAGCCACGGTACTTGACGAGTTAGATGTTCAGCATCCTGCCGCGAAGATGCTCGTTGAGATAGCCAAGACCCAAGACGACGAAGTGGGCGATGGAACCACGTCGGTCGTCGTCCTTGCTGGTGAGTTACTAAAACGGGCCGAGCTTTTGTTAGACAAGGGTTTGCACCCAACTGTGATCAACGCTGGTTTCAAGAAGGCCGCTGAAAAGGCGCGTGAGATTCTGAACGAGCTTGGAAAACCCGTTGATTTGAAAGACACCGAGACTCTTCGAAAGATCGCGGTTACCGCGATGCGCGGAAAGTCCATTGGAGGGGCAACGGAACACTTTGCGAACATTGCAGTTGAAGCGGTTAATCACGTTATCGAGAAGAGGGGAGATGCTTTCTCTGCCGACATCGAAAATATTCAGTTGGTCAAAAAGGAGGGCAAGAGCCTCTTAGACACCGAGCTGATCAAGGGCGTCATCGTGGACAAGGAAGTCGTCCATCCGGGAATGCCGAAGAGGATTGAGAAAGCGAAAATCGCGCTCTTGGATACCCCGCTTGAGATTGAGAAGACCGAGTTTAGCGCCGAGATCAAGATCAGCAACCCACAACAGATGCAGTCCTTCCTCGACGAAGAAACGAAGCTCATGAAGGACATGGTTGAGAAGATCAAAAAATCCGGTGCCAACGTTGTCCTTTGCCAGAAGGGGATCGACGAAGTAGCTCAGTCATTCATGGCCAAGAACGGAATATTGGCCTCTAGGAGAATCAAAAAGTCAGACATCGAGAAGTTGTCGAGAGCAACGGGCGCTCGAATAATTACCAACTTGGAAGACATTCGCAGCGCGGACCTCGGATTCGCGGGTCTTGTTGAAGAGCGAAAGGTAGGGGACGATAAGATGGTCTTCATAGAAGACGCGAAAGACCCGAAGTCGGTTAGTATCCTGATTAGAGCGGGCCTTGAGAGACTTGTTGACGAAGCGGAGAGAGCCCTCAAAGACGCCCTCTCAGTCCTCATTGATGTGGTCAAGAAGAACAAGATAGTTGCGGGCGGGGGTGCTATTGAAATCGAGCTGGCGAAAAGAATCCGCGATCTAGCGCCTAAGATAGGCGGAAGAGAACAGCTCGCCGTTGAGGCATTTGCCGATTCGCTAGAATCGATTCCACGGACCCTATCTGACAACGCAGGTCTCGAACAAATCGACATTCTCGTCGCGTTGCGAGCGGCTCACGAAAACAAGGGCTTATGGAGCGGAATCAACGTTCACACCGGCCAAGTCTCCGACATGTGGAAAGAAGGAGTATTGGAGCCCGTCAAAGTCAAGGAGCATGCAATCGGATCAGCAGTAGAGGTCGCATCTATGATCTTGAGAATCGACGATGTTATAGCAGCGGCCAAGCCGCCTCCTCCGCCAAAGGGCGGTCCGCCCCCAGACTAACCATCAGACAAGAAAGAAATCCTCTGCGCTACTAAACGCACATACGCCATCGAGGATATTGGTTCGTTCCTCCAGAAAACGATAGTACTCAGGTCATGAAGGGATTGTCCTCTTCAGGACTATCTTGACCAGTTCGACCCTTGAGAAATCATGTCACTGGAAAATCGCGTCCGCTATTGTCAATTCGATTCCTCCTACTTACTCCCCTCCTCCTCCCCAACCCACCGGAAAACCTCTGACGAACCGGCAGAAGATTGCCTTAGCCGCGACTATAGTGTCCGTGATCTTTCTGTTCATTGCGGTTTCTCTGTTGCGCCACTATCTAGGCTTACTAGGGGCAGTGATCCTAAGAGTCAAGACTGCGATAGGGTTCGAAAACGACAATCCTTAACTGAAACTCATTTTCTGGAAGCCTCTGCTCCGGTAGTATAGCCCGGTCCACAATTTTGGCCGAGAGTATGCCGGACTCTCGATCCGGCGACCCGGGTTCAAAAGGCTCTAAAGAGCCTGAATGTCCCGGCCGGAGCACTAGATCACAAGCTTGAGCAATATCATCCTCATAACCGGCACACCTGGGGTCGGAAAGACCGCATTGGCGAAGAGCCTCTCCCAGAATTCAAGCTTCAAAATAGTCGAACCTAACAGCCTGGTTAGAAAAGAAAAACTCTACACAAGCTATGACAGAGCAAGGAAGACCTACATCGTCGATGAAGGAAAGCTTCGAAGGAGGCTGGAAGCGTTGTCACGATCATCAGAGAGAATAATCCTTCCCACCCATTTGGTTGGAAGATTTCTGCCGCAGGCCTCAGTGAAACTAGCCCTGGTCCTTCGACTAGACCCAGTGATTCTATACAGGCGCTTGCGAGCGAGAGGGTGGACGAAACGGAAGGCATGGGAAAATACGGAGGCAGAGATATTAGACGTGTGCCTCCAAGAAGCCCGTTTGTTACTCGGACCCCGGAAAGTGTTTGAAATTGACACTACTCGGAAGTCGGGCCCGGCAGTCTACAAGGAGGCATTTCGAGCTTTGTCAACGGGGACAACTGGTAGATCAGGGCTAGTCAACTGGCTGGATCGATACGATCCGTTAGAATTGGAGAAAACGCTATGACTGAGAGAAAGAGGTTCTTGATTGTCAAGTGCCCGCGATGCCAGGGCTATCAGATTGTCGATTCCAGGAATAAGAGCAAGACTTGTTCGCAATGTTCACGACGGTTCGAGATTATCGATCTAGCTGTCATTGCGTCTGCCAGGGATGCTAGGGAAGCGAGGGCTGTCGTGGCAGAGCTGAAGATGCCGAGAACAACCGCCTCTGGACCAAAGGTGATATAGCGGTCTCCGGGTCAGCTCGCTCCGAGGGTACTGGAAAACTGTCTTCGACGGCCGGCCGGAAATTCATGGAGGAACTCTCGAATCTTCTCCAAAAGCACGTCAGTGTCTTGACTACTCAGGGGAAGACTTTCATCGGCACTCTCACAGGCGTTGATACGGAGACCCTTAGCGTCTGTCTCACGAACGCAAAGTCGG
>WNEQ01000919.1_pt1 | contig 32105 bp, 21 predicted proteins | sample 5399971 | NCBI WGS metagenome assembly WNEQ01 (sample SAMN13153330, study PRJNA577476) | soil metagenome | isolation source: 20 cm grassland meadow soil 2 days after 1st rain plot 5 | place: USA:California | collected 2015-09-18
AAATCCATACTTGAGCAGGAGTTTTTGTATGCGGGGACTCATGATGAAATCGAAAAACTCTTCTGCGACACTAAGGGATGCATTCCGACAGGTCCACACCACCGCTTGCCCGAACTGGACCGGCGTATCCGTTCCGGCGGGGGCTTCATCAATGATGCGCACGTGCCCGCTGTTGATCGCATCCACGCGGTAGACGACGCCCACGTCGGCCCCCCCCGTGTGAACCAGATTCACGATATCATCACTATGTTGCGCGTGGAGAAGGTTGGAACGGTGTTTATACGCGGGATCGAGCTTTGTGAGCGCCCTGGCTGTGATTTCTCCCAATGCGGACGTCTTAGGATCGCCGAGGGCAATGCGGGTTGCCCGATTCGGAAGCGCATCGCGAAAGGAGATCGAGGTTGCCGGGGAGGCCGTTGACATGACGAGCACGAGAGAGGTCTGCGCGTAGATCTGAAGTCCTCCGTTAAGAGTCAGTCCCTTCTTTTGCAGTTTCTCGACTTCCTCAACCCCCTCTGAAAGAAACACATCGATCGGAGCTCCCTTTTCAATTTGCCGACCAAGCGTTTTCGACGGACCGTACACGACGCGCACCGTCGCACCATATTCTTTCTCGAACATCGGCAGGATTTCGTCGAATGGCGCCTTCAAACTATGGGCCGCCCCAATCGTCAGGGTTTCAGCCTGAACAAGCTCCCCGGTTGCAACGAGACCTACGATGCCACCTACCAGAGCTACCGCCATACTAAGTTTCCGAATTCCCGCCATGGTGCTCCACTTTCTGACCCTAATCGTCAGAGGGTCTTACCAGAAGAATTGTTACATGAGCCCGAATTGATTTCTCGACGAGATCCCGAGTGGTGATCTCTGTGTGTTCCTCGATATCGGCCCATACTCATCCGTGTGGATTAAACAGCAAGATCAATACCAAGTGTAGTATTCATTCGACGGCCCCTAAACACATCAGTCTATTCAACAACTTCTGACGAGTGCTCTTGTATTCTTACTTTCCCAATGGCCATTTGACTGGGTTAATTGTGAGATTCCGCACAATGCGCTCAGTGCGCAAATCCGCAATCCGCATCCTTCATGCTTTGCTGTTCGAAACATTAAAGAGAGCTGCCGACGATATTGTGCCAATAAATTGCGCACATCCTTCCATTGCCCACCCGGATGTAGAGTGAATACGACGACAGGTAAGGCGTTTGCTATACTTGAGCGCTTTACTTTAGACTGGGGATTCTCTAGAGGCGCCGATACCCTGATCAGAAATCGAAGAGGTCGTTAGGGAAGCGGTGTCCACATGACAGAAACTCCGACCGCTTTGGGCAGACTTCGCGCATGAACCAGCTTGTCCTCATTGCACTGCACAGGCCCTACACCTTCGTCGTCATGACCATCCTCATCGTGCTGTTTGGCAGCCTGACAGTACTCCACATGCCGACCGACGTCTTCCCGAATATCGGTATTCCCGTCACCTCCGTGGTCTGGGTTTACGCCGGCCTGCTGCCGCAGCAGGTGGAAGGGCGCATCACGTATTTGTTCGAACGCTTTTTGACCGCGACGGTGGAAGGCATCAAGTATATCCACAGTCACTCCTACTACGGCAGCAGCATCATCAATATTTATCTGCAGGACGGAGTCGACGTGGGCAGGGCCGAAGCGGATATCACGGCCATTGCGCAGACGGTCGTCAAAGCGCTGCCGCCGGATATTTCCCCGCCCATGATCATGCGTCTTGCACCATCCTCGATACCGGTGGCCATGCTCGAAGTCAGCTCCGACACGATGACGCCCGCAGAGCTCTATAACCTCGCCTACATGCGAATCCGACCCCTGCTCGTGACGATCAACGGGGCGATCCTGCCGCACCCCTACGGGGGCCAGGACATGCAGGTCATGGTCAACCTCGATCAGCAGAAATTGCTCGCCCGTCACGTCACGCCGGCGGACATTCACGATATCTTCATGCAGCAATACCTCGTGCTGCCATCCGGCGACATCAAGATCAAACCGACCGACTGGATCGTCCTGACGAACGCGTCACCGTTGAAGATTGAGGATTTCGCCAATATCCCGATCAAGCGGGAAGACAACGCGTTCATCTATCTGCGCGACGTCGCGACGGTGCGCCTCATGGGCCGGGTGCAACAGAACGCGGTCCTGGTGAAAGGCAAACAGACCGTCATCATCGTCGTGATGAAGAGCACCGAGGCCTCGACCCTGACGGTGGTGGATGGGGTCAAGAAGATGATCCCGCGCATCGAGCAAGTCGTCCCGGAGGGCGTGAAGATCAGACTCCTCGACGACGCCTCGACCTTCGTCAAGGATGCGATCTCGGACGTCGTGCATGAAATGCTGACCGCCGGTGCGCTGGTCGGCCTCATCGTCCTGTTGCTGCTCGGCTCATGGAGGGCCACGGTCGTCGTGTGGACCTCGATCCCGCTGTCCATCCTGACCGCACTCATCGGCCTGCATCTGCTCGGAGAGTCGATCAATCTCATGACCTTGGGCGGCTTGGCGCTGGCCGTCGGTGTTCTCGTCGATAACGCGATCGTGATGATCGAGAATATCGATCGCCATATCGAAATGGGCAAGCCGCTGGAGACGGCCATCATCGACGCCGCCAATCAGGTCGTCATCCCGACGTTCGTCGCCACGTTATGCATCGCGATCGTCTGGTTCCCGCTCTTCGAGCTCAGCGGCGTGTCCGGCTGGCTATTCATGCCGATGGCGGAAGCGATGATTTTCGCGGTGCTCGCTTCCTTCGTCCTGTCGTTCACGCTGGTGCCGACCATGGCGAAATATATTCTCGTGGGTCACAACGCGTCGCAGGCGCAGGAGCACGACGGGCAGCCCGGCCCGGAACGACCATCGCGGAACGTCTTCGTCCGCTTTCAGCAGGGGTTCGAACGTCGCTTCGAGCGGTTCCGTGATCGCTACAATGCCCTGCTCGAACCGGTGATCGCCCGTCGCCGCGCCTTCGTCAACATCTCGCTGGCGATCGCGGTGGGCTCCCTGTCTCTCTTCTTCTTCCTCGGGCGCGATTATTTTCCCGAGATCAGGTCAGGGGTCATTCAGATGCATATGCGGGCGCCGCTCGGGACACGCATCGAGGTGTCAGGACGCCTTGCCACGCTGGTCTCCGACTCCATCGAGGAGTTGCTGCCCGGTCAGGTCGAAAACATCGTCAGTAATTGCGGCCTGCCGGTCGGACCGCATAACCTCGCCTTCATCCCGACGCCGACCATCGGCTCGCAGGATTGTGATTTGACGATCCTGTTGAAGGATGAAAAGTCGCCGGTGTGGGAGTACCGGCGCATGCTCCGCACGGGTTTGAGGGAGCGCTACCCGGGCACCGAATTCACATTCCAGCCGTCCGATCTGACCGCAAAGATTCTCAACTTCGGCGCGCCCGCGCCGATCGATGTCCAGGTCAACGGCCCGGACATCTACCCCAACTATGAGTTCGCCCGGAAACTGGCGGGCAAGTTCCGCGAGATCCCTGGCGCCGCGGACGTGGTGATCCAACAGACGATGCGCACGCCGACCCTCATGGTCGAAGGCAACCGCACGTTCGGATTCGGTGTCAACAGGACCCTGAAGGACATGGCCGACAATCTGCTCATGACGACCGCCGGGAGCCAACAGGTCGACCAGGTCTACTGGCTCGATCCCAAGACCGGCATGTCGTACCTCATCAATGTCTATACGCCGCAGTCGCAGATCAACAGCATCAACAGTCTCAAGACCGTCCCGGTCGAGTCCTCGGACCACTCTTCGAACAAGGATGATGTGCAGCTGCTCGGCAATTTGGCCAGCTTATCGGCGGAGGGAACGCCGGGCGTGATCACGCACGGGAACATCATGCCGCTGTTCGACATCTATGTGTCCGCCGAAGGGCGCGACCTCGGCGGCGTGCTGGCGGATGTCGAGAAAGTCGCCAAGAGCATGGAGCACGAGCTGCCCCGCAGCGCCGCGCTTGAAATCCATGGCCAGGCCGCACTGATGTACGACGCCTATGCCGAGCTGATCTTCGGACTGCTCGCCGCGATCGTGCTGGTCTATCTGCTGATCGTCGTCAACTTCCAATCCTGGCTCGATCCTTTCATCATCATTACGGCCTTGCCCGGCGCGCTGGCGGGCATCGCGTGGGCCTTGTTCTTGACCCATACGCGTTTGTCGGAGCCCGCGCTGACGGGCGCCATCATGACCATGGGCACGGGGACCGCCAATTCGATCCTCGTCGTGTCCTATGCGCGCGAGCGACTCAAAGAACACGGCGACGCGCTGCGGGCCGCGATCGAAGCCGGAACGACCCGCTTCCGTCCGGTGCTCATGACCGCCTCGGCCATGATCATCGGGATGGTCCCCATGGCGACGGGCTATTCCCAGAACGCGCCGCTGGGCCGGGCCGTCATCGGCGGCTTGCTCGTCGCCACCGTCTTCACCCTGTTTTTCGTGCCCTGCGTGTACGCGATCATCTATAATAGGCGAACCGCTCGGCAAAAGGGACAGGCCTCATGATGAAAACACTCAATGGAAAACGCATTGCCCTTTCAGCGATCCTGCTGTGCGTCCTCTATCTCGGCTATCGGATTCATGAGAGCAGAAGCGATGCCGCTCTGCTGCGCGAGCAGACACTCGAACGTGCCATTCCTACCGTGGCCGTCGTCTCTCCCAAGCCGGTGCCGGCGACCGAGACCATTACGCTCCCCGGCAATATTGTGGGCTGGTACGAGGCACCGATGTACGCACGTGTCACGGGCTATGTGAAAATGTGGTACAAGGACTACGGAGACCTGGTCAAGAAAGACGACATCCTCGCCGAAATCAACGCGCCGGATCTCGACGCGGAATATCAGCAGGCCAGGGCGGATCTAGAAACGGAGCGCGCCAGGTATAAGCTCGCCGAGGTGACCGCGAAGCGTTGGATTGCGCTGCGCCCAAATCACGCGGTCTCCGAGCAATCGATCACGGTGAAGGAACAAGAACTGAAAGCCCAGGCAGCGGTGGTCAACGCAGCGGAGCAAAAGGTCAAGAACGTCGAGGCGTTCATTCGGTTCAAAACGATCGTCGCCCCCTTTGACGGCGTGGTGACTCAGCGCAACATCAACGTCGGTGACTTGGTCAGCAAGGAAGGCAATCTCAGCACCCCGAATGCAAAAAGCAACCTCTTTACGGTGGCCGACGTCCATGTGCTGCGCCTCTTCGTGAGCATGCCGGCGTCGTTCGGGCCCTTCCTGCAGCCAGGCCTGACGGCCGACGTGACCGTGCCGCAATTGCCCAATCGCCATTTCACCGGCAAGTTCCTGACCGTTGCCAAGGGATTCGATGTGAGCACGCGTACCGCGGTCACCGTCTTCACGATCGACAACGAGGACCGAGCGCTCTGGCCCGGCTCCTACGCCCAGGTCCACCTCACGGCGCCGATCGATAAGAAAGCATTCACGATCCCGTCTACCGCGTTGGTGTTCCAGGAGCACGGTACGCAAGTGGCCGTGGTGGCGGAGGACGACCGAGTACACTTGAAACGGATCACCGTGAGCCAACTCATGGACAACGCTGTCGAAGTGGCCGAGGGGATTTCCGCGGGCGACCGCGTCGTCAACAACCCCAGCGCCGCGTTGCTCGAAGGCGACAGGGTGCGTGTCGTCATGCCGGCACCCGGCTATGATCTCGTCAATACCCCGGCGTCGGAGTCGCCGCAGCGGGCACAGGTCTCTCATCTCCCTCAGGCGCCCGCGATGTCGCAGTCGCCGCAGCCAGTACAGTCGGCCCCGCCACAGGCTGCGCCGGTGCCGCAGCCGCCACAGGGTGTGCAGCCGGAAGAGCCGCCTCAGCCGCCACGGGCGCCGCATCCGGCAGAGCCGCCCCAGCTGCCTCCCAACAGGGTGCCATGATTGTGGAGATCATGCCGATTCGCTATCTCTGGTCCCAATTTCGGCGGCACGCGCCTCTCTACGCCGTCCTGCTCGCGCTGACCGTATCTGGGTGCGGCGACTGGTTGCCGCACGTCGATCTGTCGCCGCTTTATGAACCGCCCCAGTATGTTGTCCCCGCCTCGTGGCATGGAGAGAGTCCCTTTGTCGAGGCGAAGCCGTCGGACGGGGAATTGCGCCCGGATTGGTGGAAGCTGTACGACGATCCAATGCTGAACAACCTGGTCGAATTGGCCATGGCGGCCAATCCCGATCTGCAGGCCGCCGCGGAGCGCTTCGTACAGGCTCGCGATGTCATGATGCAGGTCCGCTCCCAACGGATCCCGCAAGTCGGCTTGGGCGCAAAAGGCGCGGACAGTCGAAATCATGTCGATCCGCTGAGAATTCCTGGCGATGTTGCGCTCACCGGGCCGGTCGGGGTCGGTGCGGGGCTTGCCTCCTGGGAGCCCGACTTCTGGTCGGCGATCCGCAATGCGACGCGTGTGGAAACCTACCGAGCGGAAGAGCGTGCCGCCAACTATGGGCTCGCGCGCTTGAGCCTGCAGGCGGAAATTGCGTCGGATTATTTCACGTTGCGCGGCTACGACGCCCAGAGCGCGATCTACAAACAATCGATCGACCTCTATAGGAATTCGCTCAAGCTTGTGAAGGCTCAGTTCGCCGGCGCGATCGCGTCGGCGCTCGATGTCGCCCGCGTCGAATCGTTGCTGTTCAGCACGGAGACAAAATACGCGCAGATCCAAGGCCAACGCCAGGTGACGGAACAAGCGATCGCCATCCTCGTCAATATGACTCCGGCCAGTTTCACGATCGAACCGGTCGATGACCTGCGCATGGCGAAATTCACGATTCCGCGAAGCATTCCCTCCACGCTGTTGGAGCGGCGACCAGACGTCGCCGCGATGGAGCGCAAAATGGCACAAGCGAACCGCGCCATCGGGATCGCACGCGCTGCCTTTTTCCCCAATGTAAGGTTCGCAGCCGACGGAGGAATCCTGGACGCTGGCTTCGATATCGCCAAGCTGACCGCCGCATTCTGGTCCTATGGCGCCAGCGTTTCGCTGCCGGTCTTCCAGGGCGGCTATCGCCGCGCCCAATTGCAGCGGTCCTGGTCGGCCTATCGCGAAACGGAAGACCTGTACCGGTCGACGGTGCTCAACGCGTTTCGAGAGGTCGAGAACGGGCTGAGCTTGACGAACTGGCTGACCGCCGCGGCCGATCGGCAGGCCGCCGCCGTCGGAGCCTTCTTCAAGACGCAAGACCTGACATCCGAGCTCTATAAGGGCGGTCTAGCGTCCAGCCTCGAGCTGATTTACGCCCAGGTCCAAACGCTAATGGCGCGCACCGACCTCGTGCAGATCAAGGTCGACCTGCTGAGAGCCTCGGTGGCGCTCCTCCGCGCGCTCGGCGGGGGCTTTAACCGCAAGCAATTGCCCGCCGACGAGCAGATCCAGCCCTTCGATAATTTGCAATATGTCAATCTGGACAAACCGCCACCTGCCGGAGGGATCGACGTTAACGCGCCCAATAACTGGGTGAATAACGACCTGACGAAGCCCGCCGTTCCTTAACCGTCCTCACGGAAAATAGCCGAGATTATCGGGTTAAGGGACAATTCGCGGCTTCGTCATCGGCGAGGCGTACTCGAAAAAGAGCGGGACGGCCCTACAAGCGGAAGGACGAGTTGGTGCAGAAGAAGGTGATACCGCAGGCAACCTACGATAAGATCAAGGATCAGATCCTCGCAAAGCAGAAATCACCACGGGATCGTAGCGGCTTAGGACGTGGCATCAAGATGCACCATTGAGGGGAAATACCATGCAGATGGTCTTCATGACGTTTCGCTCATCACTGGAAGACGAAGTGCTTAAGTGGCTGGAGGCAGAACGCGTCTCCTTTACTTTTGTGGAAAAGGCGCACGGAAAAGGCGCGACGGGGCATGCTCCTGGCTCAATTTACTGGGGCGGTAGCAACACGATGCTGTTTGCGGGAATTCAAGATGAGCAGCTCAGTGGCTTCCGGGAACACATTCATAATCTGCAACGGAAGCTCCATGGAGAGGGCAAGGTGCAAGTTCCCTTTCATGTCTTCGTCCTGCCTTGCATCCAATGGTTCTAGCGTTTCGTGCAGATCAGAATACCCCACCAGGCACCTATAACAAGATCGAGGATCACATCGAAGGGTCCCATCGGCCCCCCGGTACCCCCCAAAAAACAGAATCCAGACTGTGCATCTAGAGTCCACGGCTATCGCACCATTTTTCCTCCTGACCCAAACCCGCGCGAATGAAAGGCCAGGTGCCGATATTCCCCCTCCATGCGCGATAGTTCTGCCCCAGTTTAGCCACAGTATTGGACTGATTTCGATTGACTCTCCTCGGCGATAAAGATAAGAGCGTTGCATCTTTTCATCGAGGAGGCATTCGCATTATGGCAGGTTTGAACGTCAGCAACGCCCTTCCAGGCTCACTTATCCTGACCGCCTATTGCGTCGCGTTACTTGCGGGGTGATCAGATCCTCAAGCCGATCAACGGACTCGATTCTACAAGGGGGCTCGCCTGAAGCCAGAGGTGGTCAAAGAATGCAGGCGGAGCCAGGAAGATTTCAATCGCATTATGGAGCCGATTCGGGCGCGACAGAGTCGTGAGGAGGTGGCTGACTTTAACGCAGCTCTTCAGGCAGTCCCTTTGCGCAGCATCCCCAAGGATCGGTATGAAACTATTGCCTTAGATGTTCTCAACTCAAAACATCACTGCTGTATTCTGGACTACACCGATCCTACAGAGGCTCCTAAGCACCCGTTGTTCGGCAAACATTTTGTTGTAGACGCTAAGATCATGTACTTCCCCACAGATTTTGACGCCCGTGATGAAGAGCATATCTGGTTAGAGATGCAGGATACTGTCGATCACAAAACCACATGGCATCTTGATGCAGATTTTGAATCCTTGAATAGAGAGGAGCGGTCTATTATCAGATCGCAATGCAAGGTCCCATACACGCTTGATGGATGCGTTGGACAGTTCTTCGGGGTAATCGGGCGGATACAGCGTGGAAAACTAAAGGTTCTTGGGTTACAGATTGAGTACATGAAGCTCAGTCCAAGGGAGCCGAATAAGTTATCTTGAAGTCGGCGGCTTGCAGATTCGCAGACGCTCCGTAACGTCAAGAGATCGAAGGGGAATTATGGAGTGTATGGCTATTGTGTGGCTGATCTCAGCTTACGATCAGGGACAATTCCCCGCCATTCGATCCCCTTATTTCCGTCTTCGCCACTCCCACGGCGGGATTGGCTTTGGGTCAATCTACAGCCGCCGCTCTGCCCCGTCGTTGGTCTCACTGCTACAGTTTCAAATCGAAAGAGTTGCATTCCCGACCGAGTCGTTAGTCGAGACGCGGTTTAGGAAACCGTTTCCGCGGCCCTCCTCCAGCCTACTCAGACTGCAGCCAGCTTAACCCACATGCAGCGTCGATGAAGGTCGTTGGCCTTGCCTATTGGGGGAGTGGAATCGTTAGAAGAATCCCACCCATTACGTCTCCTGCCTTGAAATCCCTCTTTGGGCTATTGGGGTGCACATTGTGACAATCGGCGCACCTCTGAGACAGGGCTTTATCGGCATAGAGTGCTTGGAAGACGCGAGCCCTGCCCTCGGTTGTAACGCCTGTATAGGGACGATCGGTATTCACGAGGATCTTCGCAAGCGCGGTCCGCTCGAACTCTGTCGTTGGGCTATTCCTTTTATTTATCGGCCAACTGCTGATCAGCCGGAATCGAATCCCATTTGGTTGTTTAGCTACGATCCGCCCCGTTTCGAGTACAAATTGGGCGGGTAAAGGGAGATCTCCTTTCTCTATCCAATCTTCCGAGGCGTAGATAATGCCTCGCGTCTGCATCCGCTCCACAATCTCGATCGTGTAAAAAGTTCGATCCGCCTGGATTACACTATGTATATAATCGGCGACAATTTCTGGGGATATGCCCTTGGGTGGATTTGTCTCCTTGCTCACGGCGGAGAACACCCACTGACCGAGTACGCAAGTGGAGATGGTTCCAACAGCGAGTCCCCACCAAAAGCCTCTCATGCTCATGATGCGTCCTCCATTTCTGGTCTGTTTCTGGCTTGATCCGCTCATTGGCTCCGATAGACGCTCTCAAACCAAAAATGCCGAATAGTTTTTGAACTCTTGCTTTTTAAAACTTGATCAGAACGTCCGGAATGTGACGTTATTACTTATCACTTTGAGCCGATTCTTGAAAAGGCTTTTGAGCGAGGTGATCTCTCGATCATCCGGCGCGAAGGTTTGCTGGCGGAGCGCAACGTCGAAGCTGAACGGCCGGATCGGGAGCAGCTCTAAAATAGCTTCTTGTCCCGTGGCCCGCGCTGGGATCACCAGCGCGGTGATCGCCATGAGCAACAAGAGCCGAGGGAAGCGAGCCAGGAAGCCCTGCGCCGGTACCCACAGCCATGTCGGCACCTGTTCGCTCTCGCGACCCATTTTGCTTGCCTAGAAGCTGCACAAAAAGAGCTGGAGGGAGAGCGCATACTCCCATGCTCTCCCATCCGGGGGAAAGCATGTTAGCGGGGCCGATCGCATGAAGATCAGCCAGTATGTTGAGCAGAGGGATCTTTCGCAGCGGATCCGGTTGGCGATTCGAGTGCGTTAGGCTATTTTCTTCACGGTTTCCACGATCACCCGAGCGCTGATTCCGTACCGGTCCAGCAACTCCTCCGGTTTGCCGCTGTGCGGGATCTCCCGGATCGCCATCTTCTGCACGCGGATGCCTTCGCGTCCGACCGCGCTGAGGACCGCGTCTCCCAGTCCGCCATGGGCGTAATGATCCTCGACCGTCAGGATCCGTCCCTTGGTCGCGTGGCCGCACACCAGGAGGGTCGGGCGGTCGATGGGGGCGATACTGTACAGATCCAGGACCCGCACCGGGATGCCGGCTGCTTTCAGTTGGTCATGAGCTTTCAACGCTTCAAACACCGTCACGCCGGCCGCCACGATCGTCAATTGATCGGAGGGGCTTTGCCGGAGCACTTTGCAGCCGCCGACTGGAAACTTCTCTTCATTCCCGTACAGGATGGGTGACTTGGGGCGGCCCGTCCGGATGTATACGGGACCTTGCTGCGCCGCGGCGGCTTCCACGAGCCGGTGGGTACAGACCGCATCCGACGGGTAGAGGACCACCATGCCGGGCTGGGCCCCCATCATGGCCAAGTCCTCGAGGCCCATCTGCGACGGGCCGTCCTCCCCGATGCTCACGCCGACGTGTGACCCCATCAGCTTGATGTTCGCGTGGCTGATGGCGGCCATGCGGATGAAATCGTACGCACGGGTCAGGAAGCAGGCGAATGTGGCCGCAAAGGGAATCTTGCCGCAGGCAGCCAGGCCGACCGCAGCCCCTACCATGTTCTGCTCCGCGATGAAACTCTCGAAGAAACGGTCAGGGAACTGCTTACCAAACTTGTCGGTAAAAGTGGAATTCTTCACGTCGGCGTCAAGTCCCACCACGAGCGGATTGGCTTCCCCTAAGGCGACGAGGGCCGTCCCGAAGGCCTCGCGTGTCGCGACAGAGTCCGTGGGCTTGTAGGCCGGGGGGGCCATCGGTTTGGCGGGTCGGGCGCGGTTCCCGGCCGGCTCCGGCCGACGGATGTCCGGCTCACTCGTGCCCGGCTTCAGTTGACGCGTCAGCTCGTCGAGCGCTTTCTGCGATTCCTCGCCCTTCTTGAGCGGCTTGCCGTGCCAATCAGGACGGTTCTCGATGAAGGAGATCCCTTTCCCTTTGAACGTGCGCGCCAGCAGGACGGTGGGTGTGCCCTTCGTGCGGGCGGCTTCGTCAAAGGCCGCCAGCAGCGCAGCCGGGTCGTGCCCGTCCAGCACGATCGCGTGCCAGCCGAATCCCGCCCAGCGTGCGCGATGTCCCTCCATGTCATGCTGCAACATCGTCGGATCGCTTTGCCCGAGGCGATTGATGTCCACGATCGCGCAGAGGTTGTCGAGGCCATAATGACGCGCCAGCTCCACCGCCTCCCAGACCGACCCTTCCACGGACTCGCCATCGCCGAGCAAGACGTAGGTGCGATAGCTTGATCGGTCGAGCCGTTGTGCGTTCAGGGCCATCCCGACTCCCGCCGCCAGACCCTGACCGAGCGACCCGGTGGCCACGTCCACGAACGAGAGCCGTGGTGTCGGGTGGCCTTCCAGGTCGGAGTCCAGCGTGCGCAGTTTGAGCAGGTCCTGTTTGTCGAACAGCCCTGCCTCGGCCCACGCGGCATAGAGCAATGGTGCCGCGTGGCCTTTCGACAGAATGAAGCGATCGTTGTTGGGATTCTTGGGATTCTTCGGATCGTACCGCATCACGGCGAAGAAGAGCGTGGCGACAATGTCGGCGGCTGAACAGCAGCTTGACGGGTGTCCGCTCCCGGCCTCGGTGGTTGCGCGGACGCTCTCGATCCGGAGGATCGTCGCCTTGTTCTGCAGCGTGACCACGAGTGAGGTGGTGGCCATGGTTGGGGCAGGCATGGTGTCTCCTGTTAGACGGTGGTTGCGTGGTTGAATAGGTCAGTGCGCGCCCGTGCAGCCTAACAAAACAGCCGGAGTGAGTCAATTGACCATCTGGTCCATGGAGGGTGTCCTCGGAATCACGCAGAACTGAAGGTGCGACGAAGAGGAAGATTGTGGTAGTCGCCTCCGTGGATCCTAGAGGCGTCGCACCCTGAGGCCAGATTGCCCGCCCGTCCTTGAGGGGGAAGACCGTCGTTGGAAAAAGCGGTAGAGCAGGTAGGCATCAATCACCACGACAGCCGCCAGGACACCATAGGCAGCGGGGCTGGGGGCAAGCCGGAGCTCGATGAGAACCCTGGACATTCCAAATCCCACGACCAAGGCATCAAAGCTCATGCACAGCCTTCTGAAGACTTCAGGGTCCATCCGACTGATGAGGTAGGTCCCCAGAGGAATTCCGACCAGCACAGTGGGAACGATGTAGGGCAGGATCTGGGTGCTCTCAACGCTATACAGGCCTAAGAAATAGTAGGCGACAGCCGTCATGGTGGATTCAGCCACTCGAATCAGGCTCAACGCCGCCCGAAACTCCTGTTTGGCATAACCTTGATTATTAAAGAGGAGAGCCAGAGGAGGACCGGAGATGGTGGTCACAGAATAGAGGGTGCCTATTCCCATTCCAAATGGTACCCCGACCGCTTTCTCTGAACGGATCGGCCTTCGTACGCCGGCTGCTTGGAGGAGGATGAGGGGAAGCAGGACAAAATACGTGAAGAACTTGACCCACCCAGGTTGAACCATGAAAAGAACGTAGCTGCCGATCATGACCCCCGGCAGCACGCCGAGCAAGATGGGCACCACTCTTCTCCATGTGTGCGGCACACTCTTTCGGTTCATCAGCAAGACGTACCCATTAATGACCACTTCCACCATGACCAACGCCGGGTTCAGGATTCTGTTCGTGTAAAATAGCAGCGCAACCGGAACGGTGATGGAGGAAAACCCGTAGCCCAACGCCCCATTGACCGTCGCGGCCAAGAACGTGATCAGGATGAGAATGATGTGGTCCGTGTTCATCGGTTGAGCGCGTACGCGTGAAGATGTGGTTCAGTTCGGTGTCGACTGCCTTCGTGCGATGGCCTCTTTGCCAACATGCTGGGGAACGAGCTCCGCTCAGGAATGGGGTCGTTTGCAGTGACCCGACGCGAAGTCGCTGAGCTTGTAGTTGTCCAGGATGTCCGCGATGGCGTTGCGCACGCCGAGCATCGCGTTCTGGATCGGACAGCTCTTCTTCTCCGTATAGGGACAGTCGCTGCATTTCTGATAGGCGGTCTTGCTGACGCAGCCGATCGGCGCGAGGGGGCCGTCCAGAATTCGGATCACCTGGCCGAGAGTGATGTCCTGGGGCGGCTTGATGAGGCTGTAACCGCCGGTGACCCCGCGTCGGCTGCCCAGGAGACCCGCGTTCTTGAGCGTCAGCAGGATCTGCTCGAGAAACTCGATCGGGATCTGTTGCCGCTTGGCGATTTCGTGACGTTGGAGGTGGGGCTGTCCGTATTGGGCGGTCAGCTCGATGAGGGCACGGAGCGCGTATTCGCTTTTCTTGGAAAATTTCATGGTCGTGTTGAATTCTCTAGTGAGTCAGTAAAGTTTACACACAATACTCCAGTTGGGTGATCACGTCAAGTCTCTGGATAGCCATCTCAGAGTATCCACATCGGTTCGGGCGCGTGTTTTTTTGTTTCATGGGTACAACAACCCCGCGATGACGGGGGCGATCGTTCCTTGACAGCGCACCGGTTTCTTGTTAGTTTGACGCGGCTTCCGCGGTGCTCTGGACCCGGGGCTTCCTCTTCGATTGTCAAACCCTGACCCCGGTCCGAACTCGGCAACGACGGCAAGGACGAGCTGTGACCCTCCAGGAGTTGATCCTCTCCCTCCACCGCTATTGGGCTGACCAGGGCTGCGTCATTCATCAACCCTACGATCTGGAAATGGGAGCCGGAACCTTCCACCCGGCCACGTTTTTGCGGGCGCTGGGTCCGGAGCCCTGGAAGGCGGCCTATCCGCAGCCCTGCCGGCGCCCGACTGACGGCCGGTACGGGGACAATCCGAACCGGATGCAGCACTACTACCAGTACCAAGTCGTCCTTAAACCGTCTCCCGACGAGATTCAGTCTCTCTACCTGAAGAGCTTGGCGCATCTCGGCATCAACCCTCGACAACACGACATCCGGTTCGTCCAGGATGATTGGGAGTCTCCGACCTTGGGAGCCTGGGGACTGGGATGGGAGGTGCGGCTGGATGGGATGGAGATCACGCAGTTCACCTATTTTCAGGAGGTCGGCGGAATCGAGCTTCATCCGATCACGGTCGAGATCACGTACGGCACGGAGCGCATCGCCATGTATCTCCAGCAGGTGGACAATGTGTACGATCTGGCCTGGACCGAGACCATCTCGTACGGAGAGATCCACCGACAGACGGAAGTTCAGTTTTCCAAGTACAATTTCGAGGAAGCGGACGTGGCGTTGCTGACCGGCACCTTCCAGGCATTCGAGTCGGAGGCCAAGCGTCTGCTCGCGAAAGGCTTGACGCTGCCGGCGTATGATTACTGCATCAAGGCGTCCCACCTGTTCAATCTTCTGGACGCGCGCGGCGCGATCAGCGTGGCGGAACGGACGGGTTACATCGCCCGCGTCCGCGGGTTGGCCCGTCAGTGCGCCGAGAGCTACATGAGGGAGCGCGAAGCCTTGGGCTATCCGTTGCTGCACCAGAAGGCCCCGCCGGGAGCCGGAGTCGCAGTACAATGAGCAAATCTCCCATCGCGAGCGGGCCGGATCCTCACTCCGCCGGGAAACGTCCCGGGACCAAGACGGGACAGGCGGAGTTGCTGCTGGAGATCGGAACCGAGGAATTGCCGTCTCAGTTCCTCCCGCCGGCACTGCGGGCGCTGGGGGATTCTGCGGAGCGCCTGCTGAAGGAGCACCGGCTGCCCCATGGAGCGGTGCGTACATTCGGCAGCCCGCGACGCATGGTCCTGGCGGTCGAGTCTGTGTCAGGCCGGCAGGCCGCGACCGTCAAGGAGGTGATGGGGCCCTCCAAGGCCGCGGCCTACGACGCAGCCGGGCAGCCGACGAGCGAGGCGATCGGCTTTGCGGGGTCGCAGGGCGTCACGGTCGGCGGCCTGGAAATTCGGCGGACTCCCAAAGGAGAGTACGTGTTCGCGGTGAGGCGGGAGGCGGGCGGCTCGGCCGTCGCAGTCCTGGGCGAAATCCTGCCTCTGGAACGAAACCGGCATGCGGTTCGCGCGCCCGATCCGGTGGCTGCTGACGCTGTACGGCGGGAGAGTGGTCAGCATCCAGATCGGCGGGATCAGGGCAAGCAATCGGACGTTTGGGCACCGCTTTCTCGGGTCTCCCGAGTCCGCCCACTCGCAAGGATTGCCGGTGAAAGACCTCAGAATGTACATGAAGACGTTGGAGCGTCACGGCGTCATTCCTGATCAGAGCACACGCCGTGTGATGATTCTGGCCCAGCTCACGGACCTGACCAAGGCCGCGCGTGGGCATCTGCATCGCGATGAAGATCTCCTGGAGCAGGCCATCTACAGTGTCGAATACCCGCACGCGATCCTGGGCGAATTCGAGCCGCACTACCTCTCGCTGCCGAAAGAGGTGCTGATGACGGCGATGAAAGAGCACCAGGGGTATTTTTCACTGATGGGTCCGGACGGGGCGTTGCTCCCGAAGTTCATCGCGGTCACCAACATGAAGCTGTCGAATATGCGGTTGATCCGCGAAGGGAACGAGCGCGTGTTGGCGGCCCGCTTGGCTGATGCCAAATTCTTTTTCGAAGAAGATCGGAAGACCAAACTGGCGGACCGGGTTGAGAAACTCAAGGGCGTGACATTTCACCACAAACTGGGCACATTACATCAGAAGATCGGGCGCCTCACGGAACTGGTCGTCAAGCTCGCAGACATGCTAGGGGACCAGGAGCTGCGCGACACGTGCCGTCGTGCTGCACAATTGAGCAAGGCCGACCTCCTGACCGGAATGGTGGGTGAATTTCCGACACTGCAAGGAATCATCGGCGGCGAATATGCCAGGCACGACGGGGCATCGGAAGAGGTGAGCCGTGCGATCGCCGAACAGTACTTGCCGCGGTCCATGGATGGCGACTTGCCTCAGACGCTCCCGGGGAAAATCCTCTCCCTGGCAGATCGGCTGGACACGATCGCCGCGTTTTTCCATGTCGGGGTTGTGCCAACCGGGTCCGAGGATCCGTTCGCATTGAGGCGCCATGCCACCGCGATCGTTCGGATCATCGTGGAGAGCAAGCTGTGCCTGAATTTGGCCGGGGTGCTCGCTCAAGCCAAAATGCTCGTCATACAGGACGGCTTCACCGCAGTAGGCCAACATGCTGCCGATCCTCTCGATTTCATCGTCGAACGGCTGCGGTATTATGGTCGGACGGTCCACGGGCTACGGGACGATGTCATTCAGGGGGTGATCAAATTTCGTGGCAGTGGGGTGTTCGACATGGTCGATCTCCTCAACAGGATGAAGGCGTTGCAAGCGATCACAGTACTGCCGGAGTTTGATCCCCTGATGGTCGGATTCAAGCGGGCGCATCGCTTGGTTGAGAAGGAGAAATGGTCGCGTGACTCCATTGATCCCTCTCTCTATCAGCATCCTACGGAAGAGCACCTCTACAGGGTGTTGGAAGAATTCAAACAACGCGTTCCGGCCTTAATCGCGCAGGGTGACTATGCCAAGGCCCTGGACGGTCTGGTTCGCATGCGGCCGGCCATCGATGGGTTTTTCGAGGGGGTCATGGTCAACGCCGACGATCCGGCGCTCAGGGCGAACCGGCTGTCGCTGCTCTACGCGATTGATCAGCTCTTTCTGTCGTTCGCGGATTTCTCTCAGATCGTGGTCCAGGGAACCTGAGGCGACGACCGCACGAACAGCAGGCGCAGGAGGAGCTGCAGGCCCACCGGGTACGACGCTACACGTACCGGGTGACAGCCATTCTGATCGTGGTGTGCAATGCGGTCCTGCTCCTCGGGGTGTGGGTCAGCGGCGTCAACCTGGATACGTTGTTCACGACGCCGGATCGCTTCAACACGGCCAAGGATATCTGTGTGCGTCTGAGCTGGCACAAGGTGGCCGGCGTCGAGCGGCCCGTCCAGCTCTGTTACGAGTGGATCAATCTGTCGGATCCCTCCGGCGACACGCACACGTTTCAAGCGGAGACCCAGGTCGTCAAAGGCGGGGACGGGAAACTGTATTATGACGAGGGCGTGCGGGTGGATTACCGGGTGTTCGTCCTCGGCGCGTTTGTGGTGGTGGTGGTCGCGCTAGGCGTCACGCTCAAGCGCTATCTGATCGCTCGATACCGTAGGCGCTTGCCAACGCGGGTCAACGAGGTGTAATCAATTCAGTCGGTCCCGGGGCTAGCCAAGAGGAGAGGGCAGGCGTGGGCACGAAGAAATTTGTCTATTATTTCGGGGACGGAAAGGCCGAAGGGACCGGCGAGATGAAGGAACTGCTCGGCGGGAAGGGCGCCGGCCTGGCCGAAATGACCAATCTCAGGATCTCCGTGCCGGCCGGGTTCACCATCACGACCGAAGCCTGCGTCGAGTACTACCGTCGCGGCAAGGTCTATCCCCCGGGGATGTGGGAACAAGCCCTGCACTGTCTCAGGAAGGTGGAACGCTCGATGGAAGCCCGCTTCGGGGATCCCGACAATCCGCTCTTGGTGTCGGTGCGGTCGGGCGCCCGGGCGTCGATGCCGGGCATGATGGATACGGTGCTGAACGTTGGGCTGAATGACCGGACTGTCAACGGGTTGGCTGCCAGGACCCGGAATGAACGGTTCGCGCAGGACGCCTATCGGCGGTTCATTATGATGTTCGGCAGCGTCGTCATGGGTATGAGCCGTGAGCGATTCGAGGAAATCCTGAAGCGGAAGAAGGCGGAGCACGGGGTGGCGCTGGACACTGACCTGGATGCCAAGGCGCTGAAGGACCTGGTCGTCCGGCTGAAGGCGGCGGTCCGTGAAGAGACCAGGCATGAGTTTCCCGTCGATGCGTTGGAGCAACTCAGAATGGGCATCAACGCCGTCTTTTCGTCATGGTACGGCCCGCGGGCGGTCACCTACCGGCGCCTGTACAATATTCCGGACAGTTGGGGAACCGCCGTGAACGTGGTGGCCATGGTGTTCGGCAACATGGGGGATACGAGCGGAACCGGCGTCGCGTTCACCCGCAATCCGGCGTCCGGGCAGCCCACCTTCTTCGGTGAGTACTTGTTGAACGCCCAGGGGGAGGATGTGGTGGCCGGGATTCGGACGCCGCTCCCGGTCAGCTCCCTCGCCGGACATCTTCCACGCGCCTCCAAGCAGCTGACGAACACCTACCGGACCCTGGAGCGTCATTACCGCGATATGCTGGACTTGGAGTTTACCATCCAGGAAGGCAAGCTCTACATGCTCCAGACCCGGGTGGGGAAACGCACCGGCATCGCGGCCGTGCGCATCGCGGTGGATATGGTCAAGGAAGGCTTGATCAGCAAACGCGAAGCGGTGCTCCGTGTGGGACCGGAGCAACTCTCTCAATACCTGTATCCGATCTTTGATGCCGCGGCAGAGGCCAAGCACGTCTCCCTGGGGAAGGGCCTGCCGGCCGGACCGGGCGCGGCGGCCGGGAAAATCGCGCTGACGCCTGACCGGGCGGTCGAGATGCAGGCGCGTGGTGAGCGCGTCGTGTTGGTCCGTCAAGAGACCAGCCCGGACGATATCCACGGGATGAACGCGTCGGTGGGGTTCCTGACGGCGAGAGGCGGGGTGACCTCCCATGCCGCAGTCGTCGCTCGGCAGATGGGAAAGGTCTGCGTCGCAGGCTGCGAAGCGGTGGAGGTGGAAAACGGCACCACGGTGAAGATCGGGTCGCGTGTCTTGAAGGAGGGCGACTCTCTCTCGATCAACGGGTTCACCGGCCATGTGTATGAGGGCGATATCCCGGTGGTGGAATCCGAAGTGATCCAGGTCATCCTGGGCAAGATGGATGCGCGCCGATCGGAGAAGTATCGGTACTACTCCACGCTCCTCAAGTGGGCCGACGAGTTCCGGGTGCTGCGGGTCCGGGCCAATGCGGACGTGCCGGAGCAGGCCAGCATCGCCCGGGGCTTCGGGGCCGAGGGAATCGGCCTCTGCCGGACCGAGCATATGTTCTTTGCCGAGGATCGGGTCCCGATCATGCAACACATGATCCTGGCCCGCACGCGGGAAGAGCGCGAGCGCTACCTGGCGCAGCTGCTCCCGCTGCAAAAACAGGACTTCATCGGTCTGTACCGCGAGATGAAAGGCTTCCCCGTGACGATTCGTCTGCTCGACCCCCCGCTCCATGAATTCCTGCCCAAACGGGAAGAGCTGATGGTGGAGATCGCGCGGCTGGAGCTCATGGGCGGGAACCCGGCGCTGGTGGAGGAGAAACGGCGGCTCCTGGCTCGAGTGGAGGAGCTCCATGAGTTCAATCCCATGCTGGGCCTGCGAGGCTGCCGGCTCGGCATCACGATGCCGGAGATCACCCGCATGCAGACCCGCGCTATCCTGGAAGCGGCCTGCGAGGTGACACGCGAGGGCAAGAAGATCGTGCCGGAAATCATGATCCCGCTGGTGGGGATGGTGTCGGAGATGAAAGCCCAAAAGGATCTGATTCGCGAGGTCGCCGAGGAGACGATGCGACGCCGCAACGTGAAGCTCACCTACCTGGTGGGCACCATGATCGAGTTGCCGCGGGCGGCCGTGACCGCCAGACGGATCGCCGAGGAGGCAGAATTTTTCTCCTTCGGGACCAACGATCTCACCCAGACCACCTTCGGATTCTCGCGCGACGACGCGGCGAAGTTCGTCGGGTTCTACATGCGACGGCAGGATAGCTGTCCCCGGTGCCTGAGCTCCGACGTGGACTGGAAGAAGATGGTGTGCAACAGCTGCGGGGCTGCCATTCCCGGGAAGGCGGAGAACATCCTGGACGCCGATCCCTTCGCCGTCCTGGACCGGGAAGGCGTCGGGGCCATGATGCGCATGGCCATCACGGAGGGACGCCTGACGCGCCCCGACCTCAAGCTGGGGATTTGCGGCGAGCATGGAGGGGAGCCGAGCTCGGTTGAGTTTTGTCACCAGCTTGGGCTGGACTACGTGAGTTGTTCGCCGTACCGTGTTGCGATTGCGCGTCTCGCGGCGGCGCAGGCGGCCTTGACGGGATCATGGGGAGCCGGCACGAACCCGGCCGCCGGCAAGTCCGCCCCGCATCCCGCTCTCCATTCAGCCGGCCGGGCCGGTCGGACCCCCCGCGCCCGCCGGAGGTCCCGCGGCCGCAGACCTCCCTCCAGCAAGATGCGGTGAAGCAACCCGACCTTGATCGCAGGTATATGGCGCTGGCGGTCCGGTTGGCCGCCAAAGGCCGTGGGCGGACCAGCCCCAACCCGATGGTCGGTGCCGTCGTGGTGTCCGGACGCCGGATCGTCGGGCAGGGCTATCACCGGCGGCCTGGAGGGCCACACGCGGAGGTGCTGGCCCTCCGGTCGGCTGGCGGCCGGGCGCACGGCGCCACCCTGTACGTCACCCTCGAGCCGTGTCATCACACCAGCAAGCGAACCCCCCCCTGCGTCCCGGCCATTATGGAGTCAGGTCTTCGACGCGTCGTGGTAGCGATACGCGATCCCAACCCTCTGGTCAGCGGGCGCGGCATCAGTCGCCTGCGCCGTGCGGGCATCCAGGTGACCGTCGGCTGTCTTCGCGAGGAAGCCGAGCGGTTGAACGAAATCTATTGTCACTGGATGCGCACCGGCCGGCCGTTCGTGATCATGAAGGCGGCGATGACGCTGGACGGCAAAATCGCCGCGGCCAGTGGAGAGTCGCGATGGATCACCGGTGAAGCGGCCCGACGACATGCGCATCGTCTGCGAAGCCAGGTGGACGCGGTCATGGTGGGGATCGGGACGGTTCTGCGTGACGATCCCCAACTGACGGTCAGACTTGGGGATCGGCGGTCACGGGCGCCCCGCCTTCGCCAACCGCTCCGTGTGGTCGTGGACAGCACGCTCCGCATCTCACCGGCAGCTCATGTGCTGTCGCCGGGCGCCTCGACTGGTCCGGGGTCCGGTATCGTGGTCGCCACCACGGTCCGAGCTCCCAGGGCGCGGATAGAGCGGCTCCGAGCGAAGGGCGTCCCGGTGGTCGCGCTGCCGGCTCAACACGGGCGGGTCTCCCTACGCGCCTGCTTAACCCATCTGGGGCGGATGGGCATCACCAGCTTGTTGATCGAGGGCGGAAGCGAGCTGAATGCGTCGGCATTGAGGGCGGGACTGGTGAACCGCGTGCTGTTCTACATCGCCCCGACTCTGTTGGGCGGGCAAGATGCCAAAGGCGTGATCGGAGGACAGGCCCCGCGGCGGTTGGCGGGCGCTCTCCCCCTGACGGACCTCCGAACGCAACGGATCGGCAGAGATCTCCTCATTGAAGGGGCCCTCCAGCCCAGAGGGAACTGACGCCAGTGGGGTCAGGGTAACGCCCACACCTGGACGCGTAGGTCTTCCCCCTCTGCTACGGCGTCAGCACTGCTTTCCCACCGTATAAATCTGACAGAGAAGGCTCGACGGGTCTTTTGCCAGGTGCCTACCAAGACCCAGGAAGGGAAGACCTCGCACAAATACAGTACGCGTCTGGTGCGTGATGAGCCGAGTGTCGCGGTCGACTCTGTCGGGGCCTCGTCGACCGGCAGCCTGGAGGAGAAACCCGCGGCCACTGAGCAATCCGCATTAATCTCGTTGAACGTATTGATTGCATAGACAAATAAATGTGCTAATCTTTTCTTTATGCGGCCCCGATCTCGTTGAGCCGGGGGGATTCCGATCACGGAGGGCACGATGGGTCAAGGCGCCAGAATTTGCGTCGTCGATGATGAGCCGTCGATCCTCCGTTTGTTACAGGGTAACCTGGCCGCGAAAGGCTATGAGGTGCTGGTTGCACAATCCGGCCCTGAGACGTTAGAACTCATCGTGCATCGCCCCCCGGATATTTTTGTCATTGATATGATCCTTCCGGGAATGAGCGGGCTCGAACTCATTCGTCGTGTCCGGGAACAATCGGCCGCCCCGATCATTGTCCTCTCCGGGATCGGCGATGAGCGGTCGAAGGTGGAAGCGCTGGATCAAGGGGCGGATGACTATGTGACCAAGCCGTTCAGCGTGGACGAGTTGCACGCTAGAATCAAGGCTGGTATGCGGAGAGCCGCCGGCGCGCAGAGCGTGGAGCCGATCTTCACCAGCGGAGACCTCTCGGTCAACTTCGATCGCCGCGAAGTGCGGCTGAACGGGCAGCAGGTCAAGATGACGCCAACCGAGTACGATCTTCTCAAGTACATGGTCCAAAACGTCGGGAGACCACTCACGCACCGGATGCTGCTGACCGCTGTGTGGGGACCGGGTTACCACGATAAGGTTCAATATCTGCGAGTGTTCATGGGCCACCTCAGAAAGAAGCTCGAGACGAATTCAGGTCGTCCGCCCTTCATTGTGACCGATCCCGGGATTGGCTACCGATTTTCTGCAGACACGCGAGAAGAATCTCCCGAGTAGTCAGCGCCCTCGGCTTCCTCCCAACACCCATTCCAGCTCCATCCTCGCTCGATCCATCGCTCCTTCTCCGTGATTTCTACCTAGCCCTGTAAATCCTTTCCGCCACCGTTTCGGCCGGAGATGCCCCGGGCCCCTCTGACGGGCAATGACCTGTCTCCCGCCCCTGCCCACGTGATCGTCACCTCCATGCCCGATACCCAAAATCTTTATGGAAAGTTTATACCCTCCCGACATAAAGCCTTTATAGAAAGGTTATATCCTCCCCCCACTTTCCACCCCCATTTTTATGCCGGCGGAGCTATGGTTTAAAAGGGTCGCGAAACACCACGAAGTAACATCCACGAACAAGGAACAATAACGATGCTCCCCACGAAGATCGTTAAACCGGCAGAAGCGACAAGGGTAGAAGGGGTAAGAACCGGCTTCGCAGGAACGATACAACGCCTCGCCCTCACGTGCGCCCTGTCGCTAGCGAGTCTAATCCTGATCCTTGGGCCCACCGAGGTGAACGCCCAGGCCATGGCCGACTACACCTCCGTTCCCGCGTTCGTCGGTCGGGACGCCGTGCCGCCGAATATCCTCCTCTTGCTGGACAACTCCGGCAGCATGAATACAGCGGCGTACCAGAATTCCTTCGATCCGACCAAGTCCTATTTCGGCCTCTTCGATCCCTTGGAGTGCTACGATTACGGCTCCAACAAGTTCATCCCGAACCCTGCTGCCAACCCCACCACCCTGGGGACCTGTACCACTTCTCCATACCTCTGGTCTGGCAGCCTGCTGAATTATGTCTCCATGCGGCGGATCGACATGGTGAAATGGGTCATGATGGGGGGCACCTGCTCAGCCGGCGGCCGGGACGCGCAGGGGGGATGCAAACAGCTCATCGGGCAGTCCACGTTTGACAACAGCGCCTGCTGCCTGGATCAAACCCTGTCGGTCCCGACCTCGCAGGCGACAGACCGCATGCCGGCCTCCATTCTCCCGTCAGGCTCAGATGTCTATTTCCACTTGATGGGAAGCGTCGGGTCGCTCAAGGGGACCTTCTGCGTGGATAATGATAGTATCCAGCAGACCAGTTCGGACTGCAGCGACGGGGGCACCTATACCGAGACCAAATGGCAGATCCGCGTCGACCTTTTCGAAAATGCCAGCGGGATTATCCAGCAGGTCGGATCCAAGGCTCGGTTCGGTGTCATGGAGTTTAAGGGGAGCGGGGATGGCGGCAAGGTCCTGAGCGATGTGGGGTCGAACATTCAGGACCAGCTCACGGCCATCGAGAGTACCACCCCCTCCACCTGGACCCCGCTGGCCGAGTCGCTCTATGAGGCCGCCCGCTATTATGCCCAAATCCCACCCGCCTACGCGGGCTCCGACTACTCGTACAACGTCACGAACCGGGACCCATACTATTTCAGGCAGCCGGATTGGGTGTCGAGGGCCCAGTACGTTCCTTGCTGCAAAAGCTTCGTGATCATCTTCACGGATGGGGAGCCGACCCAGGATGACAATGTCCCGCCCGCGCTTCAGGATTATGCCCATACGGTCCACGGAGCGCACTGCTCGGGCGCGACCACCGCGGATCCCTGCACACCCCACAAGACGAACTATGCGAACAACGGCTCCCACTACCTCGACGACGTGGCCTATTATGCCCATACCACCGATCTGCGCCAGGCGACACTTCCTGTCTTGAGTGAGACCGGGAAAGACCTAGCCGGGTTTCAGAACGTGACCATCTACAGCTTCTTCGCGTTTGGAAGCGGGTCCGAGATCCTCAAAGCCACGGCCAAGGCCGGTGGGTTCAAGGATCGGAACAACAATAACCTCCCGGACCTTGTCGCGGAGTGGGACGAGCTCAACAATTATTCCGGGGCCGCGGGAGCTGATGGTCTCCCCGACACCTACTATGAGTCTAACGATGCTGAGAAGATGAAGGACCGGATGCTGGCCGCCATCGGAAGCATTCTGCAGCGGAGCCAGTCCGGCACCTCGGTCTCGGTGCTGGCAACCTCCTCCAGCGGGGAAGGCGCGCTCTACCAGGCCTTCTTTTACCCGCTGGTTTTCGAGGGATTCAACGAGATCAAGTGGGCCGGCTTCACCCAGGGCCTCTTCCTTGATGCGTTTGGCAACCTTCGGGAGGACACCGACGCGGACGGACGACTGGTCCTCCCAAACGACACGATCATTCGGACGCGGTACGATTCGACCGTGAGCGAGGTCAAGGTAGATCGGTATGCCGACGCCAACGGGGACGGGAAGGCGGACACCACCACCCCCTTCGAGACAGTCGGGCTCAAGGATGTCCAAGGCATCTGGGAAGCGGGGAAACAACTGGCCTTGATGGCCTCATCGGCTCGCAACCTCCTGACCTGGGTGGATACCGACAACGATGCAGTGGTGGATGCCGGAGAGCAGATCCCCTTCACGACCGCCAACTCTGCCACACTCGCGCCCTATTTACGGGCCGGGACGCCCCCATTCACTGCGGACAATATCATCAACTTCATCCGCGGCGAGCAGGTGGCCGGCCTGCGTAACCGGCAGCTCACCATCGGGGCCGGGCTGCAGGTCTGGAAGCTGGGGGACCCCATTGATTCCACCCCGACCGTGGTGGGGGCGCCAAAGGAGCGATATGACCTGATCTATGGGGATGCGAGCTATATGGCCTTCTTCCAGCAGTACCGGACCCGGCGGCAGGTGGCCTACATGGGCGCCAACGACGGGATGCTCCACGCCTTCAATGTCGGGTTCTATCACCGGGGGGATGATGCCGCTACCACGCTGGAGGTCGAACACGGCTGGTTCACCCGAACGGCGACCGACAACAGCAGCGGGCCGCTCCTGGGCCAGGAGCTCTGGGGCTTCATCCCCTATCAGCTCCTGCCGCATCTGCAGTGGCTGGCGCGTGCCGACTACACCCATGTGTACTACGTGGACCTGAAGCCGAAGGTGACGGATGCGCGCATTTTCACGCCGGACGCCGACCACCCGAACGGGTGGGGGACAGTCCTGATCGGCGGGTTCCGGATGGGGGGAAGCTGCGGGGCCTGCACGGCCGGCACCGGCGCGCCGCCGATGACCGTCACGGCCGATTTCGGCAGTGGGGTGGAGACGCGCACCTTCTACAGCGCGTACTTCGTGCTGGACATCACCAATCCGGAGCAGGATCCGAAGCTGCTCTGGGTGTTTACGGATCCCACGCTCGGATTGGCCACGACCTACCCGGCTGTGCTGCGCGTGAACCCGTCAGCCGACGGGAAGACCAGCAACACCAGTGCCAAATGGCTCATGGTAGTGGGTTCCGGCCCGACCGGTTATAACGGAAGCAGTGTCCAAGCCGGCAAGATGTTCGCCATCAACCTGGCGACCGGACCTGGCATAGGGAACAGCCTCGTCTCCACGTTCCCCACGAGCGATGCCAATGCCTTCATGGGGGATCTGATCACGCTGGATGTCGACCTGGACTTCCGTGTCGATACCACCTACCTAGGGAATGTGATCAAGAACGGGGGCAACCCCGATTGGTTCGGGAAGCTGTACCGCCTCACCACCGGCGGAGGGAATCCGAATCTATCCATGTGGGGGATCGGTTCCGGGTCCAACAGGGTGCCGACCGTGCTGCTTGCCACCTTTCCATCCAGCGGGAACACGGAGGTCGGGCCGGTCGCGGCGGCGCCGACCGTCACCATGGATGAGGCCAGCAAGCTGTGGGTGTTTTTCGGCAGCGGGCGCTTTTACAGCACGCTCGATATTGGGAATACTGACACTCAGTACTTCTTCGGGGTCAAGGATCCGGTGCTCACCAGCAGCTGTACTCAGGCCACCGTCACGAACTGTCAACGGCAAAATCTGCTGGATGTCTCGTCCGCCACGGTCTGCGTGGTCTGCACGGGCAACCAGGTGACGGGGGTGACCGGCGTCACCAGCCTGCTCGGGTCCTCTTCGACCACTCTTCAGGGTATGGTTCAGAGCATGGATGGATGGTTTACGGTCCTGCCCGCTCTACGCGAGCGGGTCTTGATCAGCCCCACGCTCTTAAGTGGCATCGTGTTCTTCACCACGTTCATCCCCACCGACGACCTCTGCGCTGGATCGGGCAGTGGCAATCTCTATGCCCTCTTCTATCTCACGGGGAGCGCGTACAAGGCGGCGGTGATCGGGACGGCGACCGTGGGCACCGATACCATCGTGAACCGCTCCGTCGGGCTAGGCACCACCGGAATGGCCTCGGCGATGGCGGTCCATATTGGAGCTCAGGGAACCGGAGTAGCCCCAGCTTCCAACGGTTCAGGTTGCACGGGCCGGGTTACCGGGTTTATCCAGTCCAGCACCGGCACGCTGAGCCAGTTCTGCGCCAACCCGGCCCAGTCCTCGTGGAGCCGCTACATCTCGTGGGTCAGCACGCGTGAATAGGCTTGGAACGAACGGGCTCCACGAGAGCCGCGGCGGGCATGGCTTAAAGGGTTATTAGACGGAACTGACCGCAGCGTCTCCTCCTTTCAGTTGAACTCCCTCTTGATGGGTCCGGCGGACGCCGCCGGACCCCATTCCGATCCGGCTCAGCACCACTCACAGCAGAAGCATCAAGCTCCTGGGCCTTTATTAATGGGCGATTTGGATAAACGAGAGACAATTGGATAACGATGGACAACACCTTCAGTGCGTCCCGTTCACGACTTCCTCGTAAAATCAATATCATCGTCAGCCCCTCGTGAAGGCATCACTCTTGCTGTACCTCGATCAGCGACTATGAAGCCAACCTGCCACATAGCGGACGCGGTCATCGGGGACGGACCTGCCGATTCTCCCGTCGAGTCCACACTCTCTGCGCTGGGGGCTGCCCTGAAGGCACGGGATGCCGGGACGCACGCGCACTCGCAACGGCTGACCTCTTATGCGCTCGCGCTGGGCCGGCTCTTGGGTCTGCCTCGGACAGAACTCCTGACGCTGGAGCGAGGGGTCTTCCTTCACGATATCGGGAAAACCTACGTTTCAGAGGGGATTTTGAGAAAATCCGGTCCATTGTCCAGGACCGAGTGGGTGGAGATGAGGTTACATTCGGCCATTGGCTACGGGATAGCTAGCTCGATCCCGGGTCTTCGCGCAGCCGCTCCGATCGTGCTGGCGCATCACGAATGGTACGACGGGACCGGCTATCCGCGCGGGCTGAAGGGGTCCGACATTCCTCTGGGTGCCAGGATCTGCTCGGTCGTGGACACCGTTGATGCCCTCACCTCGGTGCGTCCCTACCGCTTTCCGCTGAGCATGGTGAAGGCTTGCGATCAGGTGTGGTCGGAAAGCGGGACACATTTCGATCCGCTCGTAGTGGACGCCTTCCTGGCGATCCCTCCCGCGGAATGGGAACAGCTCCAGTCCTCCATCACGCGGAAGCTGAGGCTTCCTCAACCAGAACAGGTCCTGTCGGTTCGCGGTCGTTCATCCCGGCGAGCCTGCACCGCCTTTCGGCGCACTTTTTGACAAGCTCGCGGCAAAGGTGTTACCGTTTCGCAGTGCGATTCACGCTGTTGGACCGATGTGTCTTGCGCCCAGCCTCGCTCAGGCTCGTCTCCTCCCGCCGCGTTCGATCTCCAACGCGGTTGGGTCCGATCGGCCTCCTTATCTGCATGACCCTGACTGGACTGCTGTTGCCGCTGCCCGGCGCGCTCTCGACGGACACGGGCTCGCCTGAATCCGGTGCCCGGTCCCTCTCGCACCTTGTCTATGAGTATCTTGGGACGGAGGATCCAGACCGTGCGAGCCTCCTCCTCGCCGACATTCTCCGAGACCCTCGCGCTGATCTCGACACCGTGGGCATGATGATCAAGGAAGGGCGTCCCTACGGGATGGAGCCGATCGGGGTACAGCCTGGGCTGCCGGTTCGCGTCCGTGACCATAACTACCGGTATGGGCTCTTCGTGCCGCCCTCGTACCGTCCGACGAAGGAGTATGCGCTGGTGGTCTGTTTGCACGGCGCGGGATTCACGGGCGACACGTATCTGGAGCGCTGGCAAACGCGGTTGGGCGAAGACTATCTCCTGGCTTGCCCGACCCTGGTGCAGGGCACCTGGTGGTCGCGTCGGGCGGAAGACCTGGTCCTGGCGACCATCCATGCGGTCCGGTCCCGATATCGAGTGGACCCGGATCGGATTTTCCTCACCGGAATGTCAAACGGGGGGATCGGAACTTTCTTGATCGGCGTCCACCATGCGGCGCTGTTCGCGGGTCTTGCCCCGATGGCGGGCGGGCTGGATGACGTGCTGTTTCCGTTCCTGGAGAATCTCCGGCACACGCCGGTCTACCTGATCCATGGGCTGAAAGACCAGGTGATGCCGGTCGAGCTGAGCCGATCCGTCGCGAAGGAGCTGACGCGGCTCGGCTATCCGGTCGTGTATCGGGAGCATGATCGAGTCCATTCCCTGGCCGGCGGGCATTTCTTCCCGAGAGAGGAGCTCCCCGACCTCGTGGCCTGGTTCGGAAGCCGTCGCCGCGACCCGGTTCCCACGCGGGTGACGGTGGTCCGGGATGCGACGCATCTCATGGCCTTCGCCTGGGTGCGGATTGACGCGACGGATCGCATCGCGGCCTTCACGGAACGCCTCATCGACCGACAGGATGAGGCCATCGTCAATCGCGTCTACGCCAAACTGGATGCCGAGGTCATGGCCCCGAACCGAATCGAGGTGCGCACCCGTCTGGTGAGGCGCTACACGGTGTTTCTCAATCAGAGGCTGGTGGATCTTGCCAAGCCGGTCACGATTGTGACGGACGGACACGTCAGCTACGAGGGTCTGGTGGTTCCCACCGTGGAGACGTTGCTGCGCGGCGCGCGCCTCCGCCAGGACCGAGGGATGCTGTTCCCAGCGATGCTGACCATCTCGGTGGAGCGCGGGTCATGAAGGAGCTACAGCGCGGCAGGAAGGGTTGGAGATGGTGGTCGGCAGGGGCCATGGTCCTGAGCCTGCTCCTGATCGGCCCTGCCATCGAGCTGCCGGCGCAGGACTGCCAAGTAGCCGAAGAACAGGGGGGGATGAAGTTTCCGGTTGCGGGGCTTGATGCGGGTACGCGCTGTCTGATCGGGGACGTGGTCAATCGATACACGACGTCCGGGTTGATCGGCCCTGTCCAGGCGCCGATTACGCAAGAGTTGTATGAATATCTGCTGGACCGGCCTGTGATGCTGGCGTTGCTGGTGCAACGGCTGGAGCTGGGGGCGTACCAAGTCGCCGAGAAAGCACAGCACCAGTTTTGGGTGAATGACGGGGAGGGGACTCAGGGGTTGTTCACTCTCCTCTATCAGGATCAGGTCAACCGGATCTATCACATCACCGGCTACCATGAGGGGCAACTGTTCCCCATGGTCCGGGCGAAAGCGGTGGTGTTTATGAGGATCCAGGCCGTCGTGACTCAGGGAGGTCAGCCTGCGGTGGAAACCGCCCTCCGTGTCTACACCCGGTTGAATGATCCGATCCTGGCGGGATTAGTCCGTATCCTAAGCCCGCTGCTCGGCGACGCGGTCACCCGCACCCTGGCGAAAGGGTTTACGGTGATCAATCAGTTGGGGGGCCGCATGGCACAGGACCAGGGCCGGGTCACCCAAGAGGTCGCCTCGCTGTCTTCGATCGAGTCAGACCAGCGGCAGAGGCTGACTGCGCTGCTGAAGGCCCTGTCCCGGCCCAACTCTCAGCCTCAACCTGCCCGTCCAGCCCCCCCATGACGCACACACGCGGCTTCCTCCTGTTGTGCGGGGTCGGCGTGTTCTGCTTCCTCAGCTATAACCTGGTGCGCATACCCGTCCTGGCGCTGTTTGCTCAGTCATTGGGCGCCGGTCCGGAAAGCATCGGGTTGGTGGTGTCGGCCTCGACGCTCACCGGGGTGCTGTTGAAGCTCCCCGGTGGGGCCTTGTCGGATATTTATGGCCGGCGCGTGCTGATGCGGGTCGGGGTGATCGCGTTTGGATTGCCACCGTTCGTCTATCCGTTCGTGTCGGATCTGGACATGTTGACCGGATTGCGGTTCCTGCACGGCGCGGCCACCGCGATCTTCGGGCCAAGCGCCCTGGCGACGGTGGCAGACATGTACCGGGAGCGACGTGGCGCGGCGCTGGGCTGGTACACCGCGTCCACGCAAGGGGGGGCGCTGCTGGGCCCGGTTCTGGGCGGCTGGCTGGTGTATGCGGCGGGGTTTCCGACGACCTTTCTGGCAGCAGGGATCTTCGGCTGTATCGGCCTGTTGTTCTTCTTCAGCCTGCGGATGAACCCGCCTCCCCCTGAGTACAGAGACAAAGGATTGGGACCGGTGCTGGCCGAGATGTGGAAAGGTTTTCAGGTGGTGGCACACAACACGCGAGTGCTCATGACCAGTGCCACCGATGCGGCCAAGATGATCGCGAACGGCGCATTGATGGCCTTCCTCCCGATCTATGGGGTCTCGGTCGGGTTGAACCCGGGCGAAGTAGGCCTGCTGTTCGGGATCCAGGGGATCACCTCGTTCCTCTCCAAACCGGTGATGGGGCGGACATCAGACCGGGTCGGTCGGCGACCGCTCATTCTGCTGGGCCTGGCGATCTGCGCGGGAACGTTCGTGCTGATCCCGCATGTCTCCGGCTTGCCGAGTCTGTTGACGCTGTCCGCCGGCTTCGGGTTCGGCGAGGCGGTGGTCTCCTCCTCCACGTCGGCGCTGGTGGCTGATCTCTCGGAGCTCAGGACACTGGGCGCCGGCATGGGCATGCAAGGGACGATCATGGACATCGGACATGCCAGCGGCCCGCTGCTGGCCGGCCTGTTGATCGCGCATCTGAGCTACCAGGGGGCCTTTGCCGTGATCGCCACGATTCAAGTCATCGCGGCGGGGCTGTTCTGGGCCCTGGTGAGGCGATAGCCTGCTCGCGTCGGACCGAACAGTGACGACGATGATATAATGTCGCCGAATCGAAAGGTTTGGTTCTGCTTGAGCGAGACGATGCGGAAAGAGTGATGTTTACCGGAATCGTTGAAGAAATGGG
>WNEQ01000179.1_pt1 | contig 32019 bp, 34 predicted proteins | sample 5399971 | NCBI WGS metagenome assembly WNEQ01 (sample SAMN13153330, study PRJNA577476) | soil metagenome | isolation source: 20 cm grassland meadow soil 2 days after 1st rain plot 5 | place: USA:California | collected 2015-09-18
CCCGCCGTGGGCCCAATGGCGAATGTGATGCCCCTGGCCGAGCGGCCGACCGCAGCCCGGGAAGCGGCAGCCTTTGTCGCGGTGGTGCAGCACGCGCCGGAGCGCGGGAGGAATGGTCCGGGTACGGGCGCCGACCTCTTCGACCCGGCCATCCGCAGTGCGCCGCATCACCACCCGGCTCGCGTCGCACGCCAGGCGCTGAGACGTTTCCGCGGAAACGTGCGTGCCGTCCTGGAGGACCGACTGCCCAGGCGCCTCCGGGTTGGCCAGCACAGGCGCGTCGACATGGACGACGACCTGGTACCGCTCGCCCGGAGCGCCGGGATCGATCCCGTGGTGAAGGGCTGTCTCGGCGAGCAAGCCCAGCGCGTCGGCCTGCTGCTGGGTCAGCGTGGGCGTTTCCTCGTGAACGTCTGCTGGGCCGGCGCTCGTCTCGGTCGCCCGCGCCTGCTGATACAGCGTCTCGCGGGCCGCGGCGAGTGCCTGCACGAGCAGCGCTCCGGTCTCCGGCGCCAGCCGGCCGCGGACGATCACCATGCCGTCCTCGTCCTGATACACGTGCAGGGCCCGGCTCGTGTGGCGCCGCGTGGTCTCGCGGGCCTCGGCCAGCCGGTCCACCCGTCGCCACCCGCGAACGATCCGCTCCACGTGCGCCGCGGTGCCGGCCCTCCCGACCGCCAGCAGCCGCTCCTCGGTCTCGGGCGTGGCCACGCGGGTCAGCGCCCGGACCTTGGCGTACGAGAGCTCACCGCGCGCGAGCGCCTGGGCCAGCCGGGGCAGCGTGCCCAGCGCGCACGCGCTCGCGCGCGGCGCCCGGGTCGAGCCCGACCCGCCACGTGAGCCAGGCGGCGCAGGAGAGGAAGCCGGTGTTCCAGCCGCCGCGCGCGTCGAACTCGCGGATCAGATCGAGCAGGCGCGCAGTGGCGGCGTCGAGGTGCGCGGCCAGCTCGGCGATCTCGTCGCCCAGCCGATCGAGCGTGCTGGAAAGGTCGGGTGACATCACGAATCCTCCTTGTGCTGAGGCGACTCTATACCCCAGTTTCGGAGACGCCTTGCAGCCACCAGAAGACGCGATCGTGACCCGATGACGAATTTTTTCGGTGCGGGCAGCCGATACGCGCTCGTCGCGCCATTGCGGAACGCTGAAGCGGCATTCGCGAGGCGCTGCCGATCCGCGGTGAGCGCCCGCGGCGAAGGCTGTCAAGCGGATTTTTTATCAGCGCGTGGAGTGCGGCGACCGGGCTACAGCAAGCGCCCGCCGCCGAGGTGCTCGGCGGCCCAGCGCTCGAACGTGTAGAGCGACCAGAGCGCGCACACGTGGTCGCGGCGCCCGGCCACGTGCTCGGCGACGAGCCGACGCACGGCGCGCACGTCGAAGAGGCCCTCGGCACGTCGAAGAGGCCCTCGGCCGCCAGCCGGTCCGGCGCGAGCGTGTCGTCGAGGGTCGCCGCGAGCGGGCCGCGGAACCAGTCCTCGAACGGCACCCCGAACCCCTGCTTGCCGCGCTCGAGGATCTCGCGCGGCAGGCGGTCGGTGAGCGCCGACTTGAGCAGGCGCTTGAGCCGCGTGAGGCCCTCCAGGCGCAGGCCCGCCGGGATGCGGCTCACGAACTCGACGAACGTGTGGTCGAGGAACGGGGCGCGAAGCTCCAGGCCCACGGCCATGCTCGCGCGGTCGGCGTTGGCCAGATTCTGGCCCGCCATGTAGAGCTTGCAGTAGCGATGGATCAGCCGCGTGGTGGGATCGTCGCTCGTGCAGCCGGCGAGCGCCGCGTCGATGTCGGCGTACGGATCGAAGCCGACGAGGACCGCGCGCGCGGCCGGCGACAGCAGCGACGCCAGCCGCTCCGGCGGCAGCCCGCCGAGCAGCGCCTGGTTGCGCGCGTCCGGCGCGTACGCGAGCGCGCCGAAGAAGATGCGCAGCGGCTCGGGCGCCAGCGGCACATCGCCGAGCCGCGCCAGTCCGCGGCGCGCCACCCTCGGCAGGCGCCCGAAGCCGCGATGCCACCAGTCGGCGGCCATCGCCGGATAGCCGCCGAACAGCTCGTCGCCGCCGTCGCCGGTGAGGGCCACGGTCACCTCCCGCCGGGCGAAGCGCGACAGCAGGTAGAGCGGCACGAAGCTCATGTCGGAGATCGGCTCGTCGAGCAGCACGCCGAGACGCTCGAGCACGGGCGCCACGTCGACGGCCGAGACGAGCAGCTCCTCGTGCACGGTGCCGAGCCGCTCCGCCGCGAGGCGCGCGTAGCCGCGCTCGTCGTGGGAGCGCTCCGCGTAGCCGACGGAGAACGTGCGCAGCCCCGGCTTCAGCCGCGCGGCGCTGGCGGCCACCGCGGTGGAATCGATGCCGCCGCTGAGGAAGCAGCCGAGCGGCACGTCGCTGACGAGACGCAGCGACACCGCCTCGTCGAGCCGCCTGACGATCTCGCGTCGCCACGTCGGCTCGTCGCCCTCATCGGGCCTCGACGGCAGCTCCCAGTAGCGCTCGACGCGCACCTTGCCGTCGCCGGCGCTGAGCGCGTGGCCGGGCGGAAGCTTGCGCACGCCGCGGACGATGGTGTGCGGGTTGGGCACGAAGTCGTAGGCGAGGTAGCGCGCGAGCCCCTCGGGATCGAGCGCGCGCCCCACGTGCGGGTGCGCCAGCACCGCGCGCAGCTCGGAGCCGAAGACGAACCAGCCGTCGACCTTCGCGTAATAGAGCGGCTTCTCGCCCATGCGGTCGCGGGCGAGGAAGAGGACCTCGCGCCGGCGGTCCCACACGGCGAAGCCGAACATGCCGTTGAGGTGATCGGGGCAGTGCTCGCCGTACTCCTCCCACGCGTGGACGATGACCTCGGTGTCGGAGGCCGTCCGGAACCGGTGGCCGGCGCGCTCGAGGCTCGCGCGCAGGGCGGCGAAGCCGTAGATCTCGCCGTTGAGGGCGACGTGCACGGCGCCGTCCTCGTTGCCGATGGGCTGATCGCCGGTGACGAGGTCGATCACGCGCAGCCGCGCGATGCCGAGCGCCGCGGGCCCGTCCACGTGGAAGCCGAAGGTATCGGGACCACGGTGGGCGAGCGTGCGCACCATGCGCTCGAGCATGGCGCGGTCGGCGCGAACGCCGGGCGGGGCCAGGAAGCCGGCGATGCCGCACACGGCTCAGTGCTCGCCCGCGGCCGCCGGCGCCGGGACGAAGCCGCGGTAGGCGGCCAGCGCCAGGAAGCCGATGCCGATCCAGGTGGCCTCGCGGATGCGACGCACGATGCTGAAGGACATCCCCCAGGTGCCGCCGAGTCCGAGCGCCGTGAAGATCGCCACGTGGCCCCCCTCGAGCGCGCCGATGCTCGCCGGCACCATGAAGGTGGCGAAGCGGACCGCGGTGCTGAAGGCCTCGATGAGCAGCGCCGCCGTCAAGGACAGCTCCACCCCGAGCAGGTGCAGGACCACCCAGACCTCCACCGCGCTCGCGATCCAGCCCAGGAAGTGGAAGAAGGTCGAGAGCGCCAGGCGAAGCGGCTCGCGGCGGTAGAAGACCGCGAGCGAGTCGTCGAGCCGTCCGAGGCCGCCGGCCAGCCGCTCGAGGAACGCGAAGCGGCCCAGGAGGCGTCCCCCGTGACCGAGCACGCCGCCGGCCTGGACGGCCACGAACCCGCCCACCGCCAGGACCTCGACCAGGAGCAGCCAGAACATCACCCGCAGCAGCGGCGAGTCGTGTGGCAACAGCGCCCAGGCGCAAGGCAGACCCGCGATCAGCAGGAGGCCCTGGGCGATCGTGATCGTGGTCTTGGCGACGATCACTGACGGCAGAGCCTCCTCGAGCGGGGCGTGGTGGCGAATGAGCCAGGCCTTGACCGCCTCACCCCCAACCGACGCGGTGGGCGTCGTGAGGTTGAACGCCTCCCCGGCCAACCTGGCAGAGAAGAGTGCCCCGAACGGCACGCGGTCACTCCGAAACGCGAACCGCCACCCCAGAGTGTCGAGGACATTCACTATCGTGAACGGGAAGGCGATGACGATGAGGATCCGCCATCCAAGCTGGCGGATCGAGTGCAGGATGGCCTCGGGATCATTGCGCCACACGAGGATGGTGAGCAACGCGGCGCCGCAGACCAGCAGCAGCAGCCGCGCAGTCCTCCAGCGAGCGGAGTCCATATCCTGGACAGGATTGCATGTTCCCTGCCAGAGAGCCTATGAGTCTTTAGCCCCTATTACGGTTGCCACTTCGGAGGCTCTGCGTCGGGCGTCATCTTGCCGTCTCTCCGCTGGTCTTGAAGGGCGTAATACATACAGGCATCCCAGTCGCGGTATTCACTCACGCTGCCGTATTGCACCCACACAAGCCCGTTGGTCTCAATTTTAGTCAACGAGACGCCTGGGAAATGATCGCACTGCTTCCACCGCTCCCACGCCAAGTCCTGAGCCCGCGTATTCTTCAGAACGCTGCATCCACTAACAATGAGCAAGGCGAGTGTCGCAGCTCGTAACATGGCGTCCCTCCGCTATGGCAGTGAATCAGTCATAACTCGGCTCCCTCGGGCGGCACGAGGGCGAAGCCAACGGCGGCGCGGAGCAGCAGACCGCGCTGATCGAGCATGGAACGAGTCTAAGACTGGAAACCCAATCTATTGGACGCTCGCTTTGATTTCGAAGGATTCAATCGGAAATGGTGAGCGACGGGACGATGAAACTGGTGAAAGTCGTGAAGGGCGGCCGTGACCCTCAGAAGCGGAACAGCAGGCCGATTTCTGGCGCGAAGTCGGGCGCCTTCTTCGTGATGCCGAATCCGCAATTGACTTTGAGCGCAATGTTCTTGCTCAGAGAGTACTGCACCTCGCCGATGATCGATTGCTCGTCCTGCTCGCCCTCGAACGCGAGCGCGACGAGCCAGTTCGGGGAGAGACGCTTGAGGTATTCGATTGCGTATTCACCAAACTCGAAATCGCCTTCCTTGGCCGAATAGGTGAACGCGAATCGGAAAGCCAGCGTCCCGAACGGCCCAAAGCCCTTGGTGAAGACGAGTCCCGGCGAGAGTTCCCAGTCTTGTGTGCCGATCAGTTTCTTGTCGCTCTGCAAGGGGAACACGGTCTCGAAGAAGAAGACCCCCTCGGGCCAGTAATCTCCCTCCTTCAGCCAACGCAAGCGAATCTGCATTTCGGTATCGCCCAGTCCGTCCTCCCGGAGCTTCTTGGGCATGGTGGAGGGATCGCTCTTCGCCTTCTTCAGTGTCGCGGTGGTGTACACGGCCGATTCGAACTCCACTGCGAGCCAGTCGGTGAAACCGTAGGCGAAGAAGAGGAGGAACTCGTGCTGCTCCAGCTTACCGAAGAAATCCTCACCGGCTCGGGGTCCCTTGAAGCCCATTTCACTGGGTTTGTACTCGTGAGTCGAATCGCGCGTATATTCGTAAAACGAGTAGGCGAGAAGCTCGCCTTTGCGCACGTAGGTGCCCAACAGCGATGTGGGTATGCCATCGCCCCGGTCGTAGAGGTAATAGGGTTGCTGGGCACTCGCGGGTCGCGGGGAAAGCGCGAGGACTCCGCCAAGGAGGAGCGTCGCGAGGAGAATCATGTGCCGTTCCATGGGTGTCTCCTTCGTCGGGAGATTGCGCGGCACGAACGTACTACCCCTCGGCCGCTGAGTAAATTTAGAGCAACGACTCTGCGGGGGCTAGAGGTCGGCCACGTCCACCACACGCCCCAGCGCCAGGCTCTGCGCGACGGCGTCGGTGAACTCCATGTAGCGGACCCCGTCCTCGAAGGTGGTGTGTGAGACCTTCTCGCGCCCGCGCACGGCGTTCACGAACTCCTCCTCCACCCGCCAGCCGACCCGCCGCTCGGCCGGGATCGGGATCTCGCGCAGCTCCTTGTCCCCGCGCCGGGCCCCCGACAGCCGCTTGGCGTCGGCTTCGAGGCGCAGGGTGCCGTCGCTGCCGAAGATCCACACCTCGTTGGCGGGGCCCAGCGCGGTGACGGCGCTGAAGCGCAGATGGGCGACGGCGCCGCGCGCCAGCGTGGCGAGGATGTCGACGTGGTCGGGGACCTTCACCTCGTGCATGGCGCCGCTCTCGTCGCGGCGGCGGGGCACGGCGACCTTGCCCATCGCGCTCACACGCTTGGCCGGGCCGAGCCAGCGCGCCATGGCCTCGTACCAGATGCCCATGTTCAGGATGTTGTGGCCGCTGAGCGCCACGTCCTGTCGCCAGTGGAGCGGCGCCTCGCGATCGAGGAACGCAGGCTGCCGAGTCGCCGACAGCTCGACGACGAGCACCTCGCCGACGTAACCCTCGGCCAGCAGCACCTTCAGCGTCGAATCCACTTCGAGCGTCGGCGGCGAGGGCACGAGCTGGGCGACCAGGTGAGGCGCCCGGCGAGAAGCCTCCAGCATGCGCCGGCCCTCGGCGGCGTCCATGGCCATGCGCGCCTCGCAGAGGACGTGCTTGCCGGCGGCCAGCGCGGCCAGCGTCATCTCGCAGTGCGTGTAGGGCCAGGTGCCGATGCAGACGGCGTCGACGTCGGGCGCGCGCACGACGTCGCGCCAGTCGGCCTCGACGCGGCGGATGCCGAATTCCTTGGCCACGCGCTCGCCGGACTCCCGCGAGCGGTTGGCGACCGCGACGAATTCGACGCCCGGCTGCTTCTGCAAGCCCGGAATGTGCCGGCTGCGAGTGTTGCGGCCGGCGCCCACGAAGCCCATGCGGATCGGTCGATCGCTCATGGATGCCTCCCTGCGCGTATGGCGCGACATGGTACCATCCGCCGCGGATTCCCAAGGAGGAGCGTCATGAGCCAGCGCCGTCTCCGCGTCCTCGCGCTCGTCGCCGTCGTCCTCACGCTCGTCGCCGGCGCGGTCCTCCCGGCGCGTCAGGGCGCCGCGCAGGGACCGATCACCATCTCGCTCATCGACGTGTCGGGAGACCTCTCGTCGACGCGCGTGATCATCGAGAACTACCAGAAGGCGAATCCCAACAAGGTGAAGGCGGTCAACTTCCAGCGCGCGCCGGCCCCCGAGCTGCCCGCCAAGATCAAGGCGCAGCAGGACGCGGGACGCGTGGACGTCAATCTCTTGCTGGTGGGCCAGGACGCCGGCTCCGTCCTCGCCGCCAACGGCCAGCTCGTGAGGCTCTTCCCGCAGTACGACCGGCTCTTTCCCAAGGACGAGCTGACCGACGCCGGCAAGGTGCTGCAGGCCGAGGGCGAGGGCTATCTGGTGCCGTCCGTCGTCAACAACGGCGGCCCCGTCTTCATCTACAACCCGTCGAAGGTGAAGTCGCCGCCGAAGAGCGCCGACGAGCTCAAGGCGTGGGTCAAGGCCAACCCCGGCAAGTTCATGTACGCGCGACCCGCGAACTCCGGCCCCGGCCGCTCGATCCTGTGCGGGCTGCCGTTCATCCTCGGCGACAAGAAGCCGATGGACCCCGCCGCGGGCTGGGACAAGACGTGGGCGTTCCTCAAGGAGATCGGCGAGTCGATCGAGTACTACCCGACGGGCACCGCCATCACCCTGAAGGAGTTCGCCGAGGGGACGCGCTGGATCATCGCCGGCATCATGGAGTGGGACATGAAGCCGCGCGCCGAGGGGACGATCCCACCCGAGTCGAAGATCTTCATCCTGCCCAACACCTCGTTCGTGATCGACGGTCACTTCTGGGCGATCCCCAGGGGCGTGTCCGCCGCCGAGCAGGAGATCATCCTCGACCTCATGAAGTTCATGCGTCGCCCCGACCAGCAGGTGCTGACGTGGAAGGCGTTCATCGGCCCTTCGATCAAAGCGGCCACGCTCGACAAGGCGCCGCCCGACATCCAGAAGCTCGTGCAGGAGCACTGGCGGCCCGAGTACACGGACATGGAGAAGAAGTACAAGATCGTGCCGCAGCTGCCGGTCAAGGAGCTGATCGCCGCCATGGACCGCTGGGACAAGGAGGTCGGCGCGCAGCGCATCAAGAAATTCTAGCGGGATGATCGGCTGCCTGCGTTTCCGCCTGAGCAAGCACTTCGGCGCGAAGAACGTCCTCGACGACTTCGCGCTCGAGGTGCGCGGCGGCGAGTTCGTCACCTTCCTCGGTCCCTCGGGCTGCGGCAAGTCCACCGCCCTCAACCTCCTCGCCGGCCTGCTCGCGCCGAGCGCCGGCGAGATCTGGCTCGACGACCAGCGCCTCGATCCCCTGCCGCCCGAGCGCCGCGGCTTCGGGATGGTCTTCCAGAACTACGCGCTCTTCCCGCACCTCTCCGTCTTCGACAACGTGGCCTTCGGCCTCGACGTGCGGCGCGTGTCGCGCGCGGAGGTCGACGAGCGCGTGCGCCGCATGCTGGCGCTCGTGAAGCTCGAGGGGTTCGAGGCGCGCTATCCCGCGCAGCTCTCCGGCGGTCAGCAGCAGCGCGTGGCCATCGCGCGGGCGCTGGTGATCGAGCCGCGCGTGCTGCTGCTCGACGAGCCGCTCTCGAATCTCGACGCCAAGCTCCGGCTCGAGATGCGCGCGGAGATCAAGCGCCTGCATCAGGGGCTCGGGCTCACGTCCATCTACGTGACGCACGACCAGGCGGAGGCGCTCTCGCTCTCGGACCGCATCGTGGTCATGCGCGAGGGCCGCGTGATGCAGGTCGGCGCGCCGGCCGACATCCACGACCGGCCGCGCAACCTCTTCGTCGCCGACTTCGTCGGCTATCGCAACGTGATCCCGCTGACGGTCACCGCGCGCGGCGCCGACGGCCGCGTCACCGCCGAGGGTGCCGGGCTCGCGCTGAGCGGGCGCTGCGAGGCGGCGGCCGTCGCCGCCGTGCTCGCCGCGGTGCGTCCGGAGGACCTGCGCCTGACCGACGACGCGCGCGGCCCGAGCGTCGCCCGCGGCACCGTGCGGCTCGTGGAATACCAGGGCCGCGAGTACGACGTCGAGGTCGCGCTGGAGTCGGGCGTCGTCCTCAAAGCACGGCTGCCGACGGCGCCGAAGGTCGGCAGCGTCGTCGCACTCGCGCTGGATCCCGCGCGCGTCGTGCTGTTGCCGCCGGAGGGCGCCGCATGAGCCTGGATCGCCCCGCGCTGGCCAAGGTGATCGACGAGTTCTGGGCGGAGCGCGCGCGCGGTGTCTACTTTCCGCCGGCTTGGGAGAGTCGGCTCGACCTCGACGACGCCTATCGCATCCAGCTCGGGCTCGTCGCGCGGCGCTGCGCCGGCGGCGTCACGCACGTCGGCTGGAAGGTGGGCCTCACCGCGAAGCCCATCCAGGAGCAGTTCAAGGTGCACGAGCCGGTCTTCGGCTGCCTGCTCAGCGAGGGCCGGGTCGAGAGCCGCCGTCAGTTCCGCTACGACGACCTCATCAGGCCGGGCTTCGAGAACGAGATCTGCGTCGTGCTCGGGCGCGATCTCGTCGGCGCCAAGCTCGGCATCGACGACGTCGCGCGCGCGGTGGACCGGTGCCATCCGGCGCTGGAGATCATCGAGACGCGCGGCGACCTGACCGCACAGCTGGCGCTTGCGCTGGCGGACAACGCGCAGCAGAAGTTCTTCGTGCTCGGCCCACCGATGCCGCTCGGCGCGGACCTCGACCTCTCGGCCATCGGCGTGCGCGTCAGCGTGAACGGCGCCGAGGTGGGCGCGGGCCGCGGCGACGCGGTGCTCGGACACCCGCTGCGCTCGGTCGCGTGGCTCGCCGGCAAGCTGGCCGCCTACGGTCGCCGGCTCAAAGCCGGCGACCACATCATGACCGGCTCGTTCACGCGGCAGTTCCCCATCGCGCGCGGCGACCGGATCCGCACCGAGTTCGAGCGGGTCGGCGCCGTCGAGGCGGCGTTCCTGTGAAGCGCGGCGGCCTGCTCCTGCTCGTGCTGCCGTCGGTCGTCTATCTCCTGGTGATGTTCGTCTACCCGTTCGCCTACGGCGTGTTCCTCTCGCTCCATCCCGCCAAGGGCGCCGCCGGCGCGTCGCTCGCCAACTACCTCGCGTTCTTCGGCGATCCCTGGCAGCTGCGCACCATCGCGGTGACGGCGTCGCTCGCGGTGCCGAACACGATCGTCACCGTGGTCCTGGCGCTCACGGTCGCGTACGCGATGCGCCGCGGCATCTGGGCCGAGCGCACGATCACCGCCCTGCTCGTGCTGCCGATCGCGCTGGGCACGGTGCTGGTGGCGGAAGGGATCAACGGCTTCTACGGGCCGAAGGGCTGGCTGAACCAGGGACTGCAGGCGGCGGGCCTCGGCGATCCGCCCCGGCTCACCCACAACTACACGGGCGTGATGATCGCGCTCTTCGTGCAGCACTTCCCCTTCTGCTTCCTGATGCTGCTCGGCTACATCTCGGGCATCGATCCCGCCCTCGAAGCCTCGGCGCGCGTGCTGGGCGCCAGGCCGTGGGTGGTCTTCCGCCGGGTCATGTGGCCGCTGATCGCGCCGGGCGCGGCCATCGCGTTCGCGCTCGTGTTCGTGATGAACTTCGGCGTGTTCCCCTCCGCGGTGCTGGTCGGCCAGCCCGCGGGCGCCACCCGCACGATCGCCATCGCCGCCTACCAGCAGGCCTTCGAGCACTACGACATGTCGATGGCCTCGGCCATCGCCGTCGTCATGGGCCTCTGCCAGCTGCTCGGGCTCGCCATCGTCGTCGGGCTGCGCGGCCGTCTCGCCGCGACCGGCGTCGCCACCGTCGGCGCGGGCAAACGCTGATGCGCCTCGCCGCATGCGGTGGCGACAGGGCGGGTGGCGCGTTGGTGTCGGGCGCGCGCCGTATGGCGAGAACTTCCCCGCTTTTCGAGCGCCGGCTTTGCCGGCGCAATCCGGTTCTGGGGGAGGCTTCGGAGGGGGCCATCGAGGCCCCCTCCGAGTTCGATGGGGGGTCGCGCGAGTCGCGCCCGAGCGAGTTGCGGCGTACAGGCGAGCCATCCTCGGCGCGCGCGCGGCGCCCACGCCCGGGCGCCGGCGTCACCGCGATCGCGGGCAAACGCTGATGCGTGGGCGGGTGTGGCGGCTGGCGGTGTTCCTGTTCGTGCTGGGCTTCACGCTCAATCTCGTCGGCATCGTGAGCCACGTCGTCGTGTCGTCCCTCGCCAAGCGCTGGTTCGCCACGCCGCTGCCCGGCGCCTTCACGACCGAGTGGTACGCATACTCGTGGCGCGAGTTCCAGCTGGCCGACGTGCTGACGGTCACCGCGACGGTGGCCGTCACGGTGACGGCGCTCGCGCTGCTCCTCGGCTTCCCCGCCGCCTACGTGCTGGCCCGGCGCGGCTTCCCGGCGAAGAACGCGGTGCTGCTCCTCTACTTCCTGCCGTTGCTGATCCCCCAGATGACGTACGGCATTCCACTCGCCACGTCGCTCTACCGGTACCGGATCGGCGGGACGATCGCGGGCGTGATCCTCGCCAACCTCGTCCCGATGCTGCCGCTCGCGATCTTCGTGCTGCTGCCGTTCGTCGAGCAGATCAGCGAGAGCCTCGAGTGGGCCGCGCGCGTTCACGGCGCCGGCCCCTGGCAGGTGTTCCGCCGCGTCGTCCTGCCGCTGGCGCTGCCCGGGCTGCTGACGGCGGGCCTGCTCGTCCTCGTCAACACGGTGGCGAACTTCGAGCTGTCCTTCCTGCTCTCCGGCGCGGGCTCCCAGACGCTCGTCGTGGCGCTCTACTACGCGGTGTTCGCGGCCGGCATGCGGCCCATCTACTCGGTGGACGCGATGGCCGTCATCTACATGGTCATCGTGCTCCTCATGCTCGTCGCCGCGCTCCGCTTCGTGCGCCCCACCCAGATGGTCTTCCGCCTCGGCGGAAAATAGGAGGACTCCATGGATCTCTCGCGACGCGACTTCCTCGCCTCCGGCACGCTCGCGGCCGGCGCCTCGCTGACCGGCGGGTCGGCGGCCGCCGCGCCCGTTGTGCTCGCGCAGGCCGGCCCGGCCCCGCGCGGCTTCGACCCCGCCGACGCGGCGCTGAAGTACGACCTCGTCATCGCGAACGCGGACGTGCTCGACCCGTCCCAGCGACTGCGCGGCAAGCGCGACGTCGGGATCAAGAACGGTCAGATCGCCGTGCTGTCCTCGACGCCGATCGCCGCCGACCGGAGCGCGCAGCGCTACGACGCCGGCGGCCGCCTGACCACGCCGGGACTCGTGGACCTGCACACGCACTACGGGCCGCTGATCGGCGCCATCGGCCTGCCGGCCGACGAGCTGGTGCCGATCACGGCGACGACGACCGGTGTCTCTGCCGGCGACGCCGGCGCCAACAACTTCGGCGCGCTCAAGCACTGGGTGATCGGCCAGGCGCGCACGCGGCTCTACGCCTTCGTGCACATCTCGTCCATCGGGCTCTCGGGCGGGCTCGCGCCGGGCGAGATGCTGAACATCGACTACGCCAACATCGAGGCCTGCGCCCGGGCGTTGGCCGAGAACCCCGACGTGGTGCTCGGCGTCAAGGTGCGGATCACCGACAGCGTGGTGGGGCAGAACGGCGTCGAGCCCCTGCGCCGGGCGCGGCGCGCCGCCGAGATGGCGGGCAAGGGCTTCCGCGTGATGTGCCACATCGGATCGGCGCCCGGCAGCCTCGCCGACGTGCTGGATCTCCTGCGCCCCGGCGACATCCTCACGCACTCCTACAGCGGCGCCGGCAACAACATCGTCCAGAACGGCCAGCTGATTCCCGCCGCGAAGGCCGCCAAGCAGCGCGGCGTGATCTTCGACGTCGGCCACGGCGGCGGCTCGTTCGACTTCACGGTCTGCGAGCCGGCCATGATGCAGGGCTGCCACGTCGACACGATCTCGAGCGACATCCACGCCGTGTCGATCAACACGCCCGGCTATCCGACGCTGCCGTGGGTCATGTCGAAGTTCATGGCGATGGGCTTGTCGCTGGAGGAGGTCGTGCAGCGCGCCACCATCGAGCCGGCGAAGCTCATCGGCCGCGTGCCCGGGCTCGGCACGCTCGCCGTCGGCGCCCCCGCCGACGTGGCGATCTTCGACTACAGCGACGGGCCGGCCGTCGAGTTCGTGGACACGCGCCAGAACAAGAAGTCGGGCACGAAGAAGCTCGTCCCGGTGCTGACAGTCAGGGAGGGCCGTCCGTTCGGCCGGCCGTATCCGATTCCCTTCCGCTATTAGGCCTCCTTCAATGTGACGGTCGCACACTGACCGGGTGCTAGGGTATGGACATGATTCCTTACCGGATGATCGCGCTGGTGCTGGTGGTGGCTCTGCTGCTCACCGCGGTGACGCCCGCGCGCGCCGAGGCCCTGGAGGTCGGGACGATCCTCCTCCTCGTCGGCGTGGGCGTGATCGTCGTCATCATCGTGGCGTACCTCGTCGTCGCCAGCGTGAAGGGCCGCCAGATGGCCGCCGCGCCGGACGACGGCGGGCCGGTCGTCCTGCTGGCGTACGTAGCTCCGACGGTCGAAAGCCCCTAGGCGAAACGAGGAGCGGCCCGGGAACCCGAACTGCTTCCGAGCGCTGTCCGTTTTAGAGGAGCGACCCGGCTTTGCCGGGGCGCTCCGAACGTCGGGGGGGTTGGGGGGCCCCCCCTCGGGGCCCCCCATCTTCATTTGGCGGGCCATCTCGGGGCCCCCCATTTCAATGGATCTCCAGCGCGCTGAAGAAGTAGGCGATCTCGAACGCCGCGGTCTCCGGCGCGTCCGAGCCGTGGACGGCGTTGGCCTCGACGGACGAGGCGAACTCCTTGCGGATGGTGCCGGCCGCCGCCTTGGCGGGATCGGTGGCGCCCATGAGATCGCGCCACTTCTGGATGCCGTTGTCGGCCTCGAGCACCATCGGGATGCACGGGCCCTGCGTCATGAACGTGCAGAGGCTCTTGAAGAAGGGCCGCGGGCGGTGGACGGCGTAGAAGCCCGCCGCGTCGTCGAACGACATCTGAATGAGCTTGGCGGCGAGCACCTTGAAGCCCGCCTGCTCGATCTTCGAGAGGATCGCGCCGGCGGCACCCTTGGAGACGGCGTCGGGCTTGATGATGGCCAGCGTGCGCTGCGTCATGCGCCGATCACCTCGCGCCGTTCCGTGACGTGGCCCACGTGATCGCTCCCGCGACGAGCAGCCCGACGCCGATGATCAACGTCATCCAGTATCGTGGCAGCCCGATGGTATGCACCAGGACGATTCCCACGCCCACGGCGGTCACGATCGCCCCGGCCACCATGAGCCCGCGTCCGGCCATGCGTCCCGTCCGGCTCATGCGCCGATCACCTTCGCCACGGTGGCGCCCATCTCGGCGGGACTCTTGACCACGGTCACGCCAGCCTCCTGGAGCGCTTTCATCTTTTCCGCCGCCGTCCCCCTGCCGCCCGCGATGATCGCGCCGGCGTGCCCCATGCGCCGGCCGGGCGGCGCCGTCTGGCCGCAGATGAAGCCGATCACCGGCTTCTTGACGCTCGTCTTGATGTAAGCCGCCGCCTCCTCCTCGGCCGTGCCGCCGATCTCGCCGATCATCATGATCGCCCCCGTGCCGGCGTCCTCGTTGAACAGGCGCAGCACGTCGACGAAGCTGGTGCCGTTGACCGGATCGCCGCCGATGCCCACGCACGTCGACTGGCCGATGCCGCGCTTCGTGAGCTGCCCGACGACCTCGTAGGTGAGCGTGCCGCTGCGCGAGAGCACGCCGACGTCACCCGGCTTGTGGATGTGGCCCGGCATGATGCCGACCTTGGCCTGGCCCGGCGTGATGACGCCCGGGCAGTTGGGCCCGATCAGGCGGCTCTTCGTGCTCGCGAGGAAGTGCTTGGTCCGGACCATGTCGGCCACCGGGATCCCCTCGGTGATGCAGACGACGAGGGGAACGCCCGCGGCCGCGGCTTCCATGATGGCGTCGGCCGCCGCCGGCGGCGGCACGAAGATGAGCGCGCAGTTCGCGCCTTCCTTGGCCACGGCCTCGGCCACCGTGTTCCACACGACGAAGCCCTCGTGCGTGGTGCCGCCCTTGCCTGGCGTCACGCCGCCCACGACCTGCGTGCCGTACTCCTTGCAGCGCGCGGCGTGGAAGGCGCCCTCCTTGCCCGTGATGCCCTGCACGACGACGCGCGTGGACTTGTCGACGAGGATGGCCATCAGGGCTTCTGCCCCTTCGCGAGCGCCACCGCCTTCTTCGCGCCGTCGGCCATGTCGTCGGCCATCGTGAGCGCCAGGCCGGAGTCGGCGAGCATCTTCTTGCCCTGCTCGACGTTGGTGCCCTCCGCGCGCAGCACGACGGGCAGCTTCAGGCCGAGCTTCTTCACGGCCCCGATGACGCCCTCGGCCAGCCGATCCACGCGCAGGATGCCGCCGAAGACGTTGATGAAGATCGCCTTGACGCTCGGATCGGACGACAGGATCCGGAACGCATTCTCCACCTGCTCGGGGGAGGCGCCGCCGCCGACGTCGAGAAAGTTCGCGGGCTCGCCGCCCGCCTGCTGGATGATATCCATGGTGGCCATGGCGAGGCCCGCGCCGTTCACCATGCATCCGACATCGCCGTCGAGCTTGATGTAGTTCAGACCGTACTTCGACGCCTCGACGTCCAGCGGCGTCTCCTCATTCGTGTCGCGCAGCTCGGCGATCTCCTTGTGGCGGTAGAGCGCGTTGTCGTCGAAGTTCAGCTTGGCGTCCAGCGCGAAGACGCGGCCGTCCCTGGTCACCACCAGCGGGTTGATCTCGACCAGCGAGCAGTCCTTCGCGAGATAGAGCGCGAAGAGGTTGCGGATCAGCGCCGCTCCCTGCTTGAACTGCTCGCCGGCCAGGCCGAGGCCGAAGGCGAGCCGTCGGGCCTGGAAATCCTGCACGCCGAGGGCGGGATGCGCCCACTCGCGCAGGATCTTGTCGGGCGTCTTCGCCGCGACCTCCTCGATCTCCATGCCGCCGGCCTGCGAGGCCATGACGACGTGGGTGGCGCGCGCGCGGTCGAGCGTGATCGAGAGGTAGAGCTCGCGGTCGATGGCGGAGGCTTCCTCCACGAGCACCTTGCGGACCTTGATGCCCTCGGGCGGCGTCTGGGGCGTCTTGAGCATCATGCCGAGGATCTGGCCGGCCGCCTGCTCGGCGGCCGCGGGATCGTCGGCGAGCTTGATGCCGCCGGCCTTGCCGCGCCCGCCCGCGTGCACCTGCGCCTTGACGACGACCTTGCCGCTCAGCCGCTGGGCGATCGCGCGTGCCTGCGCGGGCGTGTCGGCGACGTCGCCCTTCGGCACCGCCACCCCGAACTCGCGCAGCAGCGCCTTGGCCTGGTACTCGTGGATCTTCATCCGCGAGGGCTCACAGGATCAGGGTCATCGGTCTGAGCTCACGGCGGATCGGATCGAGCGAAAGGCCGAGCGCCTCGAGGGTCAGTGCGCCGAGCAGCGTGGCGTCGCCTTCCTCGCCGAAGATCACGTCGCTCCCGCCGATCCACTTCTGATACTTGAAGATCGCCGCCCCCTTCCGGCGAACGATCGATGTGCCGTTCGCGAGCCGAAAGCTTTCGCGCGTGAGCGGCTTGATCTTGAGTCGTCGCAGGATGCGGCTCGGTACGACCGAATACGTCGCGCCCGAATCGACGATGAACTCGAGGCGTTGTCGCACCTCGGGCTTGGCGGGATTCGCGATCTCGATCGAGAGCGTCGTGACTCCCATGGCGATCGGCCTCCTCGATGACGTGTGCGGTGTTCGCACTGGCGATTCGCGTCGCCGGCGCGAAATCTTGGCGTCACCGGGCCCAACCGGCAAGAGTGTCTGGAGAGAGACAGTCGTCACGCGGGCTGCTTCTTCTTGGAGCGGAACTTGCGCAGCAGCCACACGACGGGATCGAAGAACTCGTCGGCCATCCGCTCCTTGAGCGGGATGATCGCGTTGTCCGTGATATGGATGTGCTCGGGGCAGACCTCGGTACAACACTTCGTGATGTTGCAGAGGCCGACGCCGGCCGCGTCCTTGACGAAGGCCGAGCGGTCGACCGTGTCGAGCGGGTGCATGTCGAGGCTGGCCAGCTTGATGAAGAAGCGCGGCCCCGCGAACGCGCGCTTGTTCTCCTCGTGGTCGCGGATGACGTGGCAGACGTCCTGGCAGAGGAAGCACTCGATGCACTTGTGGAACTCCTGGATGCGGTCGATGTCCTCCTGCATCATCCGGTAGGTGCCATCCGGCCCCGGCGGCTTGATGCGCAGCGGCGGCACCTGCTTGGCCTTGACATAGTTGTAGGAGACGTCGGTGACGAGGTCGCGGATGGCCGGGAAGCCGCGGATGGGCGCCACCGAGATCGGCTCGCCCTCATTGAAGAGATCCATCCGCGTCATGCACATGAGCCGCGGCTTGCCGTCGATCTCGGCGCTGCACGAGCCGCACTTGCCCGCCTTGCAGTTCCAGCGCACCGCGAGGTCGGTGGCCTGCGTGGCCTGGATGCGGTGGATGAGGTCGAGCACCACCATCCCCGGATCCGCCTCGACGCGGTACTCCTTGAAGTCCCCGCCGCGGGCGTCTCCGCGGAACACGTGCATGGTGACGGTCGGCATCACTTGCGCTCCTGGAACAGCGCCTTGAGATCCGGCGGCATCTCGGGCAGCGGCTCGCGGCTGACCTGGATGCGCCCGTCCTTGAGCCGAACCACGACGTTGACCTTGCCCCAGGTGTCGTCGGTGTACGGATGATCCTCGCGCGTGTGGCCGCCGCGGCTCTCCTTGCGCTCGAGCGCGGCCAGCGCCGAGCACTCCGCGACCGTGAGCAGCGAATCCAGGTCGAGCGCGGTGTGCCAGCCCGGGTTGTACTGGCGATGGCCGTCCACGCGCACCTTCACCGCGCGCGCCTTGAGGACGTCCAGACGCTTGAGCGCTTCCTTGAGGTCGGCCTCGTTGCGGATGATGCCGACCAGCGCCTGCATCGTGTCTTGCAGGTCGGACTGGATCGCATAGGGATTCTCGCCGCCCGTGCGCTCGAACGGCGCCAGCATCTGGCGGGCGGCCTGCTCCACCTGTGCGGAGTCCACCACCAGCGTGCCGCCGAAGTCCTTGGCGTAGAGCGCGGCGTAGAGCCCGGCGCGCCGGCCGAACACGAGCAGGTCGGAGAGCGAGTTGCCACCCAGCCGATTACTGCCATGCATACCGCCGGCGACTTCGCCGGCAGCGAACAGGCCTTTCACCGTGGATTGCGCGGTGTCGGCGTCCACGCGGACGCCGCCCATCACGTAGTGGCAGGTCGGCCCGACCTCCATCGGCTCTTTCGTGATGTCCACGCCCGCCAGCTCCTTGAACTGGTGGTACATCGACGGCAGGCGCTTCTTGATGTAGTCGGCGGGGCGGCGCGTGTTGATGTCGAGGAAGACGCCGCCGTGCGGGCTGCCGCGGCCGGCCTTCACCTCGGAGTTGATCGCCCGCGCGACCTCGTCGCGCGGCAGCAGATCGGGCGTGCGGCGGTTGTTCTTCTTGTCCTCGTACCAGCGGTCGGCCTCGGCCTCGTTGTCGGCCGTCTCCCCTTTGAAGAACTCGGGGATGTAGTCAAACATGAAGCGCTTGCCTTCGCTGTTCTTCAGCGTCCCGCCGTCGCCGCGCACGCCCTCGGTGACGAGGATGCCGCGTACGGAGGGCGGCCACACCATCCCCGTCGGGTGGAACTGCACGAACTCCATGTCGATGAGGTCGGCGCCCGCCCACAGGGCCAGCGAATGGCCGTCGCCCGTGTACTCCCAGGAGTTCGACGTGATCTTCCACGCCTTGCCGATGCCCCCCGTCGCGAGGATCACCGCCTTCGCCTTGAACACCACCACGCGGCCGCTCTCGCGCCAGTAGCCGACGGCGCCGACCACGCGGTCGCCGTCCTTGAGCAGGCGCGTGATCGTGCACTCCATGTACACGTCGAGGCCCTGGTGGATGCCGTGGTACTGCAGCGTGCGGATCATCTCGAGCCCGGTGCGGTCACCGACGTGGGCGAGCCGCGCGTAGCGGTGGCCGCCGAAGTCGCGCTGGAGGATGCGGCCGTCCTTGGTGCGGTCGAAGAGCGCGCCCCAGCGCTCCAGCTCCAGCACGCGCTCCGGGGCCTCCTGGGCGTGCAGCTGCGCCATGCGCCAGTTGTTGAGCATCTTGCCGCCGCGCATCGTGTCGCGGAAGTGGACCTGCCAGTTGTCCTCGGGCCACACGTTGCCGAGCGCGGCGGCGATGCCGCCCTCCGCCATCACGGTGTGGGCCTTGCCCAGGAGCGACTTGCAGACGAGTCCCACCGACACGCCCTGGGCGGCGGCCTCGATGGCCGCGCGCAGGCCGGCCCCGCCCGCTCCGATGACGATGACGTCGTGCTCGTGCACCTCGTAGTCCTGATTGGCCATTTAGATGATCCTCAGGTCGCGAATCACGCCCAGGGAGACGAGGCGGATATAGAGGTCGGTCAGGCCCACGCTGAACAGTGAGAGCCACGCGAAGGTCGGATGCTGCTCGTTGAGACGCGTGATGACGTGCCAGAGGCGATACCGTGTCGGCGCCTTCGAGAACACGTCGACGTGACCGCCGCACACGTGCCGGCACGAGTGGCACGAGAACGTGTAGCCGGCGAGCAGGATCACGTTCGCCCACATGACGAGCGTGCCGACGCCGATGCCGAACTCCGTGCCGCCCGCGGGCCTCGGGAACCGGAACGCGAGGACCGCGTCCCACGTCAGCAGCACGATGAAGATCACGGCGACGTACCAGAGGTACCGGTGATAGTTCTGCAGCACGAGCGGAAAGCGCGTCTCGCCGGTGTAGCGCCTCTGCGCATCGGGCAGGGCGCACGCCGGCGGCGAGAGCCAGAACGAGCGGTAGTACGCCTTGCGGTAGTAGTAGCAGGTCAGCCGGAAGAGCCCAGGGCCCCAGAGGATCAGGAACGCCGGCGACAGGATGCCGATGATCGGCAGCTGGATCTCGGGCAGGCCGTAGCCGAAGGTCACGTGCAGGCACGTGGCGGACAGGCACGGCGAGTAGAAGGGCGACAGGTACGGCGGCGCCCAGTAGTGAGCGTTCTGGAAGGCCGCCCACGTGGAATACACGATGAAGCTGCCGAGCACGATCGCCGTGGTCAACGGCAGCGCCCACCACGCGTCCCGCCGTAGATGTGGCGCCGCGATCGGCGGCCGTGCCGCCGTCACCCGCGCGCTCACTTGTGCCCTCCCTGAGGGTATGGGTCCTCCCTCGCGTAGACCTTCTGCCCGTCCTGGTAGAGATCGCCGCCGTGGCAGTCGTAGAGCACGATGGCCGGGAAGGCGTCCACCTCGAGCCGGCGGATCGCCTCCGTGCCGAGGTCCTCGTAGGCCACGACCTCCGCCTTCCTCACGAACTCGGAGAGCACGGCGCCGGCGCCGCCGATCGCGCCGAAGTAGATCGCCTTGTACTGCTTCAGCGCGTCCTTCACCGGCTGACCGCGGTAGCCCTTGCCGATCGTGCCCTTGAGTCCGAGCTTCAAGAGCGACGGCGTGAACTTGTCCATGCGGCTGGCGGTCGTCGGCCCGACGGAGCCGATCACGGTGCCCGGCCGGGCCGGCGACGGACCGGTGTAATAGATGATCTGGCCCGTGACGTCGATCGGCAGCGCCTCGCCCTTCTCGATCAGGGGAAGCAGGCGCGCATGGGCCGCGTCGCGCGCCGTATAGATGACGCCCGAGATGCGGACGCGATCGCCCGCCTTCAGCGACTCCACGTCCGCGTCGGAGAACGGCGTCCGCACGTCTTTGATTTCCTCGGAGGGGGGCTGCGCCCCTCTTCCGAAACCTCCCCCCTTCGATGGCACCGGCGAAGCCGGCGCTCGATCGCGATCGCTCATAGCGTCACTTCCTTGTGGCGGTGGGCGTGGCATTCGATTTCCTCGGAGGGGGGCTGCGCCCCCCTTCCGAACCTCCCCCCTTCGATGGCGCCGGCAACGCCGGCGCTCGAACGGAGGGGGAGATCGCGCGGCGCTGCCATCCTCACAGCGTCACTTCCTTGTGCCGGTGCGCGTGGCATTCGATGGTGACGGCGACGGGGAGGGAGGTGATGTGACAGGGATAGGTGAGGATGTGGATGCCGAAGGACGTGGTGTCGCCGCCGTAGCCCTGCGGCCCGATGCCCAGCCGGTTGGCGCGCGCGAGCAGCTCCTGCTCCAGCGCGTCCAGGGTCGGATCCGGATTCGGCGAGCCGAGCTCGCGGAAGAGCGCCTTCTTGGACAGGATCGCGGACTTCTCGAACGTGCCGCCGACACCGACGCCGAGGATGAGCGGCGGGCAGGCGTCCGGGCCGGCGTTCTTCACGCACTCGATCACGAAGTCCTTCACGCCCGGCAGTCCCGCCGCCGGCGTCAGCATCGTGTACTTCGAGCGGTTCTCGCAGCCGCCGCCCTTGGCCATCACCATGATCCTCACGGTCGCGCCGGGCACGACGTCCACGTGGATCACCGCCGGCGTGTTGTCGCCGGTGTTCACGCGGTCGAACGGCGAGCGCACGATCGAGGCGCGCAGATAGCCTTCCCGGTAGCCCTGGCTCACGCCCTCGTTGATGGCGTCGTACAGGCCGCCGCCCGTGACGTGCACGTCCTGCCCCAGCTCGACGAAGCAGATCACCATCCCCGTGTCCTGGCAGTACGGGATCTGTCGCGTGCGGGCCATCTCGGCGTTCTGCTTCAAGATCGTCAGCACCTGCTTGCCGGCGGCCGAGCGCTCGGTGCCGAGCGCACGGTCGAAGGCGCGCAGCATGTCGGGCTCGAGGCTCCAGTTCGCCTCCATGCAGAGCTTCTTGACGGCGTCCGTGATGGCCGAGACGTGGATCTCGCGCATCAGGCGCCGCCCGGGCTCAGCTTCGCCATCGCCGATTTCGCGCGCTCGGCCTGCTCGCGTGGCGACACGTCTTCCTTGTGGGTGGCGAGGCTCCACTGGTTGCCGAACGGGTCCTCGAGCTTGCCGAAGCGGTCGCCCCAGAACATGTCGGTGACCGGCATGAGCACCTTGCAGCCCGCCTCCACCGCGCGCTTGAAGGCGGCGTCGACGTCGGGCAGGTAGAGGAAGAGCCCGCCCGTGGTGCCGCCGAGCGCCTTGGGCGAGCGCGCGGTGCTCATGCCCGGAAACTCGTCGCTCAGCATCACGACGGAGTCGCCGACGCGCAGCTCGGCGTGCATGATCTTGCCGCCGGGCCCCGGCATGCGCTCTTTCTCGCGCGCGCCGAACGCGCGCGCGTAGAACTCGATCGCGCGCGCGCCGTCGTCGACGGTGAGATACGGGGTGACGGTGTGGTAGCCGGCCGGCACCGGTCGAACGCGCGTGGCGGCCGGCCGCTTGGCCCGCGCCGGCCGGCGCGCCTTGGCCTTCTTTGCGGCCATGGTCACCTCCGTTAGAGCTTGAGCTTGTCGACCAGCTCGCGCACGGCGCCGGCCGACTTGTCGAACGCCGCCTGCTCCTCGGGCGTGAGCTTGATCTCGATGACCTGTTCGACGCCGCCGCGCCCGAGCTTGACGGGCACGCCGACGTAGAGCCCCTGCACGCCATACTGGCCGTCCAGGTAGGCCGCGCACGGCAGGATCTTCTTCTTGTCCTTCAGGATCGCCTCGACCATCTCGACGGCGGAGGCCGCCGGCGCGTAATAGGCGCTGCCCGTCTTGAGCAGGGCCACGATCTCGGCGCCGCCGTTGGCCGTGCGCTGCACCAGCTCGTCGATCTTGGCCTTCGGCAGGAGCTCCGTGATCGGGATGCCGGCCACCGTGGAGTAGCGCGGGAGCGGCACCATGGTGTCGCCGTGGCCGCCCAGCACGAACGCCGTGACGTTCTCCACGGACACGTTCAGCTCGCGCGCGATGAAGGTGCGGAAGCGCGCGGAGTCCAGCACGCCGGCCATGCCGAACACGCGCTGGGTCGGGAAGCCCGACTTCTTCCAGGCGAGCTGCACCATGGCGTCGAGCGGGTTGGTGACCAGCACGAGGATGGCGGCCCGGCTGCGCGTCACGATCTCGTTGACCACGGAGCCGACGATCTCGGCGTTCTTGAACAGCAGGTCGTCGCGCGTCATGCCGGGCTTGCGCGCGAGGCCGGCCGTGATGACGACGACGTCGGAGCCCGCCGTCTCGTCGTACCCGTTGCTGCCGACGAGCGTCGAGTCGTAGCGGTGGATGGGGCCGGCCTGGGCGAGGTCGAGCGCCTTGCCCTGCGGCACGCCCTCGATGACGTCCACCAGCACGACGTCGCCGAGCTCTTTTTCCACCGCGTACTGGGCGACGGTGGCGCCGACGTTTCCGGCGCCGACCACCGTGATCTTGGGACGCGCGCCCATTCTCTCTCCTTATAGGCTACAGCTTCGCCATGTTCTGGATGATGGCGGTGCCGAACTCCGAGCACTTCACTTCCTTGGCGCCCTCCATCAGCCGCGCGAAGTCGTAGGTGACCACCTTGGACTGGATCGTCTTCTCCAGGCCGGCGATGATCCGGTCCGCCGCGTCGGTCCAGCCCATGTAGCGGAACATCATCTCGCCCGACAGGATCACCGACCCCGGGTTCACCTTGTCCTGTCCCGCGTATTTCGGCGCCGTGCCGTGGGTGGCCTCGAACAGCGCGTGGCCGGTGTCGTAGTTGATGTTGGCGCCGGGCGCGATGCCGATACCGCCCACCTGCGCCGCGAGCGCGTCGGAGAGCAGGTCACCCGTCAGGTTGCAGGACGGGATCACGTCGAACTCGTCCGGTCGGGTGAGGATCTGCTGCAGGAAGGCGTCGGTGATGGCGTCCTTGATGAGGATCCTGCCCTCGGGCGGCTTGCCGCCGCACTCGTCCCAGCTGATCGTCTTGTCGCCGAACTCGCGCTTGGCCAGCGCGTAGCCCCACTTCATGAACATGCCCTCGGTGTACTTCTGGATATTGCCCTTGTGCACCAATGTCACGTTCTTGCGGTTGTTCTCGATCGCATACCGGATCGCTGCCCGGATCAGCCGTTCGGACCCTTCCTTTGAAATCGGCTTGATCCCGATCGATGAGCTGTTCGGAAATCTGATCTTGTTGACCTTCATCTCGTCCTGCAGGAACTTCACGACCTTCTTCGCCTCGGGCGTCCCCTGCTCCCACTCGATGCCCGCGTAGATGTCCTCCGTGTTCTCGCGGAAGATCACCATGTCCACCTTGTCCGGCCGCTTCACGGGCGAGGGCACGCCCTGGAAGTACTTCACCGGGCGCAGGCAGACGTAGAGGTCGAGCACCTGGCGCAGCGTCACGTTGAGCGAGCGGAAGCCCTCGCCGACGGGCGTCGTCAACGGACCCTTGATCGCCACGAGGTATTCGCGGATGACGTCGAGGGTCTCCTCGGGCAGCAGGTTCGGCGGGCAGTCCTGGCCGTAGACCTTCTGAGCCTTCTCGCCCGCGTACGTCTCCGCCCACGCGATCTTCTTCTTGCCCGTGTAGGCCTGCTCCACGGCGGCGTCGAGGACCCGGACCGAGGCCCGCCAGATGTCGGGGCCGGTGCCGTCGCCCTCGATGAAGGCGATGATCGGGTTGTCCGGCACGCGCAGCTTGCCGTGGTCGATGGTGATCTTCTCGCCCTTCGGGATCTGGACCTTGCCTGCCATCAGACGTCCTTTCTTCCGGGCTTCGCCTTGGTGTCGCCGGGCTCGAGATGCACGGCTTCCAGTTTCGCCGGCGCCCCGGTCTTCGGATCGATGACCTGGCCGGCGTTCAGCGCGGAGCCCGCGCGGAACCAGGCGATCTGCTCTCGCGTCATGCTGTGCCGGGCCTGGATGGTGACCACCCGGCCATCGGGCTTCCTGATCTGCACGGTGACCGGCTTGCCCGGCTCGAGGGTGTAGAGACCGGTGATCGACACGCGGTCGCCCTGCTCGAACTTGTCGTAGTCGGCCGGGTCGGCGAAGGTCAGCGGCAGCACGCCCTGCTTCTTGAGATTGGTCTCGTGGATGCGGGCGAAGGAACGCACGAGGACGGCCGCGCAGCCGAGGTAGCGCGGCGACATCGCCGCGTGCTCGCGGCTCGACCCCTCGCCGTAGTTCTCGTCGCCGACGACGATCCACTGCACGCCGGCCGCCTTGAGCTCGCGGGCGATCTTCGAGAACGGCTGGCTGGTGGCGCCGGTGAGCGGGTTGACGCCCTTGCCCGTCTCGCCGGTGAAGGCGTTGGTGGCGCCGAGGAACATGTTGTCGCTGATCTTGTCGAGATGGCCGCGGAAGCGCAGCCACGGGCCCGCCGGCGAGATGTGGTCCGTGGTCGTCTTGCCCTTGGTCTTGACGAGGATCGGCAGGTCGATGAAGTCCTTGCCGTCCCACGCCACGAACGGGCCGAGCACCTGGAGCCGCTCGCTGTTCGCGGGGATCTCGATCTTCACGGAGTCGGGGTCGGCCGCCGGCTCCTCGTAGCCCTCCGCGCCGCCCGCGAAGCCCTGCCGCGGCAGCTCCTCGCCCTCGGGCGGCGTGAAGCGCACCCGCTCGCCGTTCGGCGCCGTCAGCGTGTCGGTCAGCGGGTTGAACTCGAGGGTGCCCGCGAAGGCGAGCGCGGTGACGACGTCCGGGCTCGTGATGAACGAGAGCGTCTCCTGCGAGCCGTCGTTACGGCCGGGGAAGTTACGGTTGAAGGACGAGACGATCGTGTTCTTCTGGTCGGGGCCGACGTCCGTGCGCTTCCACTGGCCGATGCACGGCCCGCACGCGTTGGCGAGCACGGTGCCGCCGATCTTCTCGAAGGTCTCGATGAGGCCGTCGCGCTTGATCGTCTGGTAGATCCGATCGGAGCCCGGCGTGACGAGGAACTTCGCCTTCGCCTTGAGGCCCGCCTTGAGCCCCTGCATCGCGACGTGGGCGGCCCGGCGCATGTCCTCGTACGACGAGTTCGTGCAGGAGCCGATGAGCGCGTTGGTGATCTGCGCCGGCCACGCGTTCTGGCGCGCCTCACCACCGAGCTTGCCGATGGGCCGGCCGCGGTCGGGCGAGTGCGGGCCGACGACGTGCGGCTCCAGTGTGTCGAGGTTGATCTCGACCAGCTCGTCGTAGAACGCCGCCGGACTGTCCACGGTCTCCGGGTCGGCCACGAGGTGTTCGCGGAACTCCTCGGCGAGCGCGGCGAGATCGGCGCGGTCGGTGGCGCGCAGGTACGCGGCCATGCGCGGGTCGAACGGGAAGATCGAGGTGGTGGCGCCGAGCTCGGCGCCCATGTTGCAGATGGTCGCCTTGCCGGTGGCGCTGATCGACTCCGCGCCGGGACCGAAGTACTCGAGGATCTTGTTGGTGCCGCCCTTCACGGTGAGCAATGTGCAGAGGTAGGTGATGACGTCCTTGGGCGCCGTCCAGCCGGAGAGCTTGCCCGTGAGGTGGACGCCGATCAGCTTGGGATGGAGCACCTCCCACGGCAGCCCCGCCATCGCCTCGCCGCAGTCCGCGCCGCCGACGCCGATGGCCAGCATGCCGAGCCCGCCCGCGTTCGGCGTGTGCGAGTCGGCGGCGATCATGAGCGTCCCCGGCGTCGCGTAGTTCTCCAGCACGACCTGGTGGATGATGCCCGAGCCCGGACGCCAGAAGCCGAGGCCGTACTTGCGCGCCGCGGAGCGGATGAAGTTGTAGACCTCCGCGCTCTCGCTCACGGCGCGGTTGAGGTCCTCGGCGGCACCGCTCTCGGCGCGGATGAGGTGGTCGCAGTGGATCGTCGAGGGCACCGCCACGCGCTTGCGGCCGGACATCATGAACTGGAAGATCGCCATCTGTCCCGTCACGTCCTGCAGCGCCACGCGGTCCACGCGCAATTTCAGAATTGCCTTGCCGCGCTCCCACTGCTGGCTCTCGAAGTCGTGGGCGTGCGCGACGAGGATTTTCTCGCTCAGCGTCAGCGGCCGGCCGAAAGATTTGCGGGCGCGGGCGAGGCGGTCGGGCATGGAGGCGTAGAGCGACCTGATCTGCGCGGACATCGGGGCCTCCCTATTCGTTCGCGAGCAAGCGTCTCCCCCACGCGGGAGGGAGGCGGCGTAAATGACGGATAACTCTAGCGCGCCGCGCCGGAGCGGTCAAGGCGACGGCGCTCAGCATCGCGCCACGATGAACAGCCGCCGGAACGGAAACAGCGTCGTGCCGTCCGCGCGCGGCGGGTACGCGCGCGCCACGCGCGCGCGATAGGCCTGCTCGAAGCCCGGCCGCTCCGCGGCGTCGAGCGCGTCGAGGAACGGCTTGAGCCACGAGCCCTTCACGAAGTCCGCGACCGGGTTGTCGCCCGTGAGCGCCTGCGTGTAGACGGTCTCCCACACGTCGAGCGCGCTCACGCGCGGCGCGAGGAGATCCCAGTAGTACTCCGGCGGCCGGGTCGGCTCGAGCCGGACGAGCTTCTCGAGCCGGTCGCGCCAGCGCGGCTCGCGCGCCACCTCGTAGATCGAGGTGTGCGAGGGCTCGCCGAAGTTGCGCGGCATCTGCACGGCGAGCGCGCCGCCCGCCGCCACCAGCGTCACCAGGCGCGGAAACAGCGCGGCGTGATCGTCGATCCAGTGCAGGGTCGCGTTGGAGAAGAGCACGTCGACGGGCGCCGGCGGCGCCCACGTCGCGACGTCGGCCTCGAGCCACTCGACGCCGGGATCCGAGGCCCGCGCGCGCGCCAGCATCGACGCCGAGGCGTCCACGCCGGTCAGCCGCGCCGCGGGCCAGCGCGCGCGCAGCAGGGCGGTGACGTTGCCGGTGCCGCAGCCGAGGTCGACCACGCGCGCCGGGCTCGCCGGCGGCACGCGCTGCAGCAGATCCACGGCCGGCCGCAGCCGGTGATCGCTCCACCGGAGATACTGCGCGGGGTCCCACGTGGCCGTCGCCGTCACGCCTCATGCATACGCCCGTCGCCACCCAACATCCAATGCATAGTTCTACTGGTCGCTTATACTCAAAAGGCATGGAGCTCCGGCACCTGCGCTACTTCGTCGCCGTCGCCGATGCCGGCAGCGTCTCGCGCGCCGGCGCCCAGCTGCAGCTCACCCAGCCGGCGCTCTCGCGCCAGCTGCGCGACCTCGAGACCGAGCTCGGGCTGCCGCTCTTCGACCGCGTCGGCCGCCGCCTGCACCTCACCGCCGAGGGCGAGCACCTGCTCGAGCGCACGCGCGAGATCCTGAGAGCCGCCGACGCCCTGCGCGAGCGCGCCGGCGCGCTGGCGGGCGGCCGCACGGGCACGCTGCGCCTCGGGGCCACCGCGCAGACGCTGGAGAGCCTGATCAGCGCGTTCCTCACCGGCTTCCGCCGGGCGTGGCCGGGCATCGACGTGCGGCTCGTCGAGGACGGCGGCGTGCGGCTGCGCGCGCGCGTGGCCCGCGGCGAGCTGCACCTGGCGCTCGGCGCGGTGCCCAGCGGCGAGGAGCTTCGCGCGCGGCCGCTCTTCCCCGTCTGGGTGCTGGCGGTGATGCCGCCCGCCCATCGCCTGGGCCGGCGGCGCGCGTTCGAGGTGGGCGAGCTCGACGGCGAGACGGTGCTGCTGCTGCGGCGCGACTTCGCCTCGCGCCTGCGCTTCGACGCCGCGTGCGAGGCCGCGCGCGCCCGGCCACGCGTGCTGCTGGAGGCCAACGACCCGCACTCGCTGGTGAGCCTCGCGCGCGGCGGCCATGGCATCGCCGTCGTTCCCTCGACGACGATCTTCAGCCGCAGCGGCCTTCGGGTGGCGCCGCTGCTGCGTGGCGGCCGGGCCATCGGCGGCTCCACCGCCGCCGTCTGGGACCCGCGACGGCACCTGCCGTCGTACGCGCAGGCGTTCGTCGAGGAGCTGTTCGCCTACACGCGGCGCTCGTATCCGGGCAAGGAGTTCGCGCGGCTCGCGCCGTCGACGCCGCCGCTCAACGCGCCAGGCTGAACGAGTACTCGCCCGCCGGGACCTCGTCCACCCAGACCTTCGCCGTCCGGCGTCCGGGGTACGGGCGCAGCGTCCACATCGGCACCGTGTGGGGGTGCGACGTCGACGCGGCCTCCGGCTCCGCCGTGCGCGACACCACGCGACGCTCGGTCCCGGTCTCGTCGTACCAGCGGCTCACGACGCGCAGCGGCCGCCCTTGCGGCCGCACGCCGAGCAGCAGCGTCACCTGCCCCGTTGCGGCCACGGTCGAACGTGCCCAGCGCGCGCGGCATCGACGTGGGGTCCGCTCCGCTCGGGCCGGCGCCGACCGCCGGCGCGCCGTCGGTGAAGTAGGAGTGAGCGAGCAGGCCGGCGCTCGCGTTCGGCGCGGGCGGCGGGGCCGGCCGCCGCACGGCGGCGACGGTCACGGCGGCCGATGGCCCCATGGGATCACCGTCCCCTCGGCGGCGACGAGGCGGCTGAACGCGAGCGGGTGATCGTCGATGAGGCTCAGCGCCTGCTCCTCGCGGAAGCCGCGCACGCGCACGAGGATCTCGACGGCCTTGGCGTTGGCGTCCAGCTCGCGCCGCTCCTGCTCGCGCTGCCAGTCGAGCGCGAGCGCGCCGGGCAGTGGCCGGTCGTGCTCAAGCAGATAGTGCGCCAGCTCGTGGGCGACGACCGAGTCGCGATGGCGCGAGCGCAGCATCGGCGTGCTGAGGGTGAACAGGCCCCGCCGGTACGAGCCGCCGACGCCCTCGATGTTGCTGCCGACGAGCACGGAGATGCGCGAGACGCCGTACACGCGCGCGGTGTCGTCGGCCCAGCCGCCTCACGCGCGCGTCACCAGGCGCCGCACGGCCATCTGGCGCAGGCGAATGATCGAGCGCGTGGGCGAGAGCCCCATCGGGCAGACATCGGTGCAGGCGCCCTGGCCGTGGCAGCGCGGCAGCGCGTCGTCGCCCAGCAGCATCGCCCAGCGCGCGTCGCGCGCGCCGTCGCGTCGGTCGCGCTGCAGGGTGAACGCGCGGTTGAGCGCCGCGGGTCCGGCGAAGCGCCGATCGTGGGCCACCATCGTGCAGGCCGAGAGGCACATGCCGCAGCCGATGCACTCGATGGCGTCGTCGATCTCGGCGCGCTCCGCGGACGACGCCGGGATCTCGGCGTACGCGGCGGCCTGCGCCGCGGGCACGAGTGCCGCGCCGACGGCCGCGTGGCGCCGCACGAAGGGCGCCATGTCCACCACGAGATCGCGCAGCAGCGGAAAATGATAGAGGGGGCGCACGCCGACGGGGCCGGGCCCGAGCGACGCGAGGCGGGTGCGGCACGCCCAGCGCTCGCGGCCGTTCACGACCATCGCGCATGAGCCGCACATCCCGACGCGGCAGGCGTAGCGCAGCGCCAGCGTCGCGTCCTGCTCACGCTGAACGGCCACGAGCGCGTCGAGCACCGTCGTGTCCGCGCCCGCCTCCACCTCGTAGCGACGCACACGCTCGCGCTCGCCCGGCGCCCAGCGGAAGACGTCCAGGCGCACCATCACTGGCCGCCCTCCCGCCACTCCCAGCCCGTGATGGTCACGCGGTAGCGCGGCGCCTTCTGCTTGACGGCGATCTCGAAGTACACGCGCGCGCCCGGCGGCACGTCGGCGATGGCACCCGACGTCGTGTCGATCACCTTGCCGCTCCCGTCGAGGCTGTCGACGACCAGCCGCATGTTGGCCGCACGCACGCGATAGTTGTTCACGACGTAGCCATTGACGTTCGGTCGCCCGCGACGCTCGCCGCCCCCCCACTCGAGACCGAAGTAGCGATCGGGATCGATCGTGCTCTGCGCGAGCGCCGCCGCCGCGCCCCCGGCGAGGCACAGCAGCAGCGCGAGCGCGAACGTTCTGAGCCTCATCGCCTCCCCGGGGATGCCCGTGGCCGGGCCCGGAGGATTATGGACGATCTCGCCGCGTTTATCGAGAGGCGGCTCAGTACCAGCGAAGCGCCCACACCCCCGCGAAGATCAGCGCCGCCAGCACCAGCGCGCCGACGAAGAGCGCGCGATGCCACGCCAGCGGCATCCCGAAATCCAGCAGCAGCGCGCGCACGCCCAGCAGCGCGTGGAGCAGCGCCAGCGCCAGCACGGCCGCCTGCACGCCGCGGCGGAACGGATTGATCAGGTGCGCGGCGATCACGACGAGCAGCGCGACGGCCGCCGCGCGCTGGATGAGCCAGGCCCACATGCCGGCGCCCGTGCCGCGCCAGCCCTCGGCGGCCGTCCACTCGCGCCGCAGCGTGCGCGGCTCGGCCGTCACAGGCGGCTCAGAACCGTGCGGCCGCCGGCGATGACGAGGCGGATGGTGTCGAGCGCCTTGACGTCCGTCGCGGGATCGCCCTCGACGGCGATGAGATCCGCGGCCAGCCCGGGCGCAATGCTGCCCGTCTCCGCCTCGATGCCGAGTGCCCGCGCGGCTCCGGAGGTCGCGGAGCGAAGCGCCTGCAGCGGCTCCATGCCCGCGGCGACCATCAACGTCAGCTCGGGCACGATGCTGCCGTGAGGGTTGAGCGGCGTGCCGGCGTCGGTGCCGGCGGCGATGGCGACGCCTGCGCGCAGCGCGAGGCGGAAGGACTCGACGTGGCGCTCGCGGAGGGCCGTCGACTTCGTCACCGCGAACTCGGGAATGCCGGCGTCGAGACCACCCTCGACGATCGCGTGCGGCGCGACGAGGGTGGCCACGAGCGCGGTCCCCTGTCGGGCCATGCGCGCCGCCAGCGCCTCGGTGAGGAACACGCCGTGCTCGATCGTGTCGATGCCGGCGTCGAGACACCACGCGATGCCCTCGTCGGCCATCGCGTGGGCGGCGGCGCGCCGGCGCGCGCGGTGTGCTTCGTCCACTCCGGCGCGCAGTTCCTCGAGCGTCAGCTGCGCGGCGCGCGGGTCCACCCCCGGCGTCATGACGCCGCCGGTGGCGACGAGCTTGATGACGTCGGCGCCCGCGCGGAGCTGCTCGCGCACGGCGCGGCGCAGGTCATCGGGGCCGTCGGCCTGCCGGCCGAGCAGCCGCCAGCCGTGGCCGCCCGTGATGCAGACGGCGCGTCCGGCGCAGAGTACGCGGGGGCCCGCGATGATGCCCGCGCGCACGCCGTCGCGCACGGCGAGCTCGGCATACTCGCGGCCGCCCAGGTCGCGCACGGTGGTCACACCCGCCTCGACGGTGCGCCGGGCTCGCACAACGGCGCCGACGACCGTCGCCGCGTACGTCTCGTCGGCGAGCGTTCGCGCGGGATCGGCATCGCCGGCCAGACACAGGTGGACGTGGCAGTTGATCAGGCCGGGCAGCAGCGTGAGGCCGCCGAGATCGAGGACCGCCTCGTCGCGCGGGGGCCGGTCGGACACGAT
>WNEQ01000167.1_pt1 | contig 31905 bp, 35 predicted proteins | sample 5399971 | NCBI WGS metagenome assembly WNEQ01 (sample SAMN13153330, study PRJNA577476) | soil metagenome | isolation source: 20 cm grassland meadow soil 2 days after 1st rain plot 5 | place: USA:California | collected 2015-09-18
AGAGCACCCAACGAAGACTATGGTGTCCACAATGTGGAACCATACTAGACAGGGACGAGAACGCGGCCAGGAACCTGGCTGCGGGAGGGCTGAGGTTCAGCCCCAGCGGGCCTCCAGGTGAAGCAATGGTAGAGGAACGAAAACCGGAGAACGCGACCCTAATCCTCAAAGTCGATGGAGGCAAGTTAAGTCGGCAAACGCAGGACAAAACCGACAAAGACTTAACAGAACCTCCGAGCACAAGGCTAAATCGTTCCAGTAGCCCTGCAACTCCTACGTTCCAGATAAGAATGGTGAGTCCCCCTTGGATTCAAAGATACTTCGAAAAGAGGCCATAACATCAGCCCTGATCGCGGATGTCTGGACAGTCTGGACGACCAACGAGGGAATAATCAGTTTTCTGGCCCCAAAAGCGAACATCAAGCTCGAAGTCCAAGGACCCTACGAGATATTGTTCGACCCCGAAGCTCCACTAGGCTTCAAGGGAACAGAGGGCTGCAAAATACTAGGATTCGACCCGATCAAGACTCTGTCGGTAGAATGGAAGGCTCCGCCTCAGTTTCCCAATGTGCGAAGACAAAAGACGCGTGTTGACATCTTTTTCGAGAGGGTTGAAGCCCTGACCAAAGTCAGCGTTGCTCATTCCGGCTGGCAAGAAGGCGAAGAGTGGGACGAAGCCTACGAATTCTTCGACCACGCGTGGAACCTCGACCTAGCGAGAATGCAGCAGAGATTCTCTTCCGGACCTATCGATTGGAGGAAACCCTATGTTCCAGCCTGGCTTGGACAACGCGAACCGCGAATCCGCGACCACATCCCCGTCGAACCCCACTAGATTACAGGAAGATTCCAGCCCGAATCTTCGTCAAGCGCTAGCTTTATACAAAACGGCATGACGGTCGCTCACTGACCCGATTATGAGCGACGACATATACATGCCAGGGGCAACAACAGTTGGACTCGTGTGCAAGGAAGGAGCCATCCTTGGCTCCGAGCGCAGATACGCGTATGGAACATTCGTCATGAGCAAGGTAGCCAAGAAAGTCTTCAAGATAACAGACAAGATAGGAGTCGGCTGCGCCGGAATTATCGGAGACATGCAAGTCCTATCACGAGAAGCATTAGCTTACATGAACATCTTCGAATACGAACGAGGAAGAGCTGGAACGGTAAAGAACACAGCCAAACTAATGGCCAACCTGCTCTCAGCAAGACGCTTCATGCCCTATCTCGCCCAGACCATAATCGCAGGCGTAGACAACAGCGTACCAAGCCTATTCGTCATGGACCCCATCGGATCCGTGCTTGAAGACAAGTTCGCCGCAGTCGGAACTGGCGCAGAAGTCGCCATGGGAGTCCTCGAATCAGAATACCGAGAAGGACTATCCGTCGACGAAGCCCGCCCACTCATCCTGCGAGCCATAAGATCCGCCCTCGCTCGAGACATATCAAGTGGAGATGGAGTCGATCTACTCGTAATAACAGAGAGCGGGATAAAGGAAGAATCCCACAAGCTCGTCAAAGAGAAAAACGAGTAACTGGAACCCTGTTTTAATACCTCGAAGCTCAGCGGAGCGGAAGCTCGCAATATGCTATCAAAAAAGGACCTGACCTCAATCCAGAAAGACCTCTCCCAGTACGATCGCGCGCGTGAAAGAGTCCTCGATCTTTCCAGAGCCGCCACGAGAATGGCGTCATCCTCAATTCTCGAGATTCACAGAGGAGACCTGAAGGCAGCAAACTTGACACTGGAACAAGCCGAGAAGACTCTGCAGGAGATCGAAAAACTATCCGCTGACGCCCCAGAGCTACGAAGTTCCAACGGAGTCATAGTCGCATTCCAGGAGTATGTGGAAGCAATCACTCTGCGAAAGGTTTCGCGGAACGAAGGAATTGTATCCATCTCAGAATCTGGCGCCGATCACCGAAGCTACATTCTCGGATTGCTTGACGCTGTTGGAGAATTTCGGAGAATGGCATTGAACTCTCTCCGAAAAGGCGACGTTGGAAAAGCCGAGAAACTTCTAGACGCGATGGAAGGAGTATACGAGGACTTACAAACCCTCGAACACACTTCAATCGTTCCAACGTTCAGAGTCAAAATGGACGCGGCCAGAAGAATCATTGAGACCACGAGGGGCGATGTGGTCACGGAAGTCCGACGATTCTCACTCGAACAGGCCCTAGACCGTCTTGGAAAAAAGATAGAAAAGCAGTAAGTGATCCACGACCACCCTTGAGAAGGGGCATCTGGAAATGAAACCCTCCCATCTACTAGCCCTCTACAAACTATCCGAGATGGGAGCAACCGACAAAGAGGTTGTCTGCAGCACGTCAGACGTAGCGAAGGGAATTGGAAGCTCTCAACAAACCGCCTCCCGGCACCTTATTGAGATGGAAAAACTTGGTCTGATAGAGAGAGCTCGAAACGGACGCGACCAGAAGGTAAGAATAACCGGCGAAGGACTCCGCCAACTATCCGACATGTACGTCAACCTCAGGCGAGTCTTCGAAGCCCCCAAGAAAGACCTGATCATCACTGGAACAGTGTTCACCGGGCTCCGCGAGGGCTCATACTACATGAGCCGCGACGGCTACCGGAAACAGTTCATATCCAAACTAGGATTCGACCCTTTTCCCGGCACCCTCAACCTCAGGGTCGGTAAGGAAGGTCTGGACAATCGAAAGATCCTGGACACATACCCGTTTGTATACATCGAAGGTTTCGCAAATGAGAACCGAACCTATGGCCCGGCAAAATGCTACAGAGCAATGGTCAACGAGGAAGTCAACAGCGCAATCGTCCTTCCCATCCGAGCACACTACGGCGAGGATGTTATCGAGCTAATCGCTCCCGTATCATTGAGAAAACAGTTCAAGCTAAACGATGGAGACAAAGTGCGTGTCAGAATCCCGACAAAACCCTAAGACGCCGACAACACCTTAGCAACCCTGTTCTTCAGCTTCGAGCTACTGTTGAAACCAATCGGCCCAAACCTTCGTATTCGAACAACCTTGATCGGCAGCCCTTGTTTCCGGATAAGTCGGGTAACTGCTGCTCTTATCTCATCCTGGTCATATCCGACAGAGACAATATCAGGCCTAACCTCTTTGAGAATTCCAAGAAGATCAATTTCTTCCCTTCCCATAATCGCTCGATCTACCACTCGAAGAGCGGCAACGAGCTCCCTTCTCTGATCTTCCGGGATAATCGGACCCCTTCCTTTCCTGCGAAACACGGTCTTGTCACGGGCGACAACAACTACAAGCTTGGATCTAGGGCCTCCTTTTCTCTTGGATTCTTCAAGGAATCTAAGATGCCCAAGATGCAGAAGATCGAAGACCCCAGTGGCTAGAACTATCTTTCCCGATGGCAAGACCAAAACAGGATGCGTCTGCGAGTAGAGAGAATAAGAACGCTCTCTCGACGAGATGAGAGCCTATACACTCAGCCCCTTCTTGAGATCTCCCTTCGGTTCATACTTTAGCATCATTGCCTGTTTCGATGAAGCCTCTGGAGCCTCGCCCTTCTTCGACGTGATCGTAACCGGAGTGTATCCGCTTACGATCGCGTAAGCGAACGCGTCATCGCCCCTCTCAGTACAGTGCACCTGGAGTTTGTAGAGAGGCTCCCTGTGGGTGAACACCATCTTCGTGGTCTCAGCGTTGGTGATGATGACTCGACCACCACAAGTGGGACAAGCGAACCTTTCTTGTCTGGCGATCTTGAGACCACAGTCCGGGCACCAAACATCCTCGTCTCTACGCGCAATGAAGATCGACTGCCAGACCCCGACATGTTTTCTGGGGCTGCACGCGTTCCACTCGGACATCGTCATTCGCGTCACCCTGAAAGCCCAAGCCGCTTCTTCCTTCCACTTGTTCACGTGCTCAGCTCTGTCTTCGCATGTCTTGTGGAAGAAGCTCCTCTGGCCTTCTTGGTTGAACGAGGCGGAGACCGGTTCGTCCCTGTGAATGGGCTTGCCGCAGACCGCACAGTTCTCCATGAGTCTCGACGATAGTACGACTCGGCCCTGCGATATCAGCGCAGTGTTACCCAAACAATCCGTTCTGGCTAGAACTCAGCCAACTCAAGAAATTTCAAAGCGTCAAGAAGACCCTCCGCATAAGCGATGCACGCGAGCGCTGTCACGGGTTTCCTGTTGCCCAAATAGTGTTGGGCATCCCGAGCGTAATCCCGTGCAAGCGACGAAACGTGGTCAAGCTGAGGTCGAGAAACCTCTGCAGGACCATTTTTGACCGTCAAGGCTCGCAGCGACTTTGTCGTTGTCTCTAGATATTTCGCAGCTCTTTCTCCTGCCCGCTCTCTCATCTTAACGCTTCCAAGTCCGCATCTTTCGCGCCGCAAAACGCTTTCAAAGCCTCAATCTCCATGAAATGGAGCCTGCCCGGGATTACGAGGCAGTGAGGAATCCGCCCGAAGTCTTGGCTCTGAAACTCTTGAAGCTTAGCTGAAAGCACGAACTGGTCTCCGGATCCTATCCGTGCAACCCCGACTCCCATCCAGTTCGCAAGCGTCGGATCGGCGGCGACCAGTTTCGCCGCCGCCTCCCGGACCGTAAGCTCCTCCGCCATTTCTGGTCGAATGTCGAGAAGAATCAAAGTGTGAAGTCCTCTATTCTTGTTATCGCGGGTAGTGTCCAGCAACGAGCCCGGCACACCAGGCTCTTTTGGTAAGGTTACCGATTTTCCGAACTTGTAGCTCTGAAGACCTGTGGCTCCGCAAACGGCTGACGTCACTGAAGGGCCGTGAATGATCCTTGAGGGAATTCCCCTTCTCGCTAGCCCCAGCCTGATAGAAATGTGAGTTGTAGCAGTCATCGGGTCCCCAGGCACCAGCAAGGCAACTTTTCCCCTCTCAGCTGCCTCAACAATCGGCTTGCCTTCTTCATCCTCGAGCTGGACTCGATTCAAAACGACAACTTTCTTGCCGAGTAGAAGCTCGAGCTTCTTCCTATCCAAGCCGGGCATTGTGTTGGTGTAGAACTCTGCGAAAACGCTGTTTGCTTGTCGAGCCTCTTCGAGCCCTTCTATTGTGAGACCTTTTTCATCGTTCAGGCCTAACCCGATAAACGCGACACTCATGACAATATTGAGATGGATTGTTTGCTAAAAGGCCGATTTCGCAGCCCTACCGCGGTCTTGTGCCTGTTCCCTTCGACGGTAGCCCGGAACTCGCTGCTCCCTGGTCCTTCTCTTCCGTGTGCTTTCCCTCCGGTTTAGCCGGGGGGGCCGCTTTGGGAGCGTCCTTTGCCGATGAGTGACTTGGCTTGAGTTTCAGCTGCTGCAGCTTCCCGCGCAGGATTCCGAAGCGCGAGACTCGGAAGACTAGTCCTCGGCCTCTCGCTATCTCGAACGAGACGGTCTCGGAAGCGATTCGTCTCCGTTCCATTTTCAGAACTGTGAGATACCTAACTCCCTTCCTTCCAGTTCTCACCAGCGTGAGCTCGATAACCCCGTCTGCTATGCTCTTGATCTTCGCGATCGAATCATCTGGTATAGCACCCTTCGAAGCGGTTAGGATGAAGAGACCGCCAGTCTTCTTCACCTTCGCGCCGACAGTCTGCAAGAAGTTGATAGCCTGCTTCGCCTCAACCCCGTTAAAGATCGGCGTGAGCGAGTCGAGAATGAGCGTCACAGGGGCGTTCTTCGCCTTCGTTATGAAAGAGGTAACTTGAATGTTGAGCTCGGTGAGGTCCGACGGATCCCTCAACGCCCCTTCGCCCTGCCCCGCGAGCCCTGAATAACAATCAATTATTTTCAATCGCCCCTTCCGAAGATGGGAGATAATGTCCCACCCAAACTCTCCCATACGCCCCTGAACGTCTTCAGGGAATGCGTCATACGACAAGAACGCGCATGGTCTTCCAGCCTCAAGCTCGTCATGCAACAATTCATACGAGAGAACGGTTTTTCCGCTTCCTGGATCCCCGAGCAACAAGAGACTTGACCCGCGAGGAATCGGCCCTCCGATCATCTGCTCGAGATGCTCGAACCCCTCAAGAGACGTATCATAGCGCTTCAACACAACGATTCCGCCGAGTAAAGCCACCACTCCACCAATAACGAATGGAAGGTAGCCCAGCGGAGAAGTTACAACGTCTACTCTTACAGACGTGTCGAAGTTGGGTCCAGTGTTCCCGAAACCATCATTGAGACTGTTCGCATTGATTCCAACGGTCCAAGAACCACCTGGGTCAAAAGTAGAGACCGAATAGCCTGTAGGAGTATAGAATCCGAGACGGTTCGCGTCGTAGACCGCGGTGAGGTTCGCAACGGTTGTCCCTGAGGGATTCTTGACCGAGACCACATATTGGCCTGCGGTTAGAAACGTCCCGCTGGAACCCGAGTATTTTATCCGAAAGTAGGGGTAGACCGTGTCCCCCGTTGAAAAGGTAGTGGTTGGAACGCCCTTGGAGTTGTAGGTGACCATGGCGTCAACAAACAAGTCGCTTTTTGTAATCGTAGCATTTGCTGGAAGACTTACTCCAGAGTTCTGGCTAGTGTCCCTGGCACGTACTATTATTGTCCAAGAACCAAGCGGGTCATTCATCAAGACTTGATAGGTAATGGAATACACCCCGTTTGTAGAGCTAACCTCGGGAAGAGTAAGTTGCCCGTTCGATGGAGTGTCTACAGTTACCGTCGCGCCGGCTACGGCCCCCAAGGAGTTCGCCACGGTCGCGGTGATTGTCAACGTCTGACCCCTTTGGACAATTGTCCCAGAGGCTGGTTGAGACACTACGACGCTCATCATTGCAGTTACCGTGAACTGGCCCGTGGCAACGTTCGCTATGTTCGTCGGCGACGTCTGATTTACGGCAACGTTGTAGACACCACCGACGTTGGTTGCAACAGTACCGTTCAGCGGGGTCCAAGAAGTTGAAGTCGACGAATACTGGACGGACACGCTACCCGACCCCCTATTGTCCGTGGATACTGCCTGGTTAGTAATCGCGGAACCGGTGCCGTTGGGCTTCTGCACGCTAATTGTGACTGTATAGAATGTGTTCCTATTGCCGTTAGTCACAGTTACCAGGATATTGACGGTGTTACCTAGGCTTGTCGTTGTCGGGCTTATCGTTAGGGAATAAGGCGCGATACCGTGTACCTGGACTACGAATACCGTGATTGGGAGCAGCACTAGTACTAGTAGGATAACGTATGGTTTCATCAGCACCCAGCCTAAGTAACCTGCAGCATCATCCACGAAGCGGCTATCCAAGGTGTCGGGGAAGGCTTGTGTTACCGAAACGGAAGCAGGCGAGGGACACCAACGCTTCTCTCGAAGCTGAGGAAAGATCGCCTCTGGCCCAAGAGTAGCGTGCGTGACATCGTTCTTCCTTAACCCTCATCCCTTGATCGACTAAGGTCAAGAATTCCTCGCCCCATCATCCACTTTGGTCCGGATCAATTTTGCGACCAGAAACGGTAACCCTTATTAGAAATTCGGCCGGGACCGAGCCTTCGGCGGGTTCGTGGGCCCGTAAACCGGACAAGTATACTGGTCTAGTCGGGCAGCTCAGCCAGGTAGAGCAGCAGACTCTAGGGCTGAAGCTCTTAACCTGAAGGACGAGTCCATTCGACTCGTTCGGGGAATGGTCGAGGGTTCAAATCCCTCCGGGCCCGCCAAAGCTATCGCGCTTTTCCGCCTATCCTGATTGAGCAAAACATAGAATTCCGGCTCTGGGCTGTTCTCCGAACGGTTATAGGCTGCCAAATCGAATATCCTTCTCGTGCAACAGACTAACTCGCCTCTCTCGAACGATATTGTCCGGGAGTTCGTAATCGCAGGTCACGGAAATCTGGAAAAGGTGCGGAAAATGCTAGAGGAGAATCCGGAGCTACTTAACGCATCGTACGCTTGGAGCGAGACCGACCATGAGACAGCGATCCAAGGTGCAGCCCAAGTAGGCAGCGCAACTATCGCGACGCACCTGCTCGAGCGAGGAGCGCCTCTTGAAATCTGCACGGCGGCAATGCTAGGACGCAGGGATGAGGTAGAAAGAAGAATCACCGACAGGTCCGATAGCATTAACTCCAAGGGAGCCCACGGCATTCCCCTCTTGCCCCATGCAGCCTGGAGCGGCGATCTCGAGCTTGTCCAATTCCTGTTCCGAAGCGGAGCTAAAACCGGGTCGTCTTCCGCACTCCACAACGCAGTTGCAAGAGGCTACTACCACTTGGTCGTCTGGCTGGTCGAAAACGCTAGCCCGGATCTAAATTCGAAGAACTTTCAGGGAAAGAGTCCCCTTTCGGTCGCGATCGAAAGAAAACATGAAACCATTGCTCAACTCCTGAGAGAGCGTGGCAGTAAGGAATAGTCAGCGAGACAGCATCAACCATCAGTCACAGCCCAGTACTCCTTGAAAGAGGATCATTGAGCGATTGAAAATCCGCAAGCCAGTCGAAAAAGGCCAGAGGCGACCTTCCTGCTCCAAACACGGCCCATACAACGGTCCTTACTGCCAAGAATGCTACGAACGCGCCATGAGCGGCGAAGTTACCAGCAAGACTACGCCATCGAGCTAAAATAATCCCGGTCTCCAACCCATTCAAGCAGCATAGTGACCAGCGAATGTCTCGCCTGAATCCAAGAGAATCGACGGACCGTGGACCACAACACACCAAACAATGGTGAGTTCGTTTTGAAAACAATCGCTCAGAATGAAACTAGAAGGGCGCCTCCTGATTACTCGAAAGATTTTGAGACCCTTGAAAAAATGGAATGGGCGTTCTCAAGAGGCGATGTTAGCTTCTTCAAGACAGTACTCGACCGTAGACCGAGCCTGCTTCTTAGAATACACGCGGTCTGCATACTTGCAGATATGAAAGATGAGAGAGCTGTTCCGGCACTCTGCGAGACTTTGAAAGAGGATCCAAGCCCTCTAGTTAGGCATGAAGCGGCGTTCTCCCTTGGCCAGTTGGAGTTCAAATCCGCAGTTTCCGCTCTAATGGATGCTATGGCGAACGACGAGAGTGTCCTCGTAAGGCATGAATCAGCAGTCGCTCTCGGGTCTATTGGAGATGAGACAGCTCGCCCCGGTCTGATAGACAGACTCCAAGATGCAGACGAAGATGTACGATTGTCCGCGGAGGTTGCCTTGGCAGATCTCGATTTTCTCGAGCGACTCAGAGCACGAACCAGCAGGCGATAAGTGCCGAGTATCACAGTTGAGCCGAAACGAGGGGGACCCAGACAACCTCCAGGAAAACGTGTCTCTCAACATTCCTAAGACGCAGGGAGAGAACGCGATCCAAATCCTCGCAAAACTGAAGCTGCTGAACAGAAAACTTGCACCACAAACAACAGGTGATGTGCTTCACGTGCCGCTCTCCCGAGCACCACAACCGGAGGAACAAAACCAGCTTGATAGAGCCCTAGGCAAGCAAAACCTATCGAAAGAAAAATTTGCTTCCAAGTCGCGATCTGTTGGATCGCTGGAGGAAGTTCTAGCGCAGCAACTGCCGTCGAGCATTGTTCCACTCGTATCAAAGTCGTTCGATGTCATCGGAGACATCGCTATCATAGAGCTATCTCCAACAACCGAGCCGTTCGAAAAGGACATCGCGGAAGCATTGATGAAGGTACACAAGAACGTCAAGACAGTCTACTCAAAGGCCGGAGCGATAACCGATAACCAGCGATTGCGGCCTCTCCATCACGTGCTCGGGGCCGCTCGAACTGAGACCATCCACAAAGAGTTAGGGTGCCGCTTCAAGATCGATATTTCGAAAGCCTTCTTCTCCCCCCGTCTCTCCTCTGAGCACAATAGAGTCGCCGAACAAGTCCGTCCGGGCGAATGCGTTGTCGACATGTTTGCTGGTGTGGGCTCATTTTCGATTCTGATTGCAAGACGATTGGAAGACGTACAAGTCAATGCCATCGATGCGAACCTCGAGGCGGTTAAGCTGATCCGAGAGAATGCGAAGCTGAACAGGGTCCAAGACCGGGTAAAAGTATGGCCGGGCGATGCTCGGACCGTCATCAAAGACAATCTCCTTGGAATAGCCTCGCGGGTAATAATGAACCACCCCTCACAAGCGAGGGGGTTTCTCGAACCCGCCTGTGAAACGCTTAGACGCGACGGAGGAATACTGCACTATTACACGTTCGCAGACGGCTTGGACAGTGAGTCAAAAGCCAGAAAAGAACTTACGAATGCCATTGACAGTTCAGTTTGGACAGTTGAGAATCCCATAGCTACGCATAAGGTGAGAGGCGTCGCTCCGATGAAGTGGCAGATTGCGGTAGATGCGAAACTTGAGCCGGCCTAGGTCTCGACAGCCAACTCAACCAATATCTTCCGGCCTGGATCTTGAAGTAATTCTACCAGTGATTTTGGAAGATCCGCCGCTACTCGATCGGCATGCACCATTAGCGTCCTGTCGGATAAGAAACCGCTCTTTCTAACCACGATGTCTGTCGGATGGGAAAACGTCAAGCCCTGCGCGCCATGTCCCTCTGTCGAGAATCGATGACCGCCAATCATCAGAGTTAGACGGGCTGTAGAGCTTTCGCTGGAAAGAGCGTTTTTCATAGCTTGAGGCAAGTCTCTCAATCCTGCGGAAGACCCAACCGCGATGATGCAATTTCCATTCTTACCAAGGGTAGACTCCTTTGTAAGCTCCAAGGTTGTTGGATGTGTCGACAATACAGCGTGATGCCCGCGAGCGTAGAACCTGAAGTTCATTGATACTTACAATAGACAAACTAGAGAGTCTAATATGCTCAGCCTTGCTTTGACGGGCCGGAGGGATGATCGAGGTCCTTAGATTTCGCAAGTGAAAGAGAAAGAATGGTCCAGGCGCTCGTCGCAGAAGGGGTCCTCAAAACCCGCGAGGTCGTCGATGCAATGAGAAAGGTGCGGCGAGAACTGTTCGCATCCACTAACCTTCGCCAATACGCCTATAGTGATACTCCTTTGCCAACGGATCATGGCCAGACAATCAGTGCGCCACTCGGCTGACCAGCCGGGCGTTACATGGTGGCCATAATGGACGAGGCATTGGAGCTACGGCAAGGGATGAAGGTGCTAGAAGTAGGTGCAGGGAGCGGATACCATGCCGCTACTATCGCAGAAATAGTCGGGGACTCAGGACACGTTTTCACGGTTGAATACGTCGACAAACTGGTCGCGATTGCGAGGAATAACCTGGGTCAAGCAGGATACGCCAACCATGTCACGCTAGTCCAAGGCGATGGATCGTTAGGTTACGCAGAGCGAGCCCCCTTTGACAGAATACTGGTGACAGCGGCAGCACCCAAGATTCCGCCCCCCTTACTGGAACAGTTGAAGCCCAACGGAATCCTAGTTATGCCTGTAGGAGGAAGAATGTTCCCGCAAGAACTTGTCCGGGTCAGGAAAAAACCTGATGGAGCCTTAGAGCGGGATTCCTTGGGAGGAGTCGCATTCGTTCCTCTCGTCGGGAAATTCGGCTTCAGTGATTAACTACCGAAGAATGACTCAAGCGTTTTCTTACCACTGTCTTTGGCCATTGCTGTCCTTGCCCTCTCTACCGCAGTGCGGACTCTCTCCTCGTTGAAGTCTCTCTCTCCGCACAGGAACCGCACAAGAGATTCAACATCGGATTTCCCCCAATTCAAAGCGTAATTCGAAGTGACCGCAGGTTTCAGAAAGATCTCTCTAATTCTATCCAGCTCCGGCGGCGGAACCACATCCTTATTCGATTCAGCAATCCTCTCAATCGTACCGCGCTCTCGAACCAGCTTCAAGGCCGTCTTTGGCCCGATTCCCTTGAAACCGTCAGGGTTAAAATCGGTTCCAATGAGAATCCCCAAGTCTACGAGTTGTTCTCGCGACAGCTGTAGAGCTTGCAAAGTTGATGCAAGGTCTACCAATTCCGGTTCTACCTGAACGTAGGCCTCTCGCATAGGCAGCTTTCTTTTTCCGCTTATCGCTAGATTCCGAACGAGCCTCCGAGCCCCGAATAGCAATGAATCGTAATCCTGGCTGACCGCAGCCCAAACATCCCCGCGAGCCGCCATATAGGCGGCCTGAGCCTCTCCTTCAGATGGAGCTTGGACGATCGGGACGCCCAGGTACTGGAGAAGTTTGTGAGCATCATCAATCATCAAATCCTTAAGGCTGGAGCTCGCCTGAGCATACCGCTTCGCTTCCTCAAACTTTCCCGTTGATAATGCGGATTCGTATCTCGTAGTGGCTTCAACCTTGATGACTTGTCTTCGCTTGATCTCCGTGTCTTTGAGACTCGGGGGCTTTCCATCGAAGACATACGCGAGTCTGATTCCTCTCTCTGCCAAGTTGGTCGTTCGGTAAAGGAGCCCACTCAAGTGACTCGTAACTCTACTCTGCCGGTCCATCAAGGGCTCCCCGGTGGGCCCGCGAATTATCGCGAGAAACTGGTAGAGCGCGTTGTGGGCATCGACCGCGAAAGTCTTTCCTGAAAACTCATCCAGCGAACTCTTGGACCGAGTAATAATGTCCCCCAGATCTACGCCCAAAGCTTCGCACTACTCTCGATTGCTAGCGCTATCCTCTCTCCATCCGGTATTCGCCTACCCTGTTCGCAATCAGTGCCGCGACCGCTCCAGCACCCACTCCTCCATCAATATTGACTACCGCCATTCCCAGGGAGCAGGACTGCAACATAGCAGCTAGGGCCGCGAGACCTTTTTCCCCGAACCCATAGCTTCTGGAAGTAGGGACCCCTATCACGGGGACATCCACAATTCCCGCGACGACGGTAGGGAGCGCGCCTTCACGACCAGCAACTACCAGGATAACATCAGAGTCCCACCTTAGAAGGTCGCGGACTGGCTCGAACAAGCGATGAATCCCTGCAACGCCCACATCATTGAAAGACCTCGTCAGGCATCCCATTTCTCGAGCGGTAACCTCAGCTTCCTCGGCTACGGGGATGTCCGAAGTCCCTGCAGTCAATATCCCAACCCTACCCCCGCTACTCCTCGACTTGTAGCCCTTCGATTTCACAATCATTAGTCGAGACCGTGGAAAGTATTCGACTTTAGACCCGTTTCCGGTGACAGCTCTAACAGCTCTAACTTGGGATGCGTCACAACGACTGATAATTGCGCGCCCGGTCTGTTTTACCATTTCCTGACTAATCTTCGCAACTTCGCGAGCGAGCTTCCCCTCGGCCAGAATGACCTCGGGAAGTCCTTTGCGTTTTTCACGTCCGACATCAAGATTCGCAAAGCGAGACAGGCTTGCGATAGCAAGCATTCTTTCCTTCGTTTCCAATAGTCTCCGGCTTCGCTCAAACTTCCTCAGGGAAGACATCAATCATTCCTTTTCTTCGCGCGTAAACTGTTTAAATCGTCATGAGTGGCGTGTCTTGAATATGTCGCTTAGCCCTGTTAGGGCAGGTTTGCAGGTGAAGATAGACAAGGCTGTTCAGATTATCGGGCAATTCAACGGAGCTGTTGTTGCCCTATCTGCCGGAGTGGACAGCTCGCTAGTCGCTGCTCTAGCAAGCAAGGCGCTCGGGGATCGCGTTGTTGCAATAACAGCCGTCTCCGAGTCTCTCGCCCCGGGAGAGATTGAAATCGCGAAAAAAACAGCGCGACACATCGGAATCAGACACGTTGTTGTCACAACCGATGAGGTCCACAACGCAAGTTACGCGGCGAACCCCTCGAACAGATGCTATTACTGCAAGGATACACTCTTTCGCGAACTGAGACGCCAAGCTGACAACTCCGGATTCAAGGCGATTCTTGATGGAACCCAGCTTGACGATCTCGGGGATGTTAGGCCCGGACTTCTTGCTGCTAAGCAGGCTGGCGTAAGAAGCCCTCTTGCAGAAGCAGGTTTCTCCAAGAGAGACGTGCGAGAGACCGCTCACCTTCTAGGGCTTGAGGTTTGGGACAAACCAGCAATGCCTTGCCTATCATCCAGAATATCACACGGCGAAGAGATCACTGTCGAGAAGCTATCTCAAGTTGGAAAAGCGGAATCGGTGGTGAAGCGTATCAGTGGTGCCCGAGACATAAGGGTCAGGCATCATGGAGAGGTTGCGGCAATCGAAGTGTCCCAAGAAGAGCTACCATTGTTTCATCGAGACGGTTTAATGAAACAAGTGGAAAAGGACCTTGGACTAATAGGGTTCACAAGGGTGACTCTCGGTCCACGCAAAACCACAAGGAGACAAGCCACTGCAGTGGTAGGGCAGGACTACCTGCTTCCAATAATTAACATGTCAAATCATAGATATGAGCGTTGAGAACTGCGGGATCAACAATGAGTGATCGAACGCCTGTGCTTGCGAGCAGAGCGTTCAATCGGGCCTGAAAACGTTTTTAAGCCATCAGAAACCGATGCGACATCAAATCTTTCCGTTTCTCGGAAAGCCCTGATCTAATATAAGAACAACTGGACACACGAAGAGTTGGAAAAACTGAGACTACCAAAGATGAGCGTTCTCAAATGACAACCACAATCGGCGTCGTCTGCAAGGACGGAGTCATTCTTACGACGGACACTCGAGCCACCATGGGATCCTTTGTCGCTCATAAACACGCCAAGAAAGTCTATCGGATCGACCATCACCTAGCCATGACGATCGCAGGGACGGTAGGAGATGCACAGGCATTGGTGGAAATGCTTAGAGCCAACTCTTCACTCTACAGGCTTGACCTCGCAAGGCCAATCCCGGTGAACTCCGCAGCGAGACTGGTCTCTAACATTCTCTTCGGCGCCAGATATTACCCTCTTGGAGTCCAGGCCCTAATCGGAGGAGTGGACGACAGTGGAGGGCACATCTACGCGCTGGATCCTCTTGGAAGCATGATGGAGGAGAAATACGTCTCAACCGGATCCGGATCTCCGGTTGCCTACGGAGTCCTCGAGTCAGAGTGGAAAGACTCAATGAACGTGAAGGAGTCGATTCCGATAGTTGTCAGAGCAGTCGATTCAGCGATGAAAAGAGATTCTGCAAGCGGCGACAGTTTCGACGTGGCCATAATCACGAAGGAAGGATACAGGGAACTGCCAGAGGACGAGAAGAAGCACATCCTGCACGCCTGATCCCTTCTTTCGAACCTTCCCCAGATATCACAGTCGTAGAGAGAATTGACTAGAACCTACAATGACGTGCACGCAAAGATACGCGAGACCATCGTAGAGCACATGCCGAAAGACGCAGAGATAACTCGTATAGAATTCGAAGGTCCACGACTCGCAATCTACGTAAAAAACGTGGGTCTGCTCGCTGAACAGAACTATGTTGTGACTGAGATCGTCAACCTACTTCACAAGAGAATTGTCATCAGATCTGATCAATCTATACGCCTTCCAGAACGAGAGGCCGAAGCGTACATTCGAAAAATCATTCCCCTAGAAGCTGAGATCTCCTCGATCAACTTCGACCCTAGCCTCGGAGAGGTGGTGGTAGAAGCAGCCAAGCCTGGCGTGGCAATCGGGAAGGAGGCTACCGTCTTGCAACAGGTCGTGAAAGAGACAAGATGGCGACCAAGGATCCTTAGAGCCCCACCCCTGCACTCAAAGATCATTTCAAGCACTCGACACATCCTTCACACCGAAAGCGAAGAGCGCAGCAGGATCCTCCGTGACGTCGGCGAAAGGATCTTTCGCCCCACTTTTAGCAAAGCCGGCTATGTTAGGCTCGTAACCCTCGGAGCATTTCATGAGGTGGGACGAGCGGCCATGCTCATCCAAGCAGGATCAAGTAGCGTCCTGCTAGACAGTGGAATAAACCCTGGAGCCCAAGACCCAACTTCTGCATACCCACGATTCGATACTGACGAATTTGACCTGGAAAAGTTGGACGCAGTAGTCATATCTCACGCCCACCTTGACCACTGCGGAATACTCCCCTTCCTCTACAAGTATGGCTATGACGGACCGGTCTACTGCTCGGAACCCACACAAACCCTCATGACGCTTCACCAGCTGGACTATCTCGATGTTCACAGCAGGGAAGGCGAACATTCTCCCTACGACCAAAAAGACGTCAGAGAGGTCGTAACTCACACCATTCCCCTGCGCTACAATGTAGTGACAGACGTGGCTCCGGACATCAAACTCACCTTCCATAACGCGGGCCATATTCTAGGAAGCTCCATGGTCCATCTCCACATCGGTGAGGGTCTCCACAACATAGTCTACAGCGCCGACTTCAAGTTCGGTCGAACTATGATGCTCGACCCAGCCACAGCTCTGTTCCCGAGAGCTGAAACACTCATCATCGAGAGCACGTATGGGGGTCCTGACGACATTATGCCTGACAGAGAGGGAGTGGAGGGCAAGCTGGTCAGCATCGTCAATGACACAGTAGAGAAAGGAGGAAAAGTGCTGATACCAGTCCCCGCAGTCGGACGAGCTCAAGAAATAATGCTCGTCCTAGACGCGTACATGAAGAACGGAGCTCTCAGAGAACTCCCGATCTACATCGAGGGAATGGTCAATGAGGCAACCGCAATCCACACGGCCTTCCCTGAATACCTAGTTCGCGACATCAAAGAACAGATTCTTCACAAGGACATCAACCCGTTCCAATCTGAATACTTCCATCCAGTAACTCACCCGAGCGATAGAGAGGAAATCATCGCCGGTGGCCCATGCGTAATCATCGCCACATCTGGAATGCTCGAAGGTGGACCCGCGATAGACTATTTCCGACACCTTGCACCAGACCCGAGAAATACACTTGCCTACGTGAGCTACCAAGTGGACGGTACGCTAGGAAACAGAATCAAGAATGGTCTCAAAGAAGTCTCTCTCTATGCCCACGATGGCAAAATGGAAATGGTCAAGGTGAACATGAGGGTAGAATCAATAGAAGGATTTTCAGGGCATTCAGACAGGAACCAACTTCTGGGATTCATCAAGAGAATGTCTCCCAAGCCAACCAAGATCATCGTCAATCATGGGGAAAGAAGAAAGTCTGACCTTTTCGCTCAGAACGTCAACCGCATATTCGGGATCAAAACAGTCGTCCCTGATGTTCTCGAGTCAATAAGGCTCCGATAATAGACTGGAAGGTCAACGGGTTCCAGGCACGGCTTCGTTCTGAAGAGGCACGGCCGGGATCGCCGCTTCGGACGAGGCGGCTTCCTTCCTCCAAACCCTCACACCCGCTGGAGTTATGACGATCCGCTCCTCCCCTAGACGAGCAATGTCTCCCCCCAACGATTTCGTGTAGTCCGTTAGCTCGGTGATTGCCAGTTTTGTCTCTTCTACGCTCCTTCGCGCCAAGGGAGTGATTCTTACGATGAGAATATTGCCAATCCTAACTTCCCCCTTTATTGTCTCTACGTCGTCCAGCTCCTGAAGAGGGAGGGCTTTCACGTAGATCGTAGAATGCTGCATTTGGGAAGGATCAGCTAGGCTCCGTGAGCTTATCAACGGGCCTGGACCAGATTCAACTTTAAACATTTCCCTGACTATTTTCGATAGAAAGCGTCAACTCGAGCTCGGCGCGGTCGGGCCTTTGGGCCTTATGACTTCCCAAATAATGTCCCCGACGTAATGGATGTTCTCGACGACCTTACCCTTCTTTGTCGCTGCCATTGAACCCGATCCTATGAGGGCTCTTCCCACCGCGAGGTATTTGCCGTGCTTCTCGTCCACGACCACCAAGAGCTGCCTTTCGCTAAACTCTCCATTTACCTTCCGGATTCCTGGGGCCATGATATCGGCCCCTCCTACCACATGTGGAACAGCGCCCATATCGACGACGATCCTTGGCATACTGTCGAGGGCAGACGTATTGGTCAATACTGGTGCAAGTTCGCCTTTTCGCCTGAAAGCGACGGCGAGGCCATCGACAAATATGATTTCGGAGTCCTTGACAGTCTCTATTTCTACTCTGGATTTGTGGGTGAGATGTTGTTGGTTCGGAAGACGTCGCAACTCTTCAATCAGAGGCTTTGAGTCGCGATCTTTGAGTATTGTTCTAACTGTCAAGACTTTTCAGAATCAACCGAGAGAGACAATCTTTAAAAGAGTACCTTCGCCGACAACCGCCACTCTCCGGTTGAACGATGAATGTCTGAAGTTGCAGCGAAGATCTTCGAAGAGAGCCTGAACAAAGTCGTACTTGTCCAGCTCAAGGGCGGACGAAGCGTTAGAGGGAGACTCTACAGCTTCGACCAGCACATGAACCTAGTACTGGAAGACGCAGAGGACGTCACCAATGCGGAATCGACCAAGAAGCTCGGCACCATAATAGTTCGAGGAGACAACGTCGTCCTCGTGTCCCCGCCACCGAAGCGCTAGAATTTTCATTTTATCGTCATTCACACTGGTTCGACATAGTCGGTCTCTTTAAACCGATAGGAACTTGAGTCATGATTTGTTGCCCTTCGAAGACGAGAGAATAACTGCGTCTCGACATTCGGTGGATAAATTTCAGCGGGCCCAGAGAGATGTGTTGGAATTTCTGTGCTGTAAGCTTCGAACGCGACTCACAATTCAAGGCTTAGGATGGTGCCCATTTAGCTAAGCTCGAACCCGACGACTTACAAAGGTTAAATAGAATCCGCCCGGCAGTCGCCGTTTCACACCGTGAAAAGTCTTGATTCGGGGGGCCTTGTGCGTAATGCTCATAATTCTATCTCTGATGCCCGTCGTTCCCCAATCACTAAGCTCACAACCTCAACTCCCGGCGCACCCGATGCAGGCCTTGCCTCCTGTTGTAGGCCAGGACCCTAACGGGACCCTCGTAGCCTTCAACGCAACTCGAGCGCAATTCGACCTCTATACCCAGCAGACTCCTGGCCGAACCGACTCCGGAGCAGGTGGAACCCTGACCTGGTTCGGAGGTAACTTCACCGGCGTTTCCGGAACAGGATTCAACGTTACCCTCCCAAACGGCACTGCCAGTGAGAACGTTACTTGGCCTATAGTCAACATACCACACGGGAACTTCTCTTCGACTACCTACCTCAAGTTCGACTGGAGAGGTAACCTTGGAAACGGGACCAAAGCGAGCTATCTGGTCTATAACGGCACGAGACTTGCCACCATTTTCAACATTACAAGGATCAATCAGACACCGATCACTGGAGGTCCTCCGTCGGTTACCACTGGAACTCCCCCCGTTAGTTGTAGCGCCACTGACGAGTGCTTGGACGTTTCCAGCTTCATCGGGTTCAATCTTACATTGACCTTTCTGTTCAGCTCGAACTCGACCGGAAAGGGACTTAGCGTCAGAGTGAGCGATATCCAGGTTGCTTCGGCGGACCTAAGCCCCAGCAGTTCGTTCTCACACTCAATGAGGTTCGACCCAACAAATTCGACCAGAGTCGTCCATACCGCCGACCTCACGCTTCAGTACAATGCCACAGTAACATATCGCAAGCCGAACACGGCAACGGGCCATTTGAACCACACCTGGGCCCAAACGGTCGTTTCCTACTACTATCCCGACTCATACCAACAAATCGGCATCAAGCAGAATGGTACGTCCCTGTCACTCGCTTTCCCTCTCGCTCAGGGGAAGTGTTCGGCTTCTTTCTGCACTAATTCACAATTCATCGCCCTGAACATGACAAGCCCGAATGCAGCACTCAGGGCCAATATCAACATAGCAGCGAACACCGTCAACATCGAAGCAGGGGTTCAAACCACACTAGGCGGTGTCCCTACCGGCTACTGGGGTCCGGGTGACCATCTTCAAGTGAAGGTCAATCTTCGTCAAGGGGTCAACGTCACTGGGGCCAACATAGTGTCCGCTAACAAGACAAATGTCGTCCGACTTACCCAAACATTCACGGCCACCAAGCGAGGAATCTCCCTCGAAAACTTCACCAATCCACTCCCTCAAGATACCACTTTGCTAGGTCTATGGACACTGAACAGCACTTTCATCAATGGTTACGACTACGGGTTCAACTCCACCACGTTCACGCTCGAACAGCTCGGAGTCACTGGGTTCACATATTCTGGAAGCAATCAACGCTTGAGCACTGGAGGAACGCTAACCTATGCGTCCAACTCAGCGGCCGCAATAAACGTCAATGGCTATGTCTTTGCAGTTGACAGTGGATCAGGAGCTGCGCCGATATCGACGCCGACAGTAACCAGCGGTACTGGAATCTATGTTTCCAATATCACCCTACTCAACGGAGTGTTCACTTCAGGGGCACAACTGATCATGACATTCACCCTCATCAACCCGACAACAACCGCTATGAAAGCAAACCTAACCATAGACCACGAATGGGTCAGCAACGTCTCACACGGTTCAAGCGCGACCATTGCCGTGCCGTCTGGCGCCGACACATTCACCCTCAAACCCGCCTACGTCTACAGGCTGAATGCAACCTTCACTCCCGGCGGCATCCAGATAATTCTTACCGGCATTTCCAGCGGTGGCAACAGTGTGTCTGCCAATCTCCCACCAGGCAACCCTCCCGTAACAAGTCTCAGACAACACTCAGGTCTGTTCAAGATAACCGTCAACAGCGAACCTGTCTCAGCGTTATCCCCTTGCGTTCCATCGTGCAGTAACAGCTTCGAATCTCCTGCCTACGCCTACGTCTTAGTTAGTCCTCCTGTTCCAGGAAGGCTCCTAGCCTCAGGAAGTTTTACATCGATATCAGGTGGAACCTACTCTACAATAATTAGTTCTGGCAGGATACTCGGCGCAAGCAAGTTGATCTTCTTGTCGTTAGGAACAGATCCCAACGGTCTCGCGATTACGGTCCAAGACAAATCGACGCAAGAGTCAACAATTCTTCAGTCAAGTATCGACAATATCCCCACCGCAACTCAGAACCAGCCCATGACCATAACCCTGCATTTGGCAAGCAACTCGACAACGATAGACATGAACATCACGATCAGCTTGAACGTGGAGGGGCGTGGAGTTGTCCAAAGCCAATCGGGAATCTACATCCAACACGGTATGAAAAAGGACGTTTCCTTCAACTTCAACGCGCCCCCCACCGTAGGAGTGTATTCTCTAACATTCTTCTCTCCCGACTACGGCGCCCCCTTAATCACAGGAACCCTCCAGGTCTCGGTCCTACAAAGCAGCCTCCAAGTAATCATTCCCGCGATCATCGGGGTCGCGGCCGCAATTGTCATACTCCTGTCCTTCCTTTTCCGAAAGAAACCACAGGAAGTCCCGTTATCCTCTGGTAAGGACAAGCCATCCGGAGGAAAGACTTCGAAGCCGAATCCGGGACCTCCAAGCTCGAAATCCTTAACTTGAACTGAGAGCCAATTACTAGAATTCTTTGGTCAGCGTCATGGAGTCCGGCCCGGAAGAACCATTAGGCGAACCCTTACCAGCGGAAGCTCCGCCTCGAGAACGAAACCCGGGCGGGCTAATTTATGAATGCATAAACTGCGGATCGAAGCTCACTGCCGACCAACTTGCAATGACGCCGGAAATCAAATGCCCCTTCTGCGGCTACAGAATACTTCGAAAAGTACGACCTCCAATCGTGAAGCACGTGAAGGCACGATAGCAAGGCAAAATATCCGTGCGGAAAGCGGAAATAACTTACCCGCGCCTTTCTGGTCAAGTCTGAGCCGAAAAACCGTGCGGCAACAAATCAAAGACAAGTACAAGCTATTGTCCGAGACTGCCCGGCGAAGAGGATTCTTCTGGGGCTCATTCGAGATCTACGGCGGCCTCAGCGGATTTCTAGATCTAGGGCCACTAGGCGTCGGACTGAAGAGACAGATAGAAGATAGATGGCGTGAATTCTTCCTTCGACGCCACGGGTTCATCGAAGTCTCGACTCCTATAATCACCCCGCACAAGGTCTTGGAAGCTTCGGGTCACGTTGAGAACTTCAAAGACCCGATGACGGAGTGCAGTAACTGCCACAGAAGATTCAGAGCGGACCAACTGGTCAAGGAAGCTACCGGCCTAGAGACTGAAGGAATGAGTCTGGAACAACTTGGCTCGCTCCTGAAGGAAAGACACGTGAAGTGTCCTGAATGTGGCGGAGAATTGGGGTCCCCTCAATATTTCATGACAATGTTCAAGACTAGCATAGGTCCGTACGGCGAGGATCCCGCCTACGGCCGCCCGGAGGCGGCTCAGGGAATATTCGTCAACTTCCGCCGAATCTTTGAGACTATGAGAGAGAAGTTTCCAATCGGAATAGCACAAGTTGGGACGGTCCTCCGCAACGAAATATCACCTAGACAGGGCCCTTTACGATTGCGTGAGTTCACGATAATGGATTTCGAGCTCTTCTTCGACCCAGAAGAGCCTGACTGTCCCTACCTCGACGAGGTCGCATCTGACGAGCTATCGATCGTTACGGAAGAAAATAGGAAGGAAGGCACAGAAAACGCGATCAGCGTTGAGGTAGGCGAAGCGGTCAAGAAACAATTGATCAAGGCACCATGGGCAGCATACTTCATGGCACTCTCAAAACGGTTCCTGAACCAGCTAGGCGTCGAGGGGCAACATCAAAGATTTTTCGAAAAACTTCCGACCGAAAGAGCCCACTATTCAGCCCAAACATTCGACCACGAAGTTAGGCTGGACCGCTGGGGCTGGACTGAAGTCGCAGGTTTCGCTTACAGAACAGACTACGACTTGCGAAAACACATGGAAGCCACTGGAGAAGACTTGCGAGTCTTCAAACCCTATCCAACACCCCGGGTCCGTCAGGTCAAATCGATCAGGGCAAATCACCAGAACATCAGAAAGCTCTTTCAAGAAGAAACAGGAAGAGTCGCCGATCTAATATCCAAAGACGACCCGGAAAAACTACTGAGAGCCAAGAAGGCCGGACAGCCGGTAAAAATCGGGTCGTACACTGTGCCCCCAGACTGTTTCGACGTAGTTCAGGAGGAGGTAAAGGAAACAGGCACCCGCTTTCTACCACACGTAATAGAGCCAAGCTTCGGGGTGGAACGTCTCCTCTACACGACCCTCGAATACAACCTCACAATGAGGGAAGATAGAATCATTCTACGTCTCCCATTCAACCTCGCTCCCATACAGGCGTCCGTCTTTCCCCTGGTAAACAAGGATGGGTTGCCAAAGCGGGCAACGGAGGTGCTCGAAGCGCTCATCGCCAACGGGCTGAGAGTAGACTATGACGAATCAGGCTCCATAGGAAGAAGATATGCCAGGGCGGATGAGGCCGGCGTACCTCTTGGAATCACCATAGACTATGATACCCTCAAAGACGACACGGTCACAGTCCGAGATCGTGATAGCTGGAACCAAATGAGAACCCCTATAGGAACGCTCTCATCGACCATCCACACTATAGTGAAAGAAGGTTTCAAACCCTCAAAATGACCTAGACTAGACTGCTGCTAGTTTTTTATGGCAAGGATAGCTCCACGTTGCGAGATAGTGCTACTTGATGACCTTTCCAGTCGAAACCGAAGCAAACATACGACGAAGAATACTCGACATCTGCAGAGAACAAACTAGAAACGTCGTGGACATAACGCGCGAACTAGCCCTGATGACCGACAACGTTTCGGACGGAAAGGCAAAGGAAGCCAAGGAACACTACCAAAACATGCTAAAGATTCTAGGAGACTTCGAAGGAACCAAAAAGAAACTTCTGGAAGAGGTGGCTTCTTTCGGAACCCTCCTGAGCAACCGGGAGGATTTCATCAGACTCATTTTCAAGATCGGCGAGGTAGCCGACTATGCGCAGGGCATTGGTTACCGGCTCTCTGCAGTGATCGACCGGAACTGGAAGGTCGACAAGAAATACACCAAGCGGCTGGCCGAACTGAACGCTCTAGTTCTTGAGGAGATGTCCAAAATAAGAGAGACGGTGATGTCCCTCGGGTTCAACCCAACTAAAGCCATGGAGCTCTCCAGAGGCGTCGAGGAAACGGAAAAGAAAGTCGATACGGCTTATCGATCTCTCGACCTCGAAGTACTAGACGAGAAGATTCCCTTACGAACTCTCCTTCTAGTCAGAGATCTTAGCGCTCATATGGAGAATATGGCCGACCTAGGAGTGGACGTTGTAGACCTGATCAGGGTAATCGCCCTGACGGCCTAGAAAGATCATGAAGTCCACGACCCTCCAAGGCGAAGCGGAACTTATCGGAACCCGCCTCATCGTATGGGACGCAAAGACCGGGCTTGACATTTACCGCTCGGGATTCTTCGGAAAACCAGTCGGAATACCAAAACCAAAACCAGACCAAGACTTCGAAGTCCCGCTTCTGCTCGACCTCATGGAAGGACTCTATCTCCTCGAGCACCACAGAATATCCGTAATTGACGGAAGGACCAAAGAACCTGTTCGCAAATCACTCTTACTGAGAGAGGCTAGAGAGACCTATCGTGGATTCAGCCAAGCATACCAAGTATACAAGGACTTGAGAAACAAAGGCTACATCGTCACCCCCGGAATAAAGTTCGGCGCTGACTTTGCCGTATACGAGCACGGACCTGGAATTGATCATGCTCCGTTCATCGTCTCGGTCGAAGATCCCGAGTCCATCATGGGGCCCTTCGAGGTAGTCCGAGCTGGAAGGCTAGCAACGACCGTTAGGAAGCAATTCATCATCGCAATTCCAGATACTAAGATGGACGAGATAAGATATCTCGTTTTTAGCTGGTTCAAAGCCTAACTCGAGGCATCATAGCAGCCTATCGCCGCTCCTCTGAGCATTCCTTAGGAATGAAAGAGCGAAATCGCGTGCGTGTCGCTCAGTTCCTCTGTGTTTTCCGTCTACATGTCTCAAGTGATGGTAGAATTCATGGATCAGAACGTATGGATCAAAAAGGTATTCTTCACTCGACATGTAAATCGTCCGCTCTTTGTGCACGTAGCATCCAAGAGCCCTTTTCTCCCCCTTGGGTAGACCGATCCTCAGAGTAGGCCGTTCTACTCGATAGTGTGCGCAGAGGGCGTCTAGCGCTTCCTCAGGCCTTTTCTCAATTGCAATGAGCCGTACAATCTTTCCCTGAAACATGGCCTCTTCAAAGGCATTTCTTGGCGCTGAGTGTGTCGGGCTCAGAGCTTCTCAACTACCGTTGTGACGACCTCGTATTCCATGCGCTAGTGCGAAAGACATTGGCGTTTTCGCAATGCAACTCTTTAAGGTTCTTTGAACAGAACTCTTCTCTCGACCTGTAATGTGGGAGAGAATACGCGATCTCTTTGAGGCTCATCCCGAACGGCTGCAAGTTGCCAGGTTTCTGCTCCAAAATGGGCTCTCAGTCAAAGGCGACAAGATCTACGTCAATGAAGTCGAGGTCCCGACCCTCAAAGTTGCAAGAGTGGTCGGAGTCGACCGGCGTACCATAAAAGAGACGATTCGAACGATCAACATGGACAAAGAAATCAAGCTGGTCTTTTCGGGACTAGAGTCAGCGGGGCCTTCGTTTCGAGCTGTGGCCAAGCAGATGGGGTTAGGAGTGGTTGAGATAGCATCGGACAATCCGAACGAGAGCGGAATTCTTGCAAATGTCGCCAGAGTCCTGGCTAACCACGGCATAAGCATTAGACAGGCGCTCGTCGATGACCCTGAAATCAATCCAGATCCTAAGCTCACTCTGATTGCGGACCGAGTTATCCCTGGGAAGGCTATCCCACTGATTTTGAAAATTAGAGGAGTTACCAAAGTGTCGGTCTACTAGTTACCGGAACTCACAAGGTTACTAAAGGTAACATTTATAGCTCAATTTCGTTACCTAGAGTAACGAATAAGGGTCAAGCCGATGATACTGCAACTTAGCATATCCGCAGAAACTCAACACGTGTCCGCTCAGGACATTCTCGACTACAGGACATTCGCCCAAAGACATCAACGCCTAAACGAGAAGAACGAACTCAGACAATTCGAACGATTTCACGCCGCTAGACATCTGATTTCTCAAGAAATGGACACCTACCTAGACGCAAAACTGACACCCGACGACCCCTCCCGAACAATGACCGTCGACGTATGCGGAGTCAAGAACGGAACCCTGACAGCTGTATTCTGTCAAACCGCAGGATTAGATGAGCCGCTCGCAAGATCCATCGAGACAATCAACAAAGCTCAGAACGCCAGCGCCGTGATTCTTCTCCCCCGAGAATTGGATCAGCCAGTGCTCAAAGAATCGATGCGCGCCGCCCTCGAAAAAGGGAAGGTTACAATGGAAGTGCTCGGCTGGTTCGATGACACGTTTGAAGAAACATTTCGGGAAACCCTGGGTCTCATAGAGCTCTTAGGAAACGAAACGAGAATGAGAATGCTAGCGCCACTCCTTGAGAAGTCCGGGGCAAAAAGAGACTATCGGACTAGGATAAACCCGAAGCTCGTCTACCACAACATCGCCGCTCTTTCCGAGGCAGGCCTCCTCGACGAAAACAACGAGGGAACATATGAACTGAGTCAATTCGGGAAGACCATCCTCGCGGAATTCATCACGTTTCTGGAGAAGACACGGAAGACCCTCGATGAGTCAAAGACCGGGAGGTGAAACATGATTGAGTGAAGATGAATTCTTTTCCAATTGGCTACGACGTCGATGGCGATTTCCAACAGCCAATCTCTTTGACGAGCTCGAGCAAGACTTTGAAGCGATGTTCAAAGACCTAGAGCTTCCAAAGGATCTTGTCCGAGAGCGAAAACTTCCTGACGGCGGCACCGTGAGAGAAATGGGACCATTCGTCTACGGCTACTCGTTCAGCATGGGTCCCGACGGGAAACCAGTGATCAGAGAGTTCGGCAATGTCAAACCCTCCCTGAAAGGAGGACCAATGGGCGCGGTAAGGCCCCAGCTCGACGTGAAAGAGGACCGAGAACCTCTAGTTGACACCATCGTCAACCCAGACACGGTGAAAGTTGTGGCCGAACTTCCCGGCGTCGAAAAACCAGATATCTCCCTAGAATGCGACGGACATAAGCTGACGCTGAAAGTTGACACGGACAAACGACGCTACTACAAGGAGCTAGAGCTTCCGGTCGAAGTAGATCCCGACACATCAAAGGCGTCTTATAAGAACGGCGTGCTCGAGCTATTGCTGACAAGGAAGAAGTCGGGGTCCAAAGCCAAACAGATAGCTATCGACTAGTCTGGGAGTATCACTCCCCCGACCCTTTTTTGACCAAGAGTCCCACCCAATCCGTTCAGACGACCTGGATAGTCTTCGTATGCGGGAAAGAAAGCGAGACGCAGACCTAAGTCTTAACCACTACTGACGGCGGTTTAGTCGCATGGTCCCAGGCGACTTGGTGATCAGCCCGGCCGAGCATAAATCTAGGATTGAGAAAATCCGGAATCAATTGAAGAGATCTAGAAGCGCGGCGCTCTATCTTACGAATCCCACCCGGATTCTCTACACTACTGGATTTAGCCACATCTCGACAGAAAGACCTCTAGCACTGGTCATTCCTCAAGACGGTTCGATTTTCATGATGGGACCTCATCTAGAAGAGGACCACGTGAAACAAGACTCGTCCCTCATAGAGGAGTTCTTCAGTTATCCTGACTACCCTGGCACCATTCATCCGATACGTCACTTTGTAAAGATACTAAAAGAAAAAGGACTGGCAGGATCGAAAATCGCAACGGACTCATTTGACGGAGCAGCCGGAGGCTGGGGCTACCGAGGTCCCTCCCTGCGGGACTTGCTAAAACGATCAAAGATGGTCGACGGCAAAGGTATCGTCGACAATCTTAGATGGGTAAAGTCGAGACAGGAGATATACTTGTTGAAGGAGAGCTCTCGCTGGGCGGAAAAAGCCCACGATCTCCTGATGGAAAACATCGCACCGGGCAGACATGATGCGCTGATTGGTATGAAGGCGAGCTACGATGCCTTGACATGGATGATGAAGAAGCTTGGAGCGACATATCGTCAACTCAAGTGGGGCCTTTCACCTGTGGTTGTGGGCTGCCGGGGACAGGTTGGACCTGGGTCGGCCATACCTCACGCCGTCTTCTCAAAACGCATGATCCGGAGAGGAGACGTGTTGGTTACAGAGGCCGGAGTTGAGGTTGGGGGATACACGAGTGAGTTGGAGCGAACAGTTATCGTCGGAAGGGCCGGGCAAAGAGAGAGAAAATACTTCGAAGTCATGCTGAAAGCCCAAGACGCTGCACTAGGATCATTCAAGGCCGGTACTCCTTGTTTCCAGGTCGATACTGCCGCAAGGAAAGCTGTTGGAAACACAGGTTTCGCTGGTACCCTTCGCCATCACGTAGGGCACGGAATTGGAATCGATGGCCACGAACCTCCCTGGCTCGACCCGGGAGACAGGACGATCATGAAGACAGGAATGGTGTTTTCGTGTGAGCCAGCGCTCTACATTCCAGGGCTTGCTGGGTTCCGACACTCCGACACCATAGAGATCACCAAAAATGGAATGAAATTCATTACTGAATACCCGCGCAGCCTCGAAGAGCTGACGGTCTAGAAAGACTGTACAGAAACAGGATCTAAGTCCACAAAGCGTTAGGCAGAGCCTTCTCAACTGGGGGAGAAACCTGATGATCATGATACGTCTCTCCGCAGTGAGGGCACTTGAGATTCCTTCGCCACATCCGGTAAATCAGCTTGAGCCCAACGTAGGTCAGAGCGAAAACAACAACACCCGCGATAGCAGAAGCGATTGCAGAGTCAACGTTCATTATGAAGATGAAATAATGAATGTCAACCAATTCAGGAAGCCTCGACTAAGACGCGAGCGATGTGTGGACACACGAGTGGACAGTATTTGGCGCTCATACGCTATAATGCGAAACTGGCGGTATAAACCTACCTCAGAGTGAAAGTCGCAAATTAAGTCGAGATGTAGCTGTTTATTGAAAAGTATATCCTACCGATACAAAGAGACGGTCGGGTTCTTGCGAACCGTACTTAGGGCTGGCTGTTTGCTGGAGTAGTTTGAACCGGTTTCAAGACCTCGTCCGCGTGAGTGATCTTCACAAGCCCCTTCAGTAAGAGCCTGTTAGTAACCTTCGCGCAGACATCGCAGTCTTTACCCGGACAATACCCCTTGAGAAAGTTCTCGCATTTCCAGCGGTAATTCTCTATCTCAACAGTGGACATACCAGTGGAGCCTTTGTCGATCGGCCTACGGCCTGAAATCGACTAAAGTCTCGCGTAACCTCACGCAAAAGCAAGCGGTAACATCAGGAAAGCCGGCCCATTTCCTTGTAGACCTCTCTTTGGATGATGTATCTCATGATCTCACTGGTCCCCCCTCCAATCATCATGAACCTCGCATCCCTGAAGTACCGCTCTATCGGAAGATCCTTCGTGTAGCCTAAGCCGCCATGGACTTGCAGAGACTCGTGCGCCACGTCAAACGCAGCTTCAGTCGAGTAGAGTTTGGCGATAGCCCCCTCCTTTCTCGCTGGGCTTCTTCGATCAAGAACCCGGGCCGCATGTATAATGAGGAGCCGAGAAGCGGCAAGTTTGACAGCCATATCGGCAATCTTGAAACTTACCCCTTCAAAGTCTCTGATCGGACGTCCAAACTGTTCCCTAGTCGATGAATACCTGACAGCTTCCTCAAACGCTGAACGAGCAATTCCCATCATTCCGGCGGCAACAGCCGGACGCTCCCTGTCCAGCTCGTCTAGGATAATCGAGAATCCACGATGGAGAACGCCTACGAGATTTTCTCTTGGAACTCGGACGTTGCGAAGCCGAAGGTGGGCGACATTAGCGCCTCTCATGCCAAGAAGACCATAGGCCCTCACCACCTCCAAGCCTTTCGAATTCCTTGGGATAACGAACGCGCTAAGCCCGGATCGAGCCGGCTTGCTGGGATCGGTAACCGCGAAAAGGAAGAGATAGTCCGCGACGCCCCCGTTAGTTATGAATCGTTTCTCTCCGTTGAGAACGAAATCTCTGCCATCATGTCTTGCTCGGGTTATGATGGAACCGGCGTCCGACCCTGCCTGGGGTTCTGTCAGAGCTAGCGCGCCGATTTTCTCGCCTGAAAGAACTGAACGGAGGAACCGCTTCTTCTGAACGTTATTTCCAAAATTTGCAAGTGGTGCGGAGTATAGCGCCGCCGAAGCCAATCTTGCCATCTCCGCCGCTCCGCTGACGGCGGAAATCTCTTCTGCCACAATTGTCTCGGAAACCCAGCCTAGGGCAAGGCCGCCATCAGATTTCGAGAATGGAGCTCCGAGAAACTTGTTCTTGCCAAGCGCACGAAGGAAGTCTTCAGGGAAATATTCGCCCGCTTCGATCTTGGCGGCTATGGGTTTTAGGTGTCTTTCAGCAAACGTCCTTACTCTTCGTTGGAAGCTCAGCTCTTGACCCGTTAGAGCTAGACTCATGACGAGTCTTGTCCGAAAAATGCTCGTCTAGGCTAATCCGATTCTGTCTGGATGAGTCTAGGCATATTGTGTAGGCGCGATTGCAATTGGCTTCGGCCTGGAAGCCACGGCTAGAGCTTCTCTGAATATCGGACGGTACGCGATTCCATAGAGGATCAGTCCGTCCTTTCCCTCGTAATCGAGCCTTCTGATGACTCCTTCTAGCCGGAGTCCCGGCTTCAAATCGGAGGCATCCGCATCAACGAACAGTGCTTTGTTGTTTTCAAGGAGCTCGAAGTTTGAGGTCCATCTCTTCTTGAAGGGAAGCTTTGAGACGTTCTTCAGCTTCGCAAATCTTGGAAAGCGTTTCTTCTCCATCGGTCCTGGACAGTCGGAGGCGAGACAGGTCTCTCTCGCGGGATAGTATATTCTGTTGCATCCCTTGCAAAGAGAAAGTGAGAAGTAGCCTCCGTTGACCGGTTCAATTTCGCCGACCATGCGCGGAATCTCCAATCTTCTCTTGATTCTTGAGAGTCGCTCGCGGATCAAGTCGTGATAGGTGTCTATTCTGATCTCAGATTTCCGTTCCACGTAGTCCATCACGGTGGGCGTTCGTCCTCTCTTTTCCTCGATCCCGTCCTGAACTTCAAACCAAGTTGCGTTTGAATAGGCTCCTGATCCGTAGGAGACGGCCAGAACCTGGTCGCCGGGCTTTGCCTTGTCAAGGAGTGACGCGAGAGATATCATAGTGGAGGCGGCGTATGTGTTTCCGGTATCTAGCACTCTAAGCCATGGTTTGATCTTTTTCTCAATGTCCTGCTCGGTGAGCCTCATTCGTTCGGCGATGGACGAATCGCCGACATAGGGAATCTCCTCCTGGGTGAGGGCGTTGCATGTTTTCATTGGAAGATAGCCCGATGGTTGGTGAAACGTTATCCAGTCAAAGTCCGAAAGGGAGAGATCTGGGTGCTTGCGGAACAGATTGGCGATGGCGCCTATGATATGTGACTTGTAGGCTTCAACAGTTGTCCTACCGAAGTGCTTGGGAACAGCAGACTCCTCGCGTCTCCAAAAATCCATGAAGAGGCTAGAATATGGTGCAATATCCTCGATACTTGCGATCAGATCACTCTTTCCCAACACGAAGGCTCCGGCACCCGCTCCCGCCGAGTACTCCAGGGGGTCCCCACGTTCAGCCTGAGCAACGTCCGACCCGATTGAGAGACCGTATTTTATCCGTCCGCTGCGAATCTCAGCATCTATGAAGGCCACCCCTTGCATGCCGGAATTGCAGGCGCCCTCAAGGTCTGCGATAAACACGTTCTCTCCTATGCCGACGAACGACGCGACGTGTCTTGCAATGGTCCCTACCGCATATGGCTTTGATTCCGATCCAGCAGTAACGCCTCCAATCTCTCCGGGAGAAATTCCCGCCATGCGTATCGCATTCTCAGCAGCCTCAGTGGCGATGGTCATCGTATCTTCGGTGTGCCCGGCTACGGCTTTTTCACGTAGAAGGAGTCCATGCCTGACCTTCTCCAAGACCTTTTCAAGTTCTTTCCCTCGCTTCTTCTCTCGCTCTCTGACGATCTTCGCGGTCTCAATTCGTTCTCGGGGGATGTAAACCCCGTAACCAACGATTCCAACTTTACTGTGACTCATGCGAAGACCTTCGGAAACATCCGATATGCGAAG
>WNEQ01000190.1_pt1 | contig 31788 bp, 28 predicted proteins | sample 5399971 | NCBI WGS metagenome assembly WNEQ01 (sample SAMN13153330, study PRJNA577476) | soil metagenome | isolation source: 20 cm grassland meadow soil 2 days after 1st rain plot 5 | place: USA:California | collected 2015-09-18
TGTTGATGATGATCGTCTTCACGGCGAGGTTGTTGTCGTGGCAGGTCGCCAGCTCCTGGCTGTTCATCACGAACGAGCCGTCGCCGTCGACGTTCACCACGAGCCGGTCCGGGTGGGCGGCGGCGACCCCCATCGCCGTCGGCAGACCGTAGCCCATCGTGCCGAGCCCCCCGGAGGTGCACCACCGCCGCGGGTGCTTGAACCGGTAATACTGCGCCGCCCACATCTGGTGCTGGCCGACGCCCGTGATGATCATCGCCTCCCCGCGCGTGAGGTTCGAGATCTCCTGCATCACGTACTGGGGCTTGATCAGCTCGTCGTCCCACGCGTACCCGAGCGGGTGCCGGGCCTTCCACTCGGCGATCTGGGCGAGCCACTGCTTGCGCGCCTCGTGGGCCAGCGACGGGGTGTCGTTCCGCATCTCCTCCCGCACGGCATCGACGAGGGCGCGAAGCACGCGCCGGCAATCGCCGACGATGGGCACGTGCACCTGGATGTTCTTCGAGATCGACGACGGGTCGATGTCGATGTGGACGATCTCCGCGTTGGGCGCGAAGGCGTCCACGCGGCCCGTCACCCGGTCGTCGAAGCGCGCGCCCACGGCGACGAGCACGTCCGAGTGGTGCACGGCCATGTTCGCGTAGTAGCTGCCGTGCATGCCGAGCATGTCGAGCGAGAGCGGGTGCTCCATCGGAAACGCGCCGAGGCCCATCAGGGTCTGCGTCACCGGGATCTGGGTCAGCTCGGCGAGCTCGCGCAGCTCGGCGCTCGCGTCCGACGAGATCGTGCCTCCGCCGACATAGAGCACGGGCTTCCGCGCGCGGACGAGCAGCTTCGCCGCACGCTTGATCTGGCCGGGGTGGCCGTCGTAGGTCGGATTGTACGATCGCAGCTGGACCTTCTCGGGCCAGACGAGCTCCCATTCTTTGACGAGCACGTCCTTCGGGAGGTCCACGTGGACCGGCCCGGGCCGGCCGGTGGCCGCGATGTGGAAGGCCTCGCGGATGATGGGCCCGAGGTCCTTGCCGTCCTTCACGAGGAAGTTGTGCTTGGTGCACGAGCGCGTGATGCCGACGTTGTCCGCCTCCTGGAACGCGTCGTTGCCGATCAGGTGCGTGGGGACCTGCCCCGTGAACGCGACGATCGGGATCGAGTCCATGTAGGCGTCCTGCAGCGCGGTCACGAGGTTCGTCGCCGCGGGCCCCGAGGTCACCAGGCAGGCGCCCACCTTGCCCGTCGTCCGCGCGTAGCCCTCCGCGGCGTGCCCCGCGGCGGCTTCCTGGCGGACGAGGATGTGGCGGATCCCCTGGAAGTCGTAGAGGGCGTCGTAGATCGGCAGCACCGCGCCGCCGGGCAGCCCGAAGAGGACGTCGACCCCTTCGCGTTTCAAACACTCGAGCACGATCCGCGCTCCGGACATTCTCACCGCCGCGTCCTCCTACAGGAGCCCGGCCGTCGCCAGGACTTCCTTGATGTCTTCGATCGCATCCCCGTCGGGCGTCCCGAGCGGCGCGCGGCAGCGCCCGCCGTAGAGCCCCTGGAGATCGAGCGCCGCCTTGAGGCCCCCGATCCCGTAGCGCCCGGGGATGCCGCGGTCGGCCAGCATCATGCGCGCGGCGATCTCCCGCGCCTCGTCCCACCGCCCGCCCTTCGCGAGCGCGTAGACGTCGCAGAACTCGCGCGCGCAGATGAGGGCCAGCGCCAGGATCCCGCCCGAGGAGCCGATCGCCAGCGACGGCAGCAACGCCGACGCCGCGCCCACCAGGACGTGGAAGGTCTTCGACGTCTGGTCGATGATCTGCGCGGCCTGTGGGATATTCCCCGAGGAATCCTTGATCCCGCACACGTTCGGGTGCTGAGCGATCTTCGCGACGGTCTCGGCCTCGAGGTTGATCCCGGTGTTGAGCGGAAAGTTGTAGATCATGACCGGGATGGGCGACGCGTCCGCCACGGCCAGATAATGGCGGATCTGCGCCGCGCCCTGCGAAAACCCCTTCGTGAAGTAGTGCGGCGTGATCACGATCGCGGCGTCGGCGCCGAGCTCGGCAGCCCGCTTCGTCTGCCGGATCGTGTGGAGCGTGGAGTTGGTGCCGGTCCCCGCGATGAACACCCTCTCCTTCGGAATCGCCTCGCGCGCGGCGATGAGGATCTGGTCACGCTCGGCCTCGCTGAGCATCGGGAACTCCCCCGTCGAGCCGAGCACGACGTAGCCCTTCAGCGCGGTCGCGTTCCACCTCCGGAGGTTCGCCTGGAGCCGCTCCGGCGCGACGTCGTCGGCGCGGAACGGCGTCGTGATCGGGATGAACACGCCTTCGAAGTCAGCCATTGGGGCTCCCTTCCGACGCCTGACGCGCCCGGATGCGGGCCTGCGCGGCGCTGAGCCGCGCGATCGGGATCATAAACGGCGAGCACGACACGTACGTCATGCCCACCTTGTGACAGAACTCGACCGACGCGGGCTCGCCGCCGTGCTCGCCGCAGATGCCGACCTTGAGGTCGGGGCGCGCGCGTCGGCCCCGCTCGATGCCGATGCGGATGAGCTCGCCGACCCCCTCCTGGTCGAGCACGGAGAACGGGTCGTTCGGCAGAAGTCCCTTCTGGAGGTACTCCGGGAGGAACTTCGCCACGTCGTCCCGGCTGTACCCGAACGTCAGCTGCGTGAGGTCGTTGGTGCCGAACGAGAAGAACTCGGCGGTCCGCGCGATCTCGCCGGCGATCAGCGCCGCGCGCGGCACCTCGATCATGGTCCCGATCAAGTACTTCACCGCGACGCCCATCTCCGCGATGATGCCGTCGGCGACCCGTTTCGTCTGCGCGTAGGTCAGCCGCATCTCACCGATGGTGCCGGTGAGCGGGATCATGATCTCGGGCTCGACCGTCACCCCTTCGGCCGCCGCCGTGCAGGCCGCCTCCATGATCGCCCGCACCTGCATGCCATAGATCTCAGGGTACGTGATGCCGAGCCGGCAGCCGCGGTGGCCCAGCATCGGGTTGGCCTCCTGGAGCGAGCGCACCTTCGCCATCATCTGCTCGAGCCGCTCACGCCCCATGTGGTGCGCGTCGAGGCGCGTGTACTCCTCGAGGAGGTCCGTGTACTTGGGGAGGAACTCGTGGAGCGGCGGGTCGAGGAGGCGGATCGTGACGGGCAGCCCGTCCATCGCGCGGAAGATCCCGATGAAGTCCTCGCGCTGGAACGGCAGGAGCTTCTTCACCGCCGCGTGGCGCGCGGCCGAGTCGGTCGCCATGATCATCTCGCGCACGATCGGGATCCGGTCGGCGGCGAAGAACATGTGCTCGGTGCGGACGAGACCGATGCCCTCCGCGCCGAACTCGCGCGCCTTCTTCGCGTCCTCGGGCGTGTCCGCGTTCGCGCGCACGCCCAGCGTGCGGGCCCGGTCCGCCCAGCCGAGGAATTCTTTGACCTCGTCGGAGAGCTGCGGCGGGATCAGCTTCACCGTATCGATGATGACCTCACCGGTGTCGCCGTCGATCGAGATCAGGTCCCCCTCCCGGACCGTGCGGCCGCCCGCTTCGAACACGCGCCGTTCCTCGTTCACGACAATGTCGTTCGCGCCGACGACGCAGCACTTTCCCATGCCGACCGCGACGACCGCCGCGTGCGACGTACGCCCGCCGCGCGCGGTGACGATGCCTTCGGCGGCGTACATGCCGGCCACGTCCTCGGGGGACGTCTCCGGGCGCACGAGGATGACCCGCTGGCCGTTCCGGGCGGCCTCCACCGCTCGATCGGCGTTGAAGACCACGTGTCCGACGGCTCCCCCGGGCGCGGCGGGCAGCCCCCGAGCGAGCAAGCGCCCGTCCGCGACCGCCCGCTCCGTGTCCTTCGGGTCCAGCACGGGGAGAAAGAGCTTTCCGAGCTCGCGCGGCGGCACGCGGAGCAGCGCGGTGTGCTGATCGATGACGCTCTCGCGCACGAGGTCCACGGCCACGCGCACCGCGGCGGCGGCCGCGCGCTTGCCGGAGCGTGTCTGCAGGAGGTAGAGCCTGCCCTCCTGGACGGTGAACTCGATGTCCTGCATGTCCTTGTAGTGGCGCTCGAGGCGATCGGCGATGTCGAGCAGCTCGTCGTAGATCGCGGGCATCCGGCGCTTGAGGTCGTCGATACTCTCGGGCGTGCGGATGCCGGCCACGACGTCCTCGCCCTGAGCGTTGGCGAGGAACTCCGCGTAGAAGTGGCGCGCGCCGGTGCGCGGGTCCCGCGTGAACCCGACGCCGGTCCCGGACGTCTCGCCGAGGTTGCCGAAGACCATCGCCATCACCGTGACGGCGGTCCCCCAGTCCCCTGGGATGCCGTGGATCCGCCGGTACTCGGTGGCCTTCTTGGCGAACCAGGAATCGAACACGGCGTCGATCGCGAGGCGCAGCTGCTCGTTCGGATCCTGCGGGAACGCCGCGCCAGTGCGCGCGCTCACGATGTCCTTGAACGTCTGGGTGAGTTTCTGGAGCTCGTCCGCGGATACCTCAGGATCGCTCTTCACGCCGAGGCGTCGCTTCACGGCGTCGAGCTCGGCGTCGAAGGTCTCGCGCTTGATGCCGAGCACGACGCTCGCGAACGTCGTGATGAATCGCCGGTAGCAGTCCCAGGCGAAGCGGTCGTTCTTGGTCCACGCGGCGAGCCCGAGCACCGTCGCGTCGTTGAGACCGAGGTTGAGGACCGTCTCCATCATGCCCGGCATGGACGCGCGCGCGCCCGAGCGGACGGAGACGAGCAACGGACGCTGGGCATCACCGAACGTGAGGCCTGCGGTGGCCTCGAGCTTGCCGAGGTGCTCGAGCACCTGCTCCCGGAGCCCCTCGGGCCACTGTCGGCCCGCTTTGTTGTAGCGGGACCACGCCTGGACGGTGATCGTGAGGCCGGGCGGCACCGGGATCCCGAGGTTGGTCATCTCGGCGAGCTCGCACCCCTTGCCGCCGAGGAGGTTGCGCATCAAGGAGGAGCCTTCCGCCTTCCCCGCGCCGAAGAAGTAGACGTATTTCGTCATGAGCTCAGGTCTCCGTCCTGAACGGCGAAAAAGTCTTTCAACACTACAGGATGGATCGTATGAGTGTCAATCTTCCTCAAGCTTCCCGGCTCCCCCTCCACCGCCGCCTCGCCAGAAAAATCGAGGGCCACGGATCGTTCAACCCGTGGCCCTCGGAGTCGACTCGCGCCACGGGCGTCACCCTGCCCATGGCACCCGACGTTGGACTACTTCGCGGATGCTCCGGGCAGGCCCGGCAGTGCCAGGAGGTTGATCTCCAGCGACAGCACCCGCGTCGTCAAGGACTTCATCGCGCGCTCAGTATAGGCGCCGGACGGGCGCGGGTCAAGACCGCTTCTTCGTTCCGTGCCCGTCCGCTTCCCGCCCCAGGACGAGGCTCTCGACGGCCGCGAGGTGATCGAGCATCGCCTGCTGCGCCGCGCGCTCGTCGCGCGCGCGGATCGCGCCGAGGATGCGGCAGTGGTCCTGGTGCGAGCGCTGCGGCCGGCCCGGCGTGTTGAGCGACTCCTCGCGGCTCTGGGTCAGGAGGTCCATGATCGCGTGCGCGATCCGCGTGATCGCGGCATTGTGGGCCGCGACGCCGATCGCGGCGTGGAAGGCCGCGTCCTGGGCGAGGCCCGTGTTGCCCGCGGCGATCTCCTTCGCCTGCTCTTCGAGGATCCGCTCCATCTCGGACAGCTCTTCGGGGGTCGCCCGGCCCGCGGCGAGAGCCGCGATCGCCGGCTCGAGCAGCCGGCGCGCCTCGAAGAGCTCGGCGATCGCGCCGCGCTGGGAGGCCATCACGAGCGCGAGCGGCTCGATCAGCGCCTCGACCGAGACCTCGCGGATGAACGTGCCCTCGCCCGGGCGGATCTCGATCAGGCCGAGGCTCTCCAGCGCGCGCAGCGCCTCACGGACCGAGGTACGGCTGACGACGAACTTCTCGGCGAGGTCGCGCTCGGGCGGGAGCTGGTCGCCGCTCTTGAGCCGCCCCTCGGCGATCATCTGCTTGACCTGGCGGACGATCTCCTCGTAGATGCGCGTGGACTTGATCGGGGCGACCTCCATCGCCCGCTTCGCGCTCGGCGCGGTCGTCCGCTCTGGCTTCGGCTGATCCGGGTGACTCACAGGTTCTCGGGCACCCTGACCCGGTGGCGGTGCCCCCGCGCGAACCACCAGCCGCACGCGGTGACCACGAGGCCGACGACGAGCGGCACCGGATAGTGGAGGGGGCCAGCGACCTCGCCGAGCCCGCGCCTCACGATCGGATCCTCCATGAACATCTCACCGGCCACGTAACCGAGCAGGCCACCGCCGAGCCAGACGATCCACGCGTAACGGTTCATGAGGTGGGCGAGAAGGCCGGCTCCCCAGACGACGATGGGAAGCGAGAGCCCGACGCCGAACATGACGAGCAGGAGGTCACCGTGCGCCGCCGCAGCGATCGCGAGCACGTTGTCGAGGCTCATTGTCACGTCGGCGACGATGATAATCCAGATCGCCTCCCACAGCGACGCGCCGTGGCGGACGTCGCCGGCGCCGGCGGGGTCCGCCCGCACCAGCCTCACCGCGATCCAGAGGAGCAGGAGCCCTCCGAGGAGCTGCAGCAGTGGCACCCTGAGCAGCACGCTCACGATCGCGACGAAGACGAGCCGGAGCACGACCGCGCCGATCGCACCCCAGAGCTGCCCCACGATCCGCTTGCGCGGGGGCAGCGCCCGCACCGCCAGCGCGATGACGAGGGCGTTGTCGCCCGAGAGGAGGAGGTTCAAGACTCCGATGCTGAACAGGCGGAGCCAGAACTCGGGGTCGGCGATCACCGTCATCTAGATCTCTCGGGTCGCCCGGGGGATCGCCGGCACCCCGCGCAGCCGTCGCCACCAGGGCGTCAGCACCGGCAGGACGAAGAACAGGACCGCGACGGCGCTGATGACGCCGGCGATCGGCCGGGTCACGAAGATCGCGAGCGAGCCCTGTGACATGATCAGGCTCTGGCGGAGCGCATTCTCGGCCAGGTCGCCCAGGACGAGCGCCAGCACGAGGGGCGCGAGCGGATAGTCGAGCTTCTTGAAGACGTAGCCGACGACGCCGAAGATCACCATGTACCAGATATCGATCATGCTGTTGTGCACCGCGTACGAGCCGACCGCGCACACGACCACGATCACCGGGGTCAGGATCGCAAACGGAATTCGCAAGATCGCCGCGAAGAACGGCACGAAGGCCAGCACCATCAGCACGCCGATGACGTTGCCGGTATACATGCTCGCGATCAGGCCCCAGACGAAATCGGGCTTCTCCTTGAAGAGGAGCGGCCCGGGTTGGAGCCCCCAGATGATCAGCCCGCCCAGCATCACCGCAGCCGTAGGGGAGCCGGGGATCCCGAGCGTCAGCATGGGAAGCATGGCCGCCACGCCGGCGGCGTGCGCGGCCGTCTCGGGCGCCACCACGCCTTCCAGCTCGCCCTTCCCGAACCGCTCCGGGTTCCGGGAGAAGCGTTTGGCGAAGGCGTAGCTCATGAACGATGCGGGCGTGGCGCCGCCCGGCTTGAAGCCCATCCAGAACCCGATGAAGGAGCCCCGCACGAACGTGCGCGCATAGCGCGGCAGGATCCGCCAGGTATCGAACACGACCTTCAGGTTCATTCCCGTCCGGACGCCCTTGAAGCTCAGCCCCTCCTCGACGGACAGGAGGATCTCGCCCACGCCGAAGAGCCCGATGACCGCCACGATGAAGTCAAACCCCTTCATCAGGTCCACGAAGCCGAACGTCATTCGGAGCTGGCCCGTGACAATATCGAGCCCGACGGCCGCCAGGATGAACCCGAGCAGGATCGACACCAGCGACTTGAGCGGGTTGCCGCCGCCGAGCCCGACGAAACTCGAGAAGGTCAGGAGCTGGATCGCGAAGAACTCGGGGGGCCCGAACTTGAGCGCGATCTCCGCCAGGAGCGGCGCGAAGAACGTGATCAGCACGATCGAGAAGAGCGCGCCGACGAACGACGACGTGAACGCCGCCGTGAGCGCCTGGCCCCCCATCCCCTGGCGGGCGAGCGGGTAGCCGTCGAAGGTCGTGGCCACGGACCACGGCTCGCCCGGGATGTTGAAGAGGATGGAGGTGATCGCGCCGCCGAAGAGCGCCCCCCAGTAGAGCGACGTCAACAGGATGATCGCCGACGTGGGCGGCATCGTGAACGTGAGCGGCAAGAGGATCGCCACGCCGTTGGCGCCGCCGAGGCCGGGCAGGACGCCGATGATCGTACCCAGGGTGATGCCGATGACCGCCACGAAGAGGTTGTACGGGCTGATCGCGATCTGGAAGCCGAGAAAGAGGTTCTCGATCCCCATCGCCTACTGCCCGAGCCACGCCTCGAGCGGCCCCTTGGGCATCGGCACCAGGAACCACTTCTCGAAGACGAAGAACGTCGCGAGCGGGAACAGGATCGCGACGGCGAGCACGGCCAGCCACGAGTGCCGGCCGATCCAGCGCATGTAGAAGCCGGTGTAAAAGGCCGCCGCGACGTAGAGCCCGAGCCACTGCGTGAGGGCGACGAGCGCCACCGCGGGCCAGAGCACCTTGAGGACGGGACCGAGCTGCGCGCGCGTGACGAAAGGCCTGGCGTCGGCTCGACGCGCCGCCTGCATCACGATCACGGCACAGGCGGCGATCATGAGCACGCCGAGTGAGAACGGAAAGAATCCGCTCTTCGGGCCGTCGGTCCCCCAGCCGATGCCGAGCCCGACGGCGTCGAAGACGACAACGCCGCCCAGCACCATCAGGAACGATGCGGTGACGAGGTCGGCGGTGCGCATTACTTCTTGAGCAGGCCGCCCTTCGCCATCAGCTCCTTGTGGAGCTGCTCGTTGCCTTCCACCCACTTGACGTATTCGGCCCCCGTGGCGAACGCGGGCTTCAGCGCGCCCTCGCCAAGATACTTCTGGAAGTCGGGGGTGTCGTAGACCTTCTTGAGGAACGCGACATACCAGTCCACGGCGTCCTTCGGCATGTCTGGGGGCCCGAAGATCCCGCGCAGCATCAGGTAGTGCACGTCCACGCCCAGGGCCTCCTTGACGGTCGGGATCTCCTTCCACTCGCCGACGGGGATGCGCGCCGTGTCGAAGACGGCAAGCGGGCGGACCCGCCCGGCCTTCCAGTGGCTCGCGCACTCGATCGGGTTGTTCACGGTCGAGTCGACGTGCTTGCCGACGAGGTTCACGCACACCTCGCCGCCGCCCTTGAATGGCACGTAGATGAACTTGAGGCCCAGCGCCTGCTCGAGCTGGATCGTGAGGATCTGGTCTTCCTGCGCCGAGCCCGTGCCGCCCATCTTCTTGCCCAACGGCTTCTCGTTCACGGCCGCGATGTACTCCTTGGCCGTCGTGTACGGCGTCTCCGCGTTCACCCAGAGGATGAACTGGTCGAGCGCCATCCGGGCGATCGGGGTGAGGTCGCGCCAGCTGAACGGAATGCCCGTGTGGAGTGGCGTCGTGAACAGATTCGAGAGCGTGATGATGATCGTGTGGGCGTCGCCCTTCTTGCTCTTGACGTCGAGGAAGCCCTCCGCGCCAGCGCCGCCGGACTTGTTCACGACGATGATCGGGCGAGGTGAGAGCTTGTGCTTCTCGGCGATGCCGGAGATCAGGCGCGCCATCTGGTCGGCGCCACCGCCGGTCCCGGCGGGCACGACGAACTCGATCGGCTTCGTAGGCTCCCAGGCAGCGCCGGCCGGCGCCGCTGCCAGGACGAGGACGAGAGCGAGAGCGGTCTTGAGCCCCATGGGCCAACTCCTTTCGGCGTGCACGCCGCAGTTCTCTCGGTGTCGCTGGCTGTCGACGGAAAATGGAACGGGCCGGACCCCTCCGGGGCCCGGCCCTGGTTCTACGAGACGATAGACCGAGCGGTCATCCGGTTGGCTACTTGACTTCCAGCGCCGCCTTGGTCGCTTCCAGACGGCGGAACGGCACGACGGCCGGAATCTCCCACTTCTCCCACATCTCGTTGACCTTCTTCTGGAAGTACTCCAGGTCCTCCTCGATGAAGTGGGCGAAGCGGCCCTGCTTCAGGAGGTACTCGCGCACGGGCTTGCGCGCCCGCCCCTCGACGATCGCCTTGGTCTTGCCGTAGTACTTCACCTGGCCGTCCTCGACCTCGTAGAGCGGGAAAATGCCGGTCTCGATCGCCAGCTCGCCGAGCTCGTGCGAGAGCATGGGATCGTAGTCCCAGCCCTTCGGGCACGGGTCGAGCGAGTGGATGAAGGTCGGGCCGCCGATCGTGAGCGCGCGGCGCACCTTGTTCATCATCTCAACGGCGTAGGAGGCGCAGACGGTGGCCACGTAGCGGCACTCGGGATGCCCCGCCGCCATCATGCCGGCCATGTTCTTCTTCCAGCGCGTGTGAATGAGCCGCTTGGCTTTGCCGGGGGGGCTGAAGGTGGTGTGCGCGCCGAAGGGCGTCATGCCGGAGAGCTGGATGTCGGTGTTGGCATACGACTCGTTGTCGTAGAGCAGGATGAGAGAGTTGTACTCCTTGTGCGTCAGCGTCGCCGAGATCGCGCCCACGCCCATGTCGGCTCCGCCGCCATCGCCGCAGAACGCGATCACGTTGATCGGCTCCGCCTTCATCTTGCCCTTGCGCATGAGCGCCTTGAGGCCCGCCGCCGTGCCCAGCGCGGCCGAGCCGGACGAGCCGAGCTGCGTGTGCATCCACGGCACGACCCAAGGCGTCGTGTAGTACGTCGTGTTCGCGACGTACATGCAGCCGGTCGAGCCCAGCACGATCGTGCGCGGGCCCGCGGCCTTCACCATGAGCTTCATGACCAGGGCGGACTCGCACCCCTGGCAGGTCCGGTGGCCGGAGGTGAAATACTCCTCGAGCGTGACCTTCTTGACGCCCCGGAACGGCTCCAGGATCTGGGTGGCGTTGGTGAACGTCGTGCTCTCAGCCATGGCCGTCCTCTCCTATTCGCGAACGCCGAGCCAGTGCGTCTTCGTGTCGGACTTGCCGGCCGTCGCCGCACCGTAGCACATCTCGGTCGCCTTGTTGACGTCTTCGAGCGTGACCTCTCGGCCGCCCAGGCCGCAGATGAACGAGAGCAGCGGTGGCCGCCGCTCGGCGTTGTACAGGGCCGCGCGGATCTCGTTGGCGACCACGCCCGAGCCGAACGGCGAGCCGAACGAGTAGTCGCGGTCGATGACGCCGATCGCCTGCGCTTTCGACAGCGCCTTGACGAGCCCCTCCCACGGGAAGGGCCGGAACCAGCGCAGCCTCACCAGCCCGACCTTCTTGCCCTTCGCCCGCATCTCACGGATGGCGACCTTGATCGGGAGCGAGATCGTGCCCATGCCGACCAGGATGATCTCGGCGTCCGCGGTCATATACTCCTCGAACCACGGATTCTCGGGCCCGCGGCCGAAGATCCGGCGGAAGTCGGCGTACGCCTCCTCGATCACGCCTACCGCGCGCCCCATCGCCTCGTTGTTCTGGCGGCGGATCTCGATGACCCAGTCCTCGTTGGCCTGCGGCGCCACGGTGATCGGGTTGTCGGGGTGGAGCAGCAGGTCACCGCGGTCGTAGCGCGGGAGGAACCGCTCGACCTTCTCCTTCGGCGGCACCATCGTGAGCGCCTGGGAGTGGGTCAGGAACGCCCCGTCGGCGGAGATCGCGAGTGGCAGGAAGACGCGCCGATCCTCGGCGACCCGGTAGGCGATCAGCGTGGTGTCGAGCGCCTCCTGCGACGTGTCGATCCAGCAGAGCAGCCAGCCGAGGTCACGGACGAAGAGGGCGTCGTTGTGCTCGACGCCGAAGGCGCCCGGGTCGTCGAGCGCCCGGTTGCCCACGAGCGCGATCATCGGCACACGGAGCGGCGGCGTGACGACCAGGCACTCCATCGCGTACGCCCACCCCACGCCCGACGACCCGCAGAAGACGCGGGCACCGACCGTGGAGGCGTGTTTGACGATCTCGAACTGGCTGTGCTCACCCTCGGCGACGATGTACTCGGCGACGAGCTGGCCATTGGCGATCTTCTTCGCGATCGCTTGCATCACGGTGTCGTAGGGCCGGATCGGATAGGCCGTCACGACATCGATGTCGGCGAGGGTGAGGGCTTCCGCCACCGCCTCGCTGCCCGAGATCAGGAGCTCCCTGTCTTGCGCCGCTGCCGGAGCCGGTTTGGTCGCTACCGCCATATCCGTCGCCCCCTACACGGTCTTATGTTGCGCGTTCTCGCCCGGGATGCCCGCGGTGATCTCCGCCCCACCGATGTCCAGGTCGGCTTCGAGCTCCTGCTCGTACTGGCCGCGGAAGCGGAAGCCGTGCGATCGCACCGTGGCCTTCTTGTCGCCGATCTTGCCGGTCAGCCAGCCTTGGTACGCGGCCTTGTCCTTCCGCCACATCTCCCACTGGCTTGCGTTGTCTTCGAAGACCGACTCGTTGACCATCGTGATGCAGTTCTCGACGGGGCAGACGGCCTCGCAGACGCCGCAGCCGCAGCAGGCCTCCATGTTCGCGTCGTAGGTGCCGTCCGGCATGACGTCGAAGCAGGAGTCCGGACACTGGATCCAGCACAGCGTGCACTTCACGCAGGTGTCGAAGTTGACGACCGGGCGCATCGTGCGGGTCGTGAACTTCTTGAAGTACGGGTTCCGTTCCGGCACGTAGCCCTTCCCCTCCTCCTTCGGCTTGCCGATGGGGATCGCGGGGATCGTGACGCCCTCGCGCATCTCCCACCACTTCGGCATCTCGAAGGAGTATGGGACCTCGGGGTTGCCCTCGGTGATCTTCACCTCGCGCGTTTCGAGCCGCTCGTACGCTTTGCGCGCCGAGGCGACTTTGAGATCCGAGCCCCACTCCATCTCGGCGATCGCCTGACACACGCCGTCCAGCGTGAGGAACGCCGGCGCGATCTTGGCGAGCGCGCCCAGGATCCGCACCTCGGTGTGGTCCTCCTTGTAGACCCAGAGACCGGAGAACGAGGCCTTGGCGCGGATGAGCGCGAGTTTGTAGGGCGCGTCCTTCCTGTGGATGTCCTTGAGGAGCTCGCCCCCGCTCTGGAGCGACGTCATGAGCACCGTGCCGTTCGGGACCGTGAGGCGGTTGATCGGCTGGAGTCCGTACCACGCCCATGACTCGACGCCCTTCGCCAGCGTGTCGTCCACGCAGACGGTCACGTCCACGTGCTTGGGCTCGTAGCGCGCCATGTTCTGCTCGAGCTCTTCCTTGGTGTCGGCAACGATCGCGAAATCCTTGGCCGGGATGCCGTTGCGCTGCGGGCTGTCGCCGTAGCGCCCGAAGGCGATCCCCCACCGCCCGGACTTGCGCGCCGAGAGCACGATGCCGCGCGCGATGCGTGAGGCGAGGTTTTTCTGAAAGATGCCGCGGTAGACGATCTCGGAGATCAGGGCAGCCATGCACTCCTCCCACGTCGGACCACACGGGGCTGTGGTCGGCTGGTCAGACCGATGATGGCATCTACCAGTCTGGACTGTCAAGGGGGTCTCCGGAACCAGGGTGGCCATTCGGACTGGTAAGGCGCTGACCGCTTACCCGCGCCAAGCCATCGGTCAGTCTTTATCTTTCAACGAATTACCCGCCAGTCGGGGTGGCATGGGCTTTGCCGGAAGACGTTGGACCACGATGCTCTCAAAGGACGAGTCGTACGTAAACGAGCCGATCAACGAGGGCGGCCTGTCTGCGGACCAGGCGGACCAGGAAAGCCTGTCGACAGTGCTCGACCGCATCCTCACGAAGGCCCGGCGGTTTACGCGGGCCGAGGCAGGCACCATCTACGTCCGAGAAGGCAACATCCTCCGCTTTGTCGCGGTCCAGAACGATGCCCTGGCGCGCCGGCTCGGCGAGGAAGAGCTCCAGCGTCGGCTCACGCCGGAGCCGCTCGAGCTGAGCCAGCAGAGCCTGGCCGGGTTCGTCGGTATCACAGGGCGGACCCTCGACATCCCCGACGCCTACCACATCTCGTCGGAGCGCCCGTACCGGTTCGACGGTGCGCTCGACGAGCGCAACAGCTACCGGACCGTGTCCGTGCTCCTCATCCCGATCCACGACCCGGCGCGGACCGTGCTGGGCGTGCTCCAGCTCATCAACGCCCTCGATTCACGCGGGCGGCCAGTGCCGTTCCGGCCGCCGTACGAGTACGTGCAGCACTCGCTCGCCTCGTACGCGGCGATCGCCATCAGGAACGCTCAGTCGGGAACGGCGCAGGCCCCAGCGCCCGCCCAGGAGGAGGCGCACGGCGCGTCGGCGGCGAGCGCCCAGCCGTTGGCACCGATCGGTCGTCGGCTCGGCGAGCTCCTCACCTCGTATCAGCTGATCACGAACGAGCAGCTCGGCAGGGCGCTGGCCGAGCAGAATCGGACCAAGGACAAGCTCGGCGCGATCCTCGTCCGCATGGGCGCGATCAGCGAGGACCAGCTCGTCGAGTTCCTCGCGCGTCAGTACAAGCTCAACATCATCGAGATCCCGGACGTCCTCGATCCCGAGGTTCTCCGCCTCGTGCCGGCGGAGCTCACACGGAAACACGAGCTGGTTCCCGTGCAGCGACGCGGTAACTCACTGATCGTCGCCATGGGCGATCCGACGAACCTCGCCGCCGTGGACGACATCGCCTTCCTCACGAGCCTTCACATCATCCCGGGAATCGCGCCCCCGTCTCGCATCCGACGCGCGATCGAGCAGGCGTACCAGATCCCCGCCGCGCCGTTCGAGGACGTCCTGACCGAAGCCGAGAGCAAGCTGCCCAAGTTCGAGATCGTCGGCTCGGGCGAGGCAGAGCCCGCGCTCGACCTCGTCGAGCTGCGGTCGGTCAGTGACCAGGCGCCGATCGTCCGCCTCGTCGACATGCTTCTGATGGACGCGATCCGGCGCCGCGCCTCCGACATCCACCTCGAACCCTTCGAGGGCGCGTTCCGGGTCCGCTTCCGAATCGACGGGGTGCTCCAGCAGATCATGACGCCACCCAAGCGGCTCGCGCCCGCGATCACGTCGCGCATCAAGATCATGGCCGATCTCGACATCGCCGAGCGCCGCCGGCCCCAGGACGGGCACTTCAAGCTGTCCGGCGCCGACCTCGCGGTGGACTTCCGCGTGGCCACCCTGCCGACCGTCTTCGGGGAGGGTATCATCCTGAGGATTCTCGATCGGAACGCGTCGACGTTCGACCCGTCCCGGCTCGGCTTTAACGGCGCAGGCCTCGAGCGCCTCCAGGAGGCGCTTCGCGCCAAGAACGGGCTGATCCTGATTACCGGGCCCACGGGCTCGGGGAAGAGCACGACGCTCTACGCGGCCCTGCAGACCCTCAACTCGCTCGCCATCAAGATCATCACGATCGAGGACCCCGTCGAGTACCGCCTCGAAGGGGTCAACCAGGTCCAGGTCAACGAGGACGTCGGCCGGACCTTCGCCACCTCGCTCCGCTCGCTCCTGAGGTCCGATCCCGACGTGATCATGGTCGGCGAGATGCGCGACGTCGAGACCGCGCAGATCGCCGTGCGCGCGGCGCTCACCGGCCATCTGGTGCTGTCCACGCTCCACACCAACGACAGCGCGGCGACGGTGGCGCGCCTGCTCGACATGGGCGTTCCGTCCTTCCTCCTCGCAGCGTCGCTGCGCGTCGTCCTGGCCCAACGCCTGGTGCGGATGATCTGCCCGGATTGCCCGGAGGCGTTCGACGTCGCGGAGGACAGCCTCGTGCCCTACGGCTACCGGCCGACCGGGCGTGGGACGTGCACGCTCTTCCGGGGCCGTGGGTGCCCCACGTGCAACAACACCGGACTCAAGGGCCGCGTGGCGATCTACGAGATCATGCCGATGCCCTCGACGATGCGCGACTTGATCGCCAAGGCTCCGTCGATCGACGAGATCAGGCGGGCCGCCCTGGAGCACGGGATGCAGACGCTCCGCGAGGCCGCGCTCCAGAAGGTCGTCGAGGGCGTGACGACGCTCGACGAGATCCTGCGCGTGATCTCGGAGTAACCCGGCCGACTTCGCCCCGCGTGACTTCCGCGTAGAAGGCGTGAACGATCACGCGGTCGCCATCGCGCGCCGGACCAGGTCACAGAAGTAGCGGTGGACAGTCGCGTCGTCGGTGAGCTCGGGGTGGAACGTCGCGACCAGCACGCTCCCCTGCCGTGCCATCACTGTCTCCCCGCCGTGCTCGGCGAGCGACTCGACGCCGGCGCCGACCCGGCGGATACGCGGCGCCCGGATGAAGACCATCGTGACCGGCACGCGCCGGCCCTCGAGGACGGCAGTGCCCAGCGCCTCGAAGGAGTCGCGCTGGCGGCCGTAAGCGTTGCGCTCGACGGCGACGTCGATGAGCCCCAGGGAGAACTGGCGCGGGCTCTCGACGTCGCGCGCCAGCACGATGAGGCCCGCGCACGTGCCGAAGATCGGCTTGCCGGCCGCGTGGAACTTCTCGATCGCCGGCACAAACTCCCACTCGTCCATGAGCTTGAGGAGCGTGGTGGACTCGCCGCCCGGGATGATGAGCCCGCCCACGGCCTCGAGCTCCTCGGGCTTGCGGACCAGGACCGCCTCGACATCGACCGGAGGGCTCGCCTCGCCCGTCGAACGGTCTCGGCTCGCACTGCGGCAGCGGGCGAGCGCCTTGGCGTGCAGCGCGAAGTCGCCCTGGAGGGCGAGGACCCCGATCCGCACGCTACCAGCCCCGGGTCTGGAGCAGGTCCTTCTCGGCGAGCTTCGACGTCTCGATCCCGACCATCGCCTCGCCGAGCTCCTCGCTCACGCGCGCGAGCACGTCCGCGTCCTTGTAGTGGGTCGTCGCCTGGACGATCGCCCTGGCGCGCCTGGCCGGGTCGCTCGACTTGAAGATGCCGGAGCCAACGAAGACGGCCTCGGCGCCGAGCTGCATCATGAGCGCGGCGTCCGCCGGGGTCGCGATCCCACCCGCCGAGAAGTTGGGGACCGGGAGCTTCCCGGTCCGCGCCACGCACCGGACCAGCTCGTAGGGCGCGCCGAGGTTCTTGGCCTCGGTCATCAGCTCCTCGGGCGAGAGCGTCGTGAGGCGTCGGATTCCCGAGGTGATCGCGCGCATGTGCCGCACGGCCTCCACGATGTTGCCCGAGCCCGCCTCGCCCTTGGTGCGGATCATCGCCGCGCCCTCGCCGATGCGCCGGAGCGCCTCGCCCAGGTCGCGTGCGCCGCAGACAAACGGGATGCGGAAGGCGAACTTGTCGATGTGGAAATGCTCGTCCGCGGGCGTGAGGACCTCGGACTCGTCGATGAAGTCCACGCCAAGCGCCTCGAGGATCTGGGCCTCGACAAAGTGGCCGATCCGCGCCTTGGCCATCACCGGAATCGAGACGGTCTTCTGGATCTCCTTGATCTTCGTCACCGAGGCCATCCGCGCGACGCCGCCATCCTTGCGGATATCGGCGGGCACGCGCTCGAGCGCCATCACCGAGGCCGCCCCTGCGTCTTCAGCGATCTTCGCCTGCTCGGCCGTCGTCACGTCCATGATCACCCCGCCCTTGAGCATCTCGGCGAGGCCGATGTGCTTGCGGTCCGCAATCCTGATCTCGTCCAGCTCCGACATGTCAATGCCTCCTTTGTCGTTGCCGTCGGGGCGCCTTCGAGGCCTCCGGCGCCCGACGGTTGGGTCGTCCACCCGCTACACCACGGGTACGGCGGCGGGCTCGAACCGGCTCCTGGGCCGGTGCCGGCCGCGCGTCGCCTTGATCGTCTCGGCGAGCCGCTTGACCCCCTCGTCAATCCGCCCCGCCGCCACAGACGAAAACGACAGGCGCAGCGTGCCCCCGCCGCCGCCGTCCACGAAGAACGGCGCGCCCGGCGTGAACGCGACGCCGCGCTCGATCGCCGCCGGCAGGACCTCGGCGCCGTCGAGCCCGGGCGGTAGTGTGAGGAGGAGCGAGAAGCCGCCCTGCGGTTCGGTCCACGTCACCTCGGACGGCATGCGGCGCTCGAGGGCCGCGAGGAGGAGCGCACGCCGCCGTGCGTATTCGCGCGCCACGCGGACCGCGTGACGGTCGAGGAGCCGGCGCTCACAGAACCGGTGGACCGCGGCCTGGATGAGCGCGCTCGTGTGGAGGTCGGCGAGTTGCTTGGCCGCCTGGAGGCGCTCGAGGATCGGGGGCGGTCCCACGATCCAGCCGAGGCGCAGGCCGGGGAACAGGATTTTCGAGAACGTGCCGATGTAGATCACGACGCCGTGCGCGTCGGCCGCCTTGAGCGGCACGGCCGGCCGCGCGCCGTAGTACAGGCTCCCGTCGAAGCCGTCCTCGACGATCGGCACCTGGTGGCGCACCGCCGCCTCGAGCAGCCGCCGCCCGGTCTCCGGCGCCAGCGTGAGGCCGGTCGGGTTGTGGGCATTCGGCTGGCAGTAGAAGAGCTTCGCCGCGTGGCGCTCGAGGAGCCGCTCGAAGACCTCCACGCGCGGCCCCGCCGCGTCCCACGGCACGGCCGCGAGCTGGGCGCCGAAGGACCGGAACACCTGGAGCGCGCGCGGGTACGTCGGCTGCTCGATCGCGACGAAGTCGCCCGCGTCGACGAGCGTGCGCGCGATCAGGTCGAACCCCTGCTGCGATCCGTTGACGATCAGGATGTCCTCGGGTCGCGCCTCGAGACCAAATCGCAACAGGTAGGTCGACAGGTAGCGCCGCAGCGGCGGATAGCCGCCCGCCGGGTAATACTGGAGGAGCGACGCGCCCTCCTCGCGGATGACCTGGTTCAGCACCCGACGAAACGCTTCGGTCGGGAAGAGGCCGCTGTCGGGCATGCCGCCGGCGAAGGAAATCACCACCGGGTTCGACGCCGCCGCGTTCACGAGAGTGCGGGCGCGCTCGTCCTCGGCGGCGATGATCTGCGCGCTCCGCGAGAGGAGCGCGGGCCAGTTGAGGGGGGCGGCCGCGCTTGGAGCGGGGTCCGCGTGGCCGGCGTGGTCCGATGCAGGCCTGAGAGAGGTGCCCGGGGCTTCGGGGCGCTCGGCGACGAACGTGCCCTGGCCGACGTGCGCGCGCGCCCAGCCCGCGGCCACGAGCTCCTCGTACGCCTCGGCGACCGTTCCGCGGTTCACGTCGAGCGTCCGCGCCAGCTCACGGGTCGCGGGCAGCTTCATCCCCGGCGTGAGCAGCCGCTCGCGGATGAGCCGCTCGAGGTGCGCCTGGATCTGGCGCGCCAGCGGGATCGGCTTGTCCCGGTCGAGCGCGATATTCACGGTGGTCGCCTCACCCAGCCATTTTGACCCTGAATGCAACCACGTCAAGGGCCAATTGGCCTGGGGGTCACCCGGCCAATGGCAGCGTCCGCTATAATCGCCTCGATGGTTCCATCCCCGACCGAAGGAGGAGTCGATGAAGCCGATGAAGGAATTCGCCGGACTCTACTACCGGGAAGGCGCACTCGATCCGAAGACGATGCAGCTGGTGGCGCTCGCCGCGATGGCGGCCGCCGGCTGCACGTCCTGAGTGCCGGGACGCTTCGCGGCTGCGAAGCAAGCCGGCGCCACGGACGACGAGATCAGCGAGACGCTCATGTACGCGATGCGCGGGGCGGCGCGCGCGACATGGTCCACCATCAAATACATCCCGGGAGTCGAGGACCTCAACAAGGAGTGGAAGACGAAGTTCGAGCGGGACAACCCCGGCACGTAGCGTCGCGAAGGGAGGGCCTCTGATGGCAGCGGGCGAAGCGCCGATCAAGCAGGCCGTGAAGTGGCTCGAGGACCAGCTCCACGACAACCCCGCGGCCGACCGCGTCAAGCTCGTCGACGAGGCGTCGCGCCGCTTCGATCTCTCCCCCCTGGACGAAGACTTTCTCTTCCGCCACCTCGCCGAGCGCAAGAAGACCCGATGAGCGACGCCCACACCCGCCGCGTGCAGGCGCAGTTCGGTGGGAGCGCCGCGGCCTACGTCGCGAGCGGCGGCCACGCGGGGGGCGACGACCTCGAGCGCCTCCTGGCGTGGGGCCGCACGTGCCGCCCGGGCCGCGCGCTCGACGTCGCGACGGGCGGCGGCCACACGGCGCTCGCGCTCGCCGCCATCGCGCGCGAGGTCGTCGCCTTCGACCTGACGGAACCCATGCTCCGTGTCGCGCGCGACTTCATCCGGAGCCGGGGCGCCGCCAATATCGCGTTCGCCGCCGGCGACGTGGACGCGCTCCCATTTCGCGACGGCGCGTTCGACGCCGTCACGTGCCGGATCGCGGCGCACCACTTCGCCAACGTCGGCACGGCCGTCCGTCAGGTCCACCGCGTGCTCCGCCCTGGGGGCTCCTTCCTGCTCCAGGACATCCTCGGGCACGACGACCCGGATGCGAACGCCTTCATCACGAATGTCGAGAAGCGGCGCGATCCCTCACATGTGCGCAGCTACCGCGCGGCAGAGTGGAAGGCGTTCCTGCGCGCGGCGGGATTGACGGTGATCGACGACGCCGTCGTCCGCAAGGAGCGCGTCTGGGACGAGTGGACCGGGCGGGCGCGGATGACCGTCGAGGCGCGGCGCGAGCTCGAGGCGTTCGTCCGTCAGGCGCCCGAGCGCTGCCGGGCCGCCTTCGACTTCAAGCTCACCGACGACGCGATCGCATCCTTCACCGACCGGATGCTCCTGCTGCGCGCCGACCGCGACTAACCGTGGTGTCGGCTCCGTCCCGGCGTCCGAATCGCGGGGCCGGGTGGCGAGGCCCTCCGAGACCCGTAGCTTCTGGGCGTTGCCCTCGGCTTTAACCGAGCGGCTGGAGCGCGCGTAGAGAGTGCTAGCGTGGTCGAGGAGGGCCTCCCCGCTCGGCCCCGCTACGCGGTTCAGCGCCGGAGGCGGACGATCGTCGCGCCCCACCCTCCCCGCTCCGACGGAGCATCCGCGAACGCGGCGACGAGCGGGTGGTGCGCGAGCAGCGACTGGACGATCCCGCGCTGGACGCCGATCCCGCGCCCGTGGATCAACCGCACCTCGGTGAAACCGCGCGCGTGGGCGGCCTCGAGGTACTCGGAGACGACGGACGGAATGTCGCGCGGGGCGAACGCGTGCAGGTCGAGCGCGTCCTCGATCGGGACCCGGACGGGCTCCTCGCCGGCTACAGCCGTGGCCCGCCCGGCACGTGCTGCTTCCAGTGGTCGAAGCTCAGGAGATCCTCCCCTGAAAGCTTGCACTGTCAGAAGGTCGCGGCGCGCTCGAAGAAGGGCACGTCCACTAGCGCAACGTTCTCGGCGCGCGCGGTCTCGGCGACCTTCTGCGACACCATCTGGCGCACGAACGGAATCGGGATCCGCCCGAGACGGTGGATGACCTCCTCGGTGCAGCGGATCCGCGTGCCGGGAAGCACCGGGCCCTCGACGATCGCCGTCGCCGCGTCGCGCTCGGGGTGCTCGCACGTCTCGGGCACGAGCTGCTGGAGCCGGAGCGACACGTAGTCGGTCACCCACGCCTGGATCCCCCGCTTCGCCGCGTCGAGGTCCGGCGCCATCCGCTCGAGCGTGTCGCCGAGCGCCGCGAGCCGCGCCTCGAGCCGGCCCAGGCGCGCCTCGAGCGCCGCCACGAGCTGGTCCAGGTTCGCGTCAGCCACGAAGCCCCCGAACTCCTCGCGCCTTCACGCGAGCACGGGGTGTCGGGTGTGCCAGTCCGTCGAGCGCTGGTAGGCATCGGCGGCGCGGAGGACGGTCGCCTCGTCGAAGGGCCGCCCGACGATCTGCATGCCGATCGGGAGGCCGCGCGTGGTGAAGCCGCACGCGACGGAGCATGCCGGATGGCCCGAGAGGTTGAAGGGGCGCGTGAAGCGGATGAGCGCCGACCGTACGTCGGATTCTCCGTCGCCGAGCGTGGTCTTCTTCTCGCCGAGCACGGGCGCCGGGATCGGCGTCGCGGGCGCCAGGAGGACGTCGCGCCGTTCGAGCGCTGCGTCGACCTCCTGGCGGAGGAGTTGACGCGCCTGCTGGCCGCGTACGTATTGCACACCGGTCACGAACGCCCCGATCATCAGTCGCTCGCGCACGTCCGGCTGATAGTCGGCCGGGCGTGTCCGCAACCACTCGGCGTGGTAGGCGAGCGCCTCGGCTGGGACGATCGCGAGGGAGGCCGCGGACACACGCGCGACCTCGGCGAGGTTCACCTCGTCCACCACTGCGCCGGCGCGCTCGAGGGTCCGCGCCGCGGCGAGCACGGCGTCACGGACCTCGGGGGTCGCCACGTCGGTGAAGTGCGAGCGCAAGAGGCCCACGCGAAGCCCCTTCACGTCGCCAGTGAGCGCCGCCAGGTAATCGGGCACGGGCAGGACGCTCGTCGTCGGATCGGCGGGGTCGTAGCCGGCCATCGCGCCGAGCATCAGCGCACAGTCCGCCACCGTCCGCGCCATCGGCCCGGCGTGGTCCATCGACCACGCGAGCGGGAGCACGCCCGCCCGGCTCACGCGCCCGTACGTCGGCTTGATGCCGCTGATCCCGCAGAGCGAGGCGGGGATGCGGATCGAGCCGCCCGTGTCCGAGCCGAGCGCCGCGGGCGCGAGCGCCGCCGCGACCGCGACACCCGAGCCAGACGACGACCCGCCCGCGATGCGATGGGTGCCTGCGTCCCACGGGTTCACCGCGTCGCCGTAGTGGGCGTTCAGCCCCTCGGGCCCGTACGCGAATTCGTGCATGTTGAGCTTGCCGAGCACGATCGCCCCGGCCGCGCGCAGCCGCCTCACGACCGTCGCGTCGTCCGCGGGGACGAAGTCGGCGAGGATCTTCGAGCCGCCCGTGGTCCGCACGCCACGGGTGTTGTAGAGATCCTTGGGCCCATAGGGCACGCCGTGGAGCGGCCCCACCGCGCGCCCGGCCACCAGCTCGGCCTCGGCGGCGCGCGCCGCCTCGAGCGCCGCGTCGGCGCAGACCGTGATGAACGCCTTGAGCTTGCCGTCGAGCGCCGTGACGCGATCGAGGAAGGCGCGCACGACCTCGACGGGCGAGACCTCCTTGGTCAGGATCATGCGTGAGAGCTCGGTCACGGAGCGCCACACGAGGTCCGGCATCTCAGAGCACCCGGTACTGCGTGGTCGGCTCGACGCTCGCGAGCGGCAGGGTCTCGAGACGCGCCAGGAGGTCGAGGGTGCGCGCCACGGCCGGCCGGACCGCCTCGAGCTCGGCGTCGCTCCAGTCGAACCCGGCGAGCTGACTCAGGCTTTTGAGGGTCTCCAGGCGTATTTCCATGGGCGGGAGCATACCACTAGAATGAGGGAGCATGGCCGTCCTCCTGACCATCCTGACCGATCCCCGCGACCCCACGCCACGACGGACGCTCGCCCTCCCGCCCAACACCTCTATCCTGAAATCGGCGCACGCGGCATCCATCGAGATCACCGCCACGTGCGGCGGCCGGGGCCGATGCACCTCCTGCAGGGTGAAGTTCGTCGCCGGCACGATCCCGCCGCCGACGATCATGGACGAGATCCAGCTCGGTAACGACCTTGTCCGCGAGGGCTACCGGCTCTCCTGCCAGTGCGTGCCGAGTGAGGCCGTGACCGTCCAGGTCGCGCCGCCGCTCGAGGAGCGCGCGTTCCAGATCCTGGGCGCCGGGCCGGGCGTCGTTGGAATGGGTCGCGTCACGCTCGACTCCGGGATCCGGAAGCAGGTCGTGAAGGTCAGCCTGCCCCGCGAGGAGCACCACCAGATCTCCGACCTCGAGCAGCTCGCCGCCGCCCTGGGCGTGACCCCGACGGACGTCGGCCTCGCCGTGCTCCAGGGGCTGCCGGCGGCCCTGCGCGACGATCCCGCGGGCGTCACCGTCACGACGTTCGCCCCTCCGGGCGGCCGCGGCAGCGAGCGGGTGGTCGCCGTGGAGCGCGGCGACACCGCGGGGATGAAATTCGGCCTCGCCGTGGACATCGGCACGACCAGCGTCGTCAGCACGCTGATCGAGCTCGACTCGGGCGAGCAGCTCGCGTCCGTCTCGAGCCTGAACCCCCAGGCCGTCTTCGGCGGCGACCTCATGTCGCGGATCGCCTTCGCGCAGTTCGACCCGGGCAACCTCAGGAAGCTCCACACGCGGATCATCGGTTTGCTCAACCGGCACATCGAGGAGACCTGCCGTCAGTCGGGCGTGCTGGCCAAGTGGATCTACAAGGTCGTCGTCGTCGGCAACACGTGTATGCACCACCTCCTCCTCGGCATCGATCCGTCCTTCGTCGGGCTCGCGCCGTACGCCCCCGTGATGCGCCACGCGCTCGTCCTCCCCGCGCGCGAGCTGTTCCTGAAGGTCGCCCCCGAGGCGCGCGTGTGCCTCTTGCCCCTCGTCGCGGGCTTCGTCGGCGCCGATGCCGTCGCCGTCGCCCTGGCGACCCGCATCTACGAGGGCGCCGCGATTCGCATCGCGGTGGACATCGGGACCAACGGCGAGGTCATCCTGGGCTCGCGCGACCGCCTCTGGGCGTGCTCGGCGCCCGCGGGCCCGGCGCTCGAGGGCGCGCAGATCCGCCACGGGATGCGCGGCGCCCTGGGCGCCATCGACCGTGTCACCGTGGACGACGACATCCACGTGCACACGATCGGCGAGGCCGACCCTCTCGGGATCTGCGGCTCGGGGCTCATCGATCTCCTCGCCGGGCTGCTCGACACGGGCGTGATCGACTGGACGGGGCTGATCCGAGTCGAGGCGCGCGAGGCGTTGCCGCCGAAATTGCGCGAGCGGGTGGTCATGCGAGGCGAGGAGCGACAGGTGATCGTCCTCCGGCCGGGCGAGGCCGGCGCGCGCCAGGAGGTCGTCCTCACGCAGGACGACGTGCGTCAGGTCCAGCTCGCCAAGGGCGCCATCGCCTCCGGCGTGGCGATGCTCCAGCACGTGGCGAGCGTGTCCGACGAGACGGTCGCCGAGCTGATGCTCGCGGGAGGCTTCGGCAACTACGTCTCGATCTCGAGCGCGTTGCGCATCGGGCTGATTCCACCGCTCCCCAAGGAGAAGATCCGCTACGTCGGCAACGCGGCGTCGCTCGGCGCCCAGCTCTGCCTCGTCTCGGAGACCGAGCGGCAGCGCGCCGAGAGCGTGGCGGCGCGCATCGAGCACGTCTCGCTCGCCGCGCACCCGGACTTCGAGCGGATCTTCGTGGACGCCATGAACTTCCCGCGACCCGGATGACCGGTGTGATTCCCGCGAAAGTCGTCGGCCGCGAGGTCGGCGCGGTCAGCCAGGCGATCGACGCGCGCTGGCTCATGGCGTACGCCGCGTCGCTCGGCGAGACGGACCCGCGCTACTACGACACGAGCGCGCCGAGCGGCCCCATCGCCCACCCCCTCTTCGCCGCGTGCTACGAGTGGACGGTGGCGCAGACGCTCCGCTCGAAGACGATCAAGCCCGACTTGCTGCCGCGCAGCGTTCACACCAGCCACCATCTCGTGATCCATCGACGCCCCGAGGCGGGCGACCGGCTCCTGACGCGCGGGCAGGTGCTCACGGTCCGGCCGAGCCGAAACGGGACGTTCGTCGTCATCCGCTACTCGACCGTGGACCGGAACGGTCGGCCCGTCACGACGACCGACTACGGCTCGGTCTTCCGCGGCGTCACCACCGACGGCAAGGCGAACGCGGCCGCCGTCGTCCCCCTCGAGCGGCTCGAGCCGCCGGGCGGAGACGAGCTCCGCTGGAGCTCGAGCGTTGCGGTATCCGCGCAGGCCGCCCACGTCTACTCCGAGTGCGCGCGGATCTGGAATCCGATCCACACCGACATCGCGGCGGCGCGAGCGGCCGGCCTGCCCGGCCCGATCCTCCACGGAACGGCGACGCTGGCGCTCGCCGTGTCGCAGGTGATCCGCCACGACCTCGGTGGCGACCCGACGCGCGTCACCGCGCTCGCCGCGCGGCTGACGGGGATGGTCACCCCGCCCTCGAGCTTCGTCGTGCGCGGTCGCGGTCGCGCGGGTGGTGTCATCGGCTTCGACGCCGTCAACGAGCGCGGCGAGTCGGTGCTCAGCGACGGGGTCCTCCGGGCGTGAAGCAGATGGGCCGGCGCGAGCGCATCCTGGCGGCGATCAACCGCGAGCCGGTCGACCGTGTGCCCTACGCCGTCTGGCGCCACTTCCCGGCGGTGGACCGCTCCGCCGCCGGGCTCGCGCAGACGACGCTGCGGTTCCACGAGCGCTACGGCTCGGACTTCCTCAAGATCACGCCGCGCGGCGGCTACGCGGTCGAAGCGTGGGGGTGCGTCGAGGGCGACGAGCTGCGGGAGGACGGACACCGGCCCTGCGTGAGCTGCGCGATCCGCGCGCCCGAGGACTGGAAGAAGATCCGCCCGCTCGATCCGGGGTCGGCGCCCGGCTGGGTCGAGCACCTCGAGACGATCGTGCGGATGGGCTTCGACCGGCGCATCGGCGACTCGCCGGTCCTTCCAACACTCTTCTCGCCGCTCTCGCTCGCCCGCAAGCTCTCGGGCACGCGGCTCACGCACGACCTGCACGAGCACCCGACGCTGGTGACGGGCGCGCTCGAGGCGATCACCGAGACAGTGATCCGATTCGCGGCGCTGGCGCTCGCCGAGGGTGTCTCGGGCATCTTCTACTCGATCCAGGCGGCCAGCCGAAGCGTGAGCTCCGAGGAGGACTATGCGCGCTTCGGCGAGCCCTACGACCGCCGCGTCCTGGCATCCGTACAGGGCAAGTCGGTCCTCACAATCATCCACTGCCACGGCGACCGGCTCATGTTCGACAGGTTGGCGGCGCTACCTGGCCATGCCTGGAACTGGGACGATCGGGCCACGCCGCCCTCGCTCGCCGAGGGCAGGGCCAAGACCGTCGGAGCCGTCGTCGGCGGGCTCGACCAGTGGAAGACGCTGAGGGACGGCACGCCGGAGCAGGCTCGGGCGGAGGCGCAGGACGCGATCGCTCAGACGCGCGGGATCGGGCTGATCGTGGGACCCGGCTGTGTCCTGCCCCAGGACACGCCGGATGCCAACGTCGCGGCGGTCGTGCAGGCGCTCGGCGGGCCGCTCAAGAAGATCCCCGGCGTCGCCACCTAGGAGTAGATCGCCCGCCTAGCCATTGCCACGCCTAAGTGGCCACCAAACCGAGGTCTACGGCAACCCGTTCGGCGGGGGCCGGAGCCCCGCTCATCAGCCTCACAAGCTCCTCCCCAAATCTATAGGGGGTGAACATCTGTATGGGATACGTTGGTCTAAGGGATGCCCTGAAACCAGGCGAAGTTCCGGAAAAAAAGACGATGAGCTACGACAGGCGACCGGCCCTCGTGGTCGACGACGACCCCGAGGCCCGCAAGGTCCTCAAGGACTTTCTCAGGCTCCGCGGGCTCGCTGTCCTCGAGGCCCGGAACGGTCTGGAGGCGCTGCTGAGTGTGAAGCAGCATCGCCCGGGGGTTGTGGTTCTCGACCTCAACATGCCACGGCTAGGCGGCCTCGAGACCCTCAAGCGCATCCGCCCGTTCGACCCGACGATCAGGGTCGCCGTCGTCACGGAAGACCCTGACGCCGCAGTCCACCAGCAGGCGCGGGCTCTGGGCGCGACCGTCGTCCTGATCAAACCCGTCGACCTCGCTCGACTCGGGACCGCGCTGGACCTGATGCCCGGCGACCCACGACCCATGGCCCCCGTGACCGGATCGGCCTCGCTGTTGCCGGAGGCGCCACCGCGGCCCTCCGCGCCTGAGATCCATATCGTGGACGACGATGCATTGCGGCGGGACAGCGCGCCGAGTTTTACGGCGGCAGTGGGTCTCGACGCCGGCCTGGAACTCCGCGCGGAGGACGTGTGTCCGGTGGTTCATCTTCAAGACCTGCCCGGCGAAGGCGAGGTGGGGGGCGAAGACGCGGCTGATGAGCGTGGGACCGCGCGCCGATCGGGGGGGAACCCCGAAGCAGGTCTGGCGAAGGATCACGAGACGGGCGAGGCTGCCCGTGGGCTTGCGTGGCTGATGGGCGGGGCGCGGGCCTTCCTCGGGGCTGCGCCGGCCCGAGAGGGCGTGGAGTCGGAGTCGGAAGGAGAAAGCCTGCTTCAGTCGGCGCGGGGCGTCGGTGACGCCTCTCCAGGCGCCACGACTGCTTTTAGACGACTGCGGGAGAAAGTCGATGAGAGAACTCCGGGTAAAAGGACGATGAGCTACTACGGGGTTTTGGGGCTCACAGCCGAGCCATTTTCAACCAGTCCAGATCCCGCCTTCTTTTACGAGTCGGTCTCGCACAAGGCGGTCCTTTACCGGCTGCAGATCGCCCTCAAGTTGAAGCGCGGGCTGAGTCTCGTCTTGGGAGACGTCGGGATGGGCAAGACAACGCTGAGCCGGAGGCTCTTCCAGCTCCTGAAGCGGGAGGAGAAGGTTTCCTCGCATCTGATCCTCAATCCCGTCTATGAGACAGAGGCCGAGTTTCTCACGGCGCTCGTGAAGCTCTTCGGCATCGCCCCTCCGTCCAGTCCGCTTCCGGTCGCCAGGTCCCTGGAAATCCTCGAAGGATATCTCTTTCAGAAGGGAGTCGAGGAAGAGCGGACGGTCGTGCTGCTGATCGACGAAGCCCAGCGATTGAGTTCGGCTGGGTTGGAGCTCTTGCGGGCTCTTCTCAATTATGAGACCAATGAATTTAAGCTCCTCCAGCTCATCCTGCTGGGGCAGATGGAGCTGCTGCCCCGGATAAGAGAAATGAAGAACCTCTGGGACCGTATCAGCCTCAAGTCCGTGATTGATCCGCTCGATGAAGCGGACACGGAGGCGATGATTGCGTTTCGTCTCCGGAAGGCAGGGTACGCCTCCCGCAGGAATCTCTTTACGGCGGACGCGATCCGGGAGATTTACCGCCACACCCAAGGCTCTCCCCGGCGGATCACGACCCTCTGTCATGATGCGTTGGAGCGAGTGGTGATATCGGACAAGGACGAAGTCGATGCGGCAATGATCCGCGGGCTGATCAAACGGGTCTTGGCCTGAAAAGGTGCTCAGGGCAGTGACGCCAGAGGAACGGCTCCTGCGGCTCATCGAATCGGGGGAAAAAGGCGGGGGAAGGCTCGCGTTCGGGGACGTCAGAGCATGGGCGCCGTTCCTCTTCCCGTACAAGGAGAAAGCCAGGCGGCTCGTCGCGTCCTGGTTCTCCGGAAGGTTGGCGCCCAGAGAGCTTGACCTCAAGCTCATCAACCGTGGCCTCATCGTCCTCCTGGTTCTCGTGGTCGCTGCGATTGCGCTGAACGCGCAAAGAGTCCGGCCCAGCGCACTGGACTTCTCCAGGGAGGCGCGGGCGACCAGCCTTCCGGTCAGGGAGGCGCAGCCGTTAGCGGCTCTCCGGCCGGTGGAAGACTATCTGAAAGAGGTCGAACAGAGGGACCTCTTCAATCCCGTTGCTCCCTCGGCGCCCCAAAAGGCAGAAGCAAAGGCGGAGCCCGTGAAGCCGCCAGAGGCGACGAAGCCGCCGGAGCCGACGCCGCTCGATGTCTTGCGGGAGCGGGCGAAAACTCTGAAGTTGGTGGGGATCTCGTGGGGATCGGTCCCCGTCGCGATGATCGAAGACACGGCCAAGCATGAGACCTCTTTCCTCAAAGAGCGGGAGTCCATCAACCAGATTCGCATCAAGGCCATCTTGCGGGATAGAGTTGTTCTTAGTTATGGAAACGCGGAATACGATCTCTTCTAGCGGGCAGAGTTTCTCCATGGGACGAACCTTGGTCAGTCTTGGGGTTGCGGGGCTGATGACAGGGTTGCTCCTGCTCACGTCCGAGTCGCGGCCAGCTCACGGCGAGGCCGTGCCTTCCCAGCCGGCTATCAAAGCCCCGGAGAAGTCGGCGTCCCTTCCAGGGCTTGCCAAAAGGATCACGCTGGACCTGCGGCAAATGGACATCCTGGCCGTGCTCAAATTTCTCTCCGAGCAGGGGGACTTCAACGTCGTGCCCGGGAAGAATGTGGGGGGACGAGTCACACTGGCCGTGAAGGACATCACCATCCAGGATGCCTTCGACATTATCGCGCTGACCAACGAGCTCGCCTACGTGGTTCAAAACCGCGTCGTCCACGTCATGACAGAGGCGGACTACCAGCGTCTCTTTGGCGCCGCTTTTGCCGATCAGCGTGAGCTCAAGACGCTCTACCTTCAGCATGCCGACGCGACCACCGTGGCGACGGTCCTGGGAAACATGAAGTCCACGGTTGGACGGGTCGTCGCCGATCCCCAATGGATCGGGCGGCCCAGCTACAAACTCACTCCTTCGAGTTGCGGTACGCGAAAGCAGCGGACATCAAGCCCGAGGTGGAGAAGGCGCTCACGCCCAAGCTCGGAGCCGTCCGGCTGGATAAGCGAACGAACACGCTGGTCGTGACCGATCTGGTTTCTCAGATGCAGGATATCCGGCGGGTCATCAGCGCGTTTGATCGGAAGCGGGTCATCAGCGCGTTTGATCGGAAGACCCGGGAGGTTGTCATCCAGGCGAGGATCATGGAGGTCCGCCTGGATGATCGATTGCAGGTCGGGGTCGACTGGGAGGCGCTCTTCAAGACTGTCGTGGACGTGCGCGTGACGCAATTCTTTCCCATCGTGCCGGCGCCCGGCGCGTCCGGCAAGTTGACCCTCGGCACCTTTTCGTCGGATAAGTTCAGGTCGGTTCTGGAACTCCTCCAATCCGTCGGCAAGACCAACATCCTCTCCACGCCGCACATCGCGGTCGTGGAAAACGAGGAGGCAAAAATCCTGGTGGGGACCCGAGAGGCCTACGTGACCTCTGCGGTGACCCAGACCGCGAGCGCCGCCACCACCGCCGAACAGGTCACCTTCGTTGATGTGGGCCTCCAGCTCAAGGTGCTTCCCACCATCAACGAAGAAGGCTTCGTCAGCATGAAGATCAAGCCGGAGGTCAGCTCGGTGAGCCGTTTCCTCACCACGGCGGCGGGCAACAACATCCCCATCATCGATACCTCCAGCGCCGAGACCAGCGTGATGGTCAAGGACGGCACCACGCTCGTCATCGCCGGATTGATGAAAGATGAGAAGGTCGGCGCGGAGAAAAAGCTCCCTCTGTTGGGGGAGGTCCCCATCCTGGGAGCCCTCTTCCGGAGCAGAGACGACCGAGTGGCGAAGACCGAGCTCATTTTCTTCCTCACCCCGACGATCATCTCCGGCGGGGAATCAGTCGGCGTGACCGGGATTGGACTGCGAAAGGGCGAAGGGCAGAAAGAAGAGCCGGATAAAGAAGAGACTGATGAGGAGTGAGGAGGGGATGACCGAGGGAGAAATGCCCGACGAAGGAATGCTCGACGTCGGCATGACCGATGAACGCATACGCAAACCGAAGCCAAGAAAGATCAGGGCGGCGGTCGTCATCGGTGCGCTCGCCCTTGGACTGCTCGGCGGCGGTGGGATGATTGCCTACTTCACCCACACCAATCTCGACCTCACGATCCAGGGTCTCGAGACGGCCTATACCGCCGAGCAGACCGCGGCCAAGAGGCTCGTCCGAAGGGCGCAAGAGTTGTCAAAAACCTCGGCGCAGGCGCAGGCGCGGGCGAAGGCCCTGGAGGAAAGGCAAAAGGCGTCGGAGGCCGAGCGGGGCAATCTGGAGGTCAGGAACAAGAAGCTCGCGACGGCGTATCAGGGGCTGCAAACGGCCCATGCGGCCGAGCAGGCCTCGACCAAGAGACTCGGCCAGACGACAGAGGAGCTGTCAAAGGCCCTGCAGGAGGCGTCAAAGGCGCTGCAGGAGGCGCAGGCCCGGGTGAAGGCCCAGGAGGTCAGCCAGAAGGCCGCGGAGCAGCAGAAGAGCGAGTTGGAGGCGAGGAGCGCGAAACTCGAGACGACGGTTCAGGGGCTGCAAACAGCCTACGCGGCCGAGCAGGATACGGCCAAGAAGCTCACCCAGAAGGCAGAGGAGTTGTCGAAAGCCCTG
>WNEQ01000169.1_pt1 | contig 31677 bp, 29 predicted proteins | sample 5399971 | NCBI WGS metagenome assembly WNEQ01 (sample SAMN13153330, study PRJNA577476) | soil metagenome | isolation source: 20 cm grassland meadow soil 2 days after 1st rain plot 5 | place: USA:California | collected 2015-09-18
AGCGGGCCGCCTGTTCCACGTACCGGGCGGCAGCCAGAACCCGCGCATTGTCAACCGGCGCTTGGTCCTTGGCCAGCGCCACGAAGGTCTCCTCAGGAAGGTTGGTCCGATCGGTGAGCCGCTCCGTTGGGATCCGCTCCTCTTCGGCGATAAAGCGTTTGCCTCCTTGGAGAATCAGCGTGACCTTGCCTTCCACCACGATGGGGACGGTGAACACATGGAGGTTGGCCTCACACTTGAGAAACGCAGGCTTTGCGGTTTCCACGGCCATCGCCACGGCTTTGCCGCAATGGGCCTGACAATGCCGTTCTCCCACGTCCGTGCACTGAACGGCGGCGCAGATGGGGTTATCCTGGCTGGGTGCCCACACGAGGGTGCGTTGGGGGTCGAAGCTGAGCAGTGACAGGCCGGACAGCGATGCGAATCCGTCCTGCATAGCCTTCCAGGCGGCCAGCGTTTCCTGATCCATGAGCTCTCGCTTTACACACAATGACGGTGAAAGAAGCTCGGCGATGATACGCTCCCGATTCAGCGGGGTCAAGCTGCAACAATACGTACAAGATCAATAGGTTCAAGCAGGACCGGCGTCGAACAAGGGAAACGATCACGGCTCCCGGGCGTCGCTCTTTGGGCCGGCCTGGTTATGTTAAGATGACCGCCGGAAGAAACCATGATGTCGTTCAGACTGGAATCCGAGTTCTCGCCCCGGGGGGATCAGGCCCAGGCGATTGAAAAGCTCACCGCCGGGGTGCGAGGGGGGACCAAGCAGCAGGTCTTGCTGGGGGTGACCGGGTCGGGCAAGACGTTTACGATGGCCAACCTGGTCGCCCACGTTCAGAAGCCGACGCTGGTGTTGGTCCACAACAAGACCTTGGCCGGTCAACTCTACCAGGAATTCAGACAGTTTTTCCCCCACAACGCCGTCGAATACTTTGTGAGTTATTACGATTACTACCAGCCGGAGGCGTATCTGCCCCAGACCGACACCTATATCGCCAAAGATGCGTCCATCAATGACGCCATCGATCAGATGCGGCACTCAGCGACCCGTTCGCTGTTCGAGCGGAACGACATTGTCATCGTCGCGTCGGTCTCCTGCATTTACGGCCTCGGCTCCCCCGAGGTCTATCACGGCATGCTGTTGTACCTGGAAGAGGGGATGGAGATCAGGCGGGAGCAGATCCTGTCGAAGCTCGTGGAGATTCAATACGCCCGCAACGACACCGACTTTCACCGGGGGACCTTCCGGGCGAGGGGTGACGTGATCGAGATCTTTCCGGCGTCATCCGACGCCGTCTCGGTGCGGATCGAGCTGTTCGGCGATACCGTGGATGCGATCCATGAGATCGATCCGCTGACCGGGAAGTCGCTGGCGCGATTGCCCAAGGCGCCGATCTACCCCAACACGCACTATCTGATCGCACCGGACCGCTACGAGCGCGCCCTCAGCGGCATCGAGACCGAGCTGGGAGAGCGCCTCGCCTTTTTCAAGCAACACAACCAACTGCTCGAGGCGCAGCGTCTTGAACAACGCACGCGATTCGACCTGGAGATGATCCGGGCGATGGGATACTGCCACGGGATCGAGAACTATTCCCGCCACCTCAGCGGACGGGCCCCGGGTGAACCGCCGCCGACGCTCCTCGATTACTTTCCGAAAGACTATCTCCTCATTGTCGATGAATCCCACGCGACGATCCCGCAGGTCCAGGGGATGCACGAGGGCGACCGGTCCCGCAAGAAGAGCCTGGTGGAGTACGGCTTCCGCTTGCCCTCCGCGTACGATAACCGCCCGCTGACGTTCACGGAGTTCGAGCGGTGCATCAATCACGTCGTCTATGTCTCGGCGACCCCGGGTCACTACGAGCTTGAACGGGCAGGTTCCGCGATTGTGGAGCAGGTCATCCGGCCCACCGGCCTGATGGATCCCGTGATCGAGGTCCGTCCGGCGCGCGGCCAGGTGGACGACCTGCTCGGGCAGGTGCGGGCTGAGGTCGCGCAGGGCCGCCGGGTGCTGGTCACGACGCTGACCAAGCGCATGGCGGAGGATCTGACCGAGTACTATCACGATCTCGGCGTGAAAGTCCGGTACCTGCATTCCGACATCAAGACCCTGGAGCGGGCCGAGATCGTCCGGGACCTCCGGCGGGGTGTCTTTGACGTGTTGGTCGGCATCAACCTGTTGCGGGAAGGGTTGGACATCCCGGAGGTGAGCCTGGTCGCGATCCTGGATGCGGATAAGGAGGGGTATCTCAGATCCCACCGTTCCTTGATCCAGACAGCCGGCCGCGCGGCCCGCCACAGCGAGGGGCGGGTGATCCTGTACGGGGATCTGGTGACTGAGTCGATGCGGCTGGCGATCGAGGAAACGGCCCGCCGGCGCCGTCTCCAGGCGGACTTCAACCTGGCCCACGGCATTACCCCCGAAAGCATCAAGAAGGGCATTCCGGAATTGGGGTATCGCGTGTCGGAGATGGACTACCTCACAGTTGAGCTGGCGGCGGAAGCCGTGCAGCCCTACGAGAGCACCGACGCGGTGGAGCAGACCATTCAGAAATTAGAGGAGGAGATGAAAGCGGCGGCCAAATCGCTGGAGTTTGAGCGCGCGGCTGAACTACGGGATCGGATTCGCACGCTCAGGCTGAAAGAACTGGAAGTGCGTCAGTAGCAGTTCACCCTAATCCGAAAATAATCCATGATGGCTGGATCAGCTCCAGCGGGTCCTGTCCTGGCGCGCACCCCCGTCGTCCTCGCTCCACCCATCCCCCCGTGGGGGTCACTTCGACGTTTGGCAGGGCACGGGCGCTGTGTAATGGTGCTTGGTGGTACCCTATTGGCTCTTCGCCCCTTCCGCTGCGGGCGACGGGGGACCCGCTCGCCACGCCACCCACTGGAGCAAGACACGAAGAGTAGGTCATTTTTTCGGATTAGGGCTAGACCTGCTTGTAGAGGTACACGCCGAGGAAGATCCCGAGGAAGGTCAAGAGGTTCATCTTCAGGGTGAACCCGATGGTGATTCTGAGCAGGATGAGGTTCACGGTCAGCGGCGGGTTGATGCCGGGAGTGAGCGCCGTCGAAAAAATGCTCTGAATCGCGCCTTCCGGGGCCATGACCCGCAGGATCTCGCCGAGAATTCCGCCCAGCAGCCCTCCCAGAAGGATAAACAAGAGCAGCATCCAGGGGGATTTTCGCATTCCGGCCTCTCTCGGGAAATTGCCGTGAACCATATCGAACCCGTTCTCAGAAGTCAAGAAACACACCTGTCCGCATCCTCCGTCCGGTCGGGTCTCAGCATTGAAGTTCCCCACTCTCTCCTCTTATTCTGAGGAGCGACTCCACGCCCAGCCCTCGTCAACCCTCCGTCGCACCTTGACATCTCGGCACCTGTTGTTTAGACTGCACTCTGCTCTTTTTTCTGATTTTTCGAGACTATCCGAGCCTGTCGCAGGATCACCGGTCTACTCTCGAAACAATCCACAACGGCCGTCTCGCAGCAGGGGAATTCTGCGACAGCCTTCCGGGAGTGTGGGACATGTTCGATAGCCTCAGCGAAAAGTTCGAAAAGATTCTGAAAAAACTCCGTGGCCACGGGGTGCTGACCGAACAGAACATCGCGGAGGCGCTGAAGGAGGTCCGCCTGGCCCTGCTCGAGGCGGACGTGCATTTCAGGATCGTCAAGGACTTCGTCGACCGGGTGGGTCAGAAGGCGGCCGGCCAGGACGTGTTGGAAAGCCTGACCCCGGGCCACCAGGTCGTGAAACTCGTGTGGGACGAACTGCGCGACCTGATGGGCCGGGAGCAAGCCGGCCTCGGCTTCGCGCCGGTTCCGCCCACCGTGATCATGGTGGTGGGCATACAGGGCGCCGGCAAGACGACGACCTGCGGCAAGCTCGCGCGGGTGTTCAAACAGCAAGGCAAACGCGTCCTCCTGGTAGCGGCCGACCCGCGCCGCCCCGCGGCCGGCGACCAATTGGCCAGCCTGGGAGCCGACCTCGAGGTGCCGGTGCATCGTTCTGACCGCCCCGGCGCGACACGGGCGGATGTGGTGCGGACCTGCGTGGAGGGGGTGGCGCGCGGCCACGATCAAGGCTATGACGTGGTGGTCCTGGATACGGGAGGTCGTCTCCACGTTGACGATGAGCTGATGGAGGAACTGGAGGACATCAAACGCGCCGTCATGCCGCACGAAGTGCTGTTGGTGGCGGACGCCATGACCGGCCAGGATGCCGTCACCATGGCGGAACGGTTCGAGCAGCGCGTCGGGCTGACCGGCGTGATCCTGACGAAGGTGGAGGGAGACGCGCGCGGCGGCGCCGTGCTGTCGATCCGGGCCGCCACCGGGAAACCGATCAAGTTTCTCGGCGTCGGCGAAAAACCGGATGCGCTGGAGGCCTTCCATCCGGACCGGATGGCGTCCCGGATCCTCGGGATGGGCGATGTCCTGTCGCTGATCGAAAAAGCGCAGGAGGCCTATTCGCGTGAGCAGGCGGACGTGATCCAGAAGACGATCACTGCGAAGTCCCTGACGCTGGAGGATTTTCGAGAGCAGATCGCCCAGGTGCATCGCATGGGGTCGATGGATCAGATTCTGGGGATGCTTCCCGGGGGGCAGCGTCTGAAGGAGATGGCAGCGATGTCGGGTGGTGGCATGCCGGAGCGGGAGATCCGCCGCACGGTGGCCATCATCGATTCGATGACTCCCCGCGAGCGCCGGGACCACACGATTCTCAACGGCAGCCGAAAAAAGCGCATCGCCCGCGGCAGCGGAACGAGCGTGCAGGACGTGAATCGGTTGATCAAACAGTTTCTAGCTGCACGAAAAATGATCAAAACCCTGACGGATGGGGGTGGGAGACGGCAGCTCGGGCAACTTCTGCGAGGTTAAGGTTCAGGCTGAGGTTGAGTGAGTCTTAAGGCGCAGGTCAGCGGGGACGAAGCCGGGGATCGAATTCTGCCTCAACCTCGACCTCAACCTGAGCCTTCTTACGGGAGGAGAACGACGTGGCGGTTCATTTGCGATTGACGCGAGCGGGCAGGCACAAGCTGCCATTTTTTCGACTGGTGGCGGCGGATTCCAGAATGCCGCGGGATGGGCGGTATCTCGAGGTGCTGGGCACCTACGATCCGCTGAAGAATCCACCGGTGACGCAATTCAAACAGGAGCGGGTGCTCGATTGGCTGGGGAAAGGCGCCCAACCGTCCGTGACCGTGCGCACATTGCTCCGCCGGTCCGGCGTGTGGAAGCAGTTCGAGGAGAGGCGCGCGCGAGCCAAGACAGCCCCCTGACGTCGATGGCCGATGCGGCTGAGCTGATCGCGATCGGGTTGATTGAGAAACCGTTCGGGGTCAAGGGCGAAGTCCGGGTCCGGTCGCTCAGCGACGTGCCCGGGCGATTCGAGGGGCTGAAGGACGTGACGCTCGTGGCTCCCTCGGGACGGGCGCTGGTCACGGTGGTGAACCGGGTCCGGGGGCATGGCGGGTCCTATGTCCTCGGGTTTGACGCGTTTTCCAGCCCGGAGGAGGCGGCGGCGTTTCGCGGAGCGTTGGTGAAGATTTCCCGGGGGGCCGCGCCACCGTTGCCGGCGGGACAGTATTATGAATACGAGCTGGTCGGCATGACCGTCGTGGCGGAGACGGGCCGGGTGCTCGGGACGCTGGAGGAGGTGTTCGAGACCGGAAGCAACCATGTGTTCGTGGTCCGCCGAGAAGGCCGGGAACTATTGATTCCCGGCCTGAGGCAGGTGGTCGCTTCCGTTGATCTGCAGACTCGGACCATGACGGTCCGATTGATCCCAGGCATGGTAGACGACGAGAACGCGAATGCCGATGCGGTGTGACCTCATTACGCTGTTTCCTGAGATGGTCTTGCCGGTCTTGGGGCAGAGCATCCTCAAGCGGGCCCGGGAGAAAGGCTTGCTGGAGGTCCGGGTCCGCAATCTGAGAGACTACACGCTCGACCGTCACCAGGTGGCGGACGACGCGCCGTACGGAGGCGGGGCGGGCATGGTGATGAAGGCCGAGCCGATCCTCCGAGCGGTTGATGCGCTTCGTCGGGAATATGACGAGGCCGTTCCGGGGTCGAGCCTTCGTCTCCTGCTGCCGTCGCCGCAGGGACGCCCCTTGACGCAGCATTTTGCCGAGGAACTCGGCAAGGAGCGGCGGCGGCTGGTCTTTCTTTGCGGGCATTACGAAGGCATCGACGAACGCGTCCGGCTCGCGCTGGACCCGGAAGAAGTCTCGATCGGAGACTATGTGCTGACGGGCGGCGAGCTGCCGGCGCTGGTGATGATCGACGCGGCGACGCGCCTCATTCCTGGCGTCCTCGGCGACCCGGAATCGGCCCGCGTGGAATCGTTCGCCGATCTCCTGCTGGATTTTCCCCAGTACACGCGCCCGCCGGACGTGCGGGGATTGGCGGTTCCCGAGGTGCTGCTGTCCGGCGATCACGAGGCCATCAGAATCTGGCGTCGGAAGGAGGCGTTGCGCAGTACCTATCTGAAGCGTCCCGATCTCTTGCGGGACCGGTTGCTCAATGAGGAAGATCGACGGTTGTTGGATGAAATCGTGCGAGAGGGAGCACGAGGAACGTCCGTGAAGTGCGGGGAGGAGGGGTAGTCACATGAATCGGTTGGAGCGTCTCCAACGATCGTTGAGCAAGAAGACGCTGCCGTCGTTCGAGATCGGGGACACCGTGAGAGTCCACGCCAAGGTGGTCGAGGGCGAGAAGGAGCGCATCCAGATTTTCGAGGGCGCGGTGATCGCTCGCAAGGGCGGCCGCAACAGCGAAACCTTCACCGTCCGCAAGGTGTCGTTCGGGGTCGGGGTCGAGCGGATCTTTCCGATCCATTCGCCGATCGTGTCTCGAATCGAGGTGGTCCGTCAGGGGAAAGTGCGCAGGGCCAAGCTCTACTATCTCAGGGAGAAGACGGGCAAAATGGGAAGGGTCGGGGATCGGGAGTTCTCTCAGGACACCAAGGCTCCAGCCGCCGCCGCTCGCCCGACGGCCGATCCTGTCGAAGCCGTGGCCCTATCGAAGAAAGCGGTTCCTGCCGGCAAGGCCTAACTTGGCGCGACAGAAGCCGTCAGATTATCAACCAACGGGCAATGGCGCGCCAGTTGTACCCGCAGGCAATTAGGTTGTGTGCCGAAATAAGGTGTCGCGTCGCGCGACACAGCTTTACGGGGTACGTCGCCACTGCCGGAAGGTATGTCTGGCGCGTCCACTGCCCAAAGATTGAGAACCGATTTTTCTCGCGCCAAGAAGCACTTGGGACGAGTGGAGCTCACCGAGTTCTTTGAGACCGAGGCAAGACGCTGCGGGTACCGTTTCGTGGCTGGCCTCGACGAAGCCGGGCGCGGTCCGCTTGCCGGTCCGGTTGTCGCGGCGGCGGTGATTCTGCCTCGACGCTGTCCGCTGACCGGCCTGCAGGATTCTAAACAGGTGGCCGAACCCGAGCGAGAACGGCTCTATGGCGAAATCGCGCGACGCGCGCTCGGCGTGGGGATCGGGGTTGCAACCGCGCGCGAGATCGACGCCATGAATATCCTGGAAGCGACTCGGCTCGCGATGGGCCGCGCGATCCAGGCTCTTGCGCCGTCTCCGAACTTTTTGCTCATCGACGCCGTGACGCTTCCGTCCGTGCGCGTGCCGCAGCGGGCCATCATTAAAGGGGATGGCCTCTCGGTCTGCATCGCGGCTGCCTCCATCATGGCCAAGGTCAGCCGGGATCGGCTCATGCGGGACTACCACCGGCGCTACCCCCAATACAATTTTCAGGCCCATAAAGGGTACCCCACGTCGGAACATCTTCGCTTGCTCGCCACCCATGGGCCTTGCGCGATCCACCGACGGACGTTTCACCCCGTGCTGCTGAAGACGGGAAGAGGAGGCGGGTGAGTGAGCGGCGAGCGACACACGTTCGGGCAGGTCGCCGAGTCGGAAGCGGAACGCTATTTACGCCACAAAGGCTACCGCATTTTGGCTCGCAACGTCAGGTCCCCTCGTGGGGAGGTGGATCTGATCGCCCAAGTGGCAGATGTGTTGGTGTTCGTCGAAGTGAAAGCACGGCGAACGTCCGCATACGGGGGAGCCCCCTACGCCGTGGACGGACGCAAACAGGCCCGCCTCATTCGACTCGCCGGGCACTATCTCTCCCGTCATCGTCTTCAAAATCGGGCTTGCCGCTTCGATGTGGTACTATTCAAGGGTGGAGCGGCCAAGCCGACCGAGATCGAGCACATCGAAAACGCGTTTGAAGTCCCGGGAGAGGATCTACGGTGGTGAGGAGGAAGGTCGCCTCGGCTGGCGAAGTGCGGACGGGGTGGGACGGCCAGGCTAATCCCCCGTGCTCGCGCATCGCGCACCAAGATTGATTTGAGATGTCTATCAGAGTGGGCGGTGCTCGCTGGACTCGCGCACTAGGGGATCAGCCAGGCCACCCCTTTAGGGAAGTCCCGCTATGGCGAGCCTGCCCGTGCCCATCCCTTCCATCCGAAGCACAAGGTTCGGTGAGCAGGGAGGTGTGATGAAGTCGGTGAGCCAGCAGGATACATGATCCAGTTATTTCATGTCTCCAAATATTATGATCGGCGTCCGGCTCTCTCCGATGTCAATTTACAGATCGCGAAGGGCGAGTTTGTTCTGCTCATGGGACCCAGCGGGGCCGGGAAGACCACCCTGCTGAAGTTGCTCTTCTGCGCCGAGTCGCCCGATCAGGGGCAGATTCTGGTCCAGAACCGCAACGTGGCGCGACTCCGGCGATCCGATGTGCCCTATCTCAGAAGGTCGATGGGGATGGTCTTCCAAGATTTCAGACTATTGCCGAAGAAAAACGTGTTTGAAAATGTCGCGCTGCCGCTGGTGGTGCAGGGCGCCTCGGCGTTCGAGACGAAGCGGAAGGTGACGGAAGCGTTGAAGGCCGTCGGAGTGGAGCATAGAAAGGACAGTCGGCCCACGACGCTCTCGGCGGGCGAGCAACAGCGGGTCAGTATCGCGCGGGCCATCGTGAACGGCCCGATCATCCTCCTCGCGGATGAGCCGACGGGCAATCTGGATCCCGAACTGGCCGGTGAGATCATCGAGTTGTTCAAAGCGATCAACGCGCGCGGCACGACGGTGATGGTCGCCACGCACAACCGCCAGGTGGCGGACCAGGTCAGCCGGCGGGTGGTGACGCTCAACCAGGGCAAGCTGGTGTCGGATGAAGGGGTGGGGCAGTGAGGGTGGTCGCGTACCTGGTACGGGAGGCCTTCAGCAACATTCGTATCAATCGGACCACCACGCTCATCGCGGTGGCGACCACGGCCTTCACGCTCGCCTGCTTCGGAGTGTTCTTGCTGCTGTATCTCAACCTCAGGGGGGTCATCAGCTCGCTCCAGGATGACATTCAAGTGGTCCTCTATCTGGACGACGGCCTGCCTGCGCAACAGGTCTCGGACCTCCAGCAACGGCTCAAAACCGAACCGGGCATCGCCTCGTTGGCGTATGTCTCCAAAGACCAGGCCGTAGCGGATTTTCGGGCGCAATTCCCGTCCGAGGCGCATCTGCTGCAAGGGTTGGGCGAAAACCCGCTGCCGGCCTCGTTCGTGGTGACCCTGGGGCCACGGTTCAGATCCTCCGAGTCGATCAAACGCCTGGCAGACCGAATGAAGGACATTCCCGGCGTGGCCCAGATTCAATACAGTCGGGAGTGGGTTGAGAATTTGGCGACGGTGATCGGCTACGTCGAACTGGCCGCGATCGCGGTGGGCGCCATCTTGTCGGCCGCCTCAGTGACGATCATCGCCAGCATTATCCGGCTCACGCTCTACGCGCGGCGGGACGAGATCGAGATCATGCACCTGATCGGAGCCACCGGAGCTTTTATCAGGATCCCGTACCTCCTGGAAGGGGCGGTCCTGGGCGCGCTCGGCGGCCTGCTGTCCCTGGCGTTGCTGAAGGGCGGCTTTGAGTTTTTCAAGCTCCAACTCGGGGCACCCGGTCGATTGCTCGGGATCAGCTCGGGGTTTAGTTTCTTCCCCGACCATATCTCGCTCCTGATGGTGCTGGTGGGGCTCCTCCTGGGCTTCACCGGCAGTGGTGTCTCGCTGCTTCGGTTCGGGAGGGCCAAGGCGTGATCGTGAGGGTCGTCGCCACGGCGGTGCTCGGGCTCATGCTGGATACCGTGACCGTGTCGACCGTTCTGGCCAACAAGGATCGGAGCGACCCGATCTCGCAGAAAATCGAGCAGGAGCGACGGACCCTGGAAAAACTCAAGGATGAGATCCAGGAGAAAAAGAAACAGGCCGATGACGCGACGAAACAAAAGGAGTCCGTCCTCCAGGCCATACAGGAGTTGGACGGCCGCCAGGTGAGCAGCCGGCAGGAGCGTCAGGAGATCAACGGGAAGCTCAAGCAGAAGGACCGCGAACTCGAGCAGATCAACGCTCAGCTCGCGGCGCTCCGGACGCGTGTCCTCGAGCGACGGGACTCGATTTCGGCGCGCTTGAGGGTACAATACATGGAAGGCCGGTTTGGCTACCTCAAGGCCCTCTTGGGCACCGATACGTATGCGGACTTTCAGCGCCGCTTTGAGTATCTTTCTGCGGTCTCCAATCGGGAGTATGATTTGATCGAGGCCCACCGTGGCGACGTGGAGCGACTGGTCACGGTCGAGCGGCAGCGTGTCGCGGCGCGTGGCGAGATGCTGGCCTTCAAGGAACACACCGAGAAGAAGTTAGCAGAGATCCAGGGCCTGAAACGACACAAACATGTCCTCTTGGCCAGGATTCTTGAGGAAAAGGAATCGTACGATCGCGCGGTCGAAGAATTGGAGCGATCCGCCGCCCGAGTTGATACCCTCCTGAAGGAATTAGAGCAGCGGAGGAAGGCGGCCGCGCTGAGGCCTAAAAAAGGGAGCGTGGGGTCTATTCTGTTCCAGGGGAGCCTTCAATGGCCGGCTGACGGCGATGTGGTATCGTTCTTTGGACGGCAGAAGCATCCGAGTTTCGAGACCTATATCGAGCGGAAAGGGATTGAGATCCGGACCGACGAGGGGAGTCCGATCCGGGCGGTGATGGCCGGGACGGTCGAGTACGCGGACTGGCTGAGGGGCTACGGGCTGGTACTGATCCTTGATCACACGAACGGTTTTTTCTCGCTCTACGCGCATGCCTCGAGGTTGTCGTGCAAAGTGGGCGAGCACGTCCAGGCAGGTCAGGTGATCGGAGAGACCGGGGACACTGGGATGACCGGCGAGAGTACGCTATACTTTGAATTGCGGGAGGGGGCGGAACCGGTCGATCCGCTGGCCTGGCTAGCCAGACGGCGGTGAGGTCACAGGGAAAGGAACGAATCGCTATGGAACAGGAACGGCAACGCAGGGGATGGTATCTGGGGCCGGTCGTTGTGGTGGCTCTGCTCCTCGGAGTCCTGATCGGAAAAGGCTGGGAGCGAACCGGCCATGCGACCGAGACATACGAGGAACTGAAAACGTTCTCGGAGGTCCTGACCCAGATCCAGAAACATTACGTCGAGGATGTCAAACCCAAGGATCTGGTCCAAGGCGCGATCCGTGGAATGCTGGCCACGCTGGATCCCCACTCAGCCTACATGACCCCGGAGATGTTCAAAGAGATTCAGGTGGAGACCAAGGGAGAGTTCGGCGGGGTTGGGATTCAGATCGGGATCAAAGATAACCGCTTGGCGGTGATCGCTCCGATCGAGGGGACCCCTGCGCAGCGGGCCGGAGTCCGGGCCGGTGACTTTATTATTAAGGTCAACGACGAAACCACGAAGGATCTCACGCTCATGGATGCGGTCCAGCGGATGCGCGGGCCGAAAGGCACCAAGGTGAACCTCACGATCCAACGAGACGGTACCCCGGATCCGCTCGTGTTTACCCTGACCCGGGACATCATCAAGATCGAAAGCGTCAAATCCAAGGTACTTGACAACAACATCGCGTACGTCCGGCTGACGCAGTTTCAGGAATCGACGGCGAGGGACCTGAGCCGCGCGCTGAAACAGTTTCGTGAACAGAAACTGTCCTCCACGATCCTGGACCTTCGGAACAATCCAGGCGGCCTGCTGACGTCGTCGGTGGAGGTGTCGGAGCAGTTCGTGGGGCCCGGCAAACTGATCGTCTATATCAAAGGACGGGAAGGGCGGAAGGACGAGTACGTCTCTCGGGCAAAGGATCAACTCGAGGAGTATCCGATGATCGTCCTGGTCAACGAGGGGTCCGCGAGCGCGTCCGAGATCGTGGCGGGGGCGCTCCAGGATTGGGGGAGGGCGGTGGTCATCGGCTCGACAACCTTCGGGAAGGGCTCCGTTCAGACGATCTTGCCGTTAGCGGACGGGTCCGGGCTGCGCTTGACCACGGCGCTGTATTACACACCCAAAGGACGTTCGATCCAGGCGACCGGCATTACACCCGACATCGTGGTGAAGGCCCAGCCCGTCACGCTCGCCAAGACAGGAGAGAAAGAGGCCAACGGGAAGTCACAAAAGCCGAAAGAGACGACGCAATCTTCATCGTTACGGATAGGGGACGAGGCCACGCCCAGAAGCAACTCGGGACCGGTCGAGATCAGCGGGGACACGCCCCCGGAAGAGGACGTTCAACTTCAGAAAGCGGTTGAACTGCTCAAGACCTGGAAGATATTCAAAGAACTACACCCGCTCTGACGCCACACGGCCACGCCGCGAGAGAGCCTTCCCTGATCCCCCGGGCTGCTGGGGGGTCTCGATTGCAAGCGTAACGCCCACATTACGGTGAGAGCCCTGACCGCTGGCGCGCCTGGATTGCCGCCAGCAGGTCTTCGTCCGAGGCCGTCACGCCGGGTAGTGTCCGCAGCAGGCGCGAGCGGACCAAAGTCTCCAGGTCAGTCAGCGTTCGGATTCCCAGGCGGAAGTACAGGTGCTGGACGACGGTGTCCGAGAGTCCGGGCAGAGCGGTCCATGCGGCGATCTCCGGCGGCAAGGATATCTTCAGTTCCTCGTAGGACTCGATCGTGCCGGTCTTCAGAAATTCCTGGATCTTGCTGGAGAGATCGCGGCCGATCCCTGGAATGCGCTGGAGTTCTCCCCGCGCGGCCACGGCCGCCACGTCCTCCTGAAGACCGGTGACGGACTCGGCGGCGCGTCGGTACGCCCGGATCCGGTGAGGATTCGCCCGACGGATGGCCAAGAGTTCGGCCATTGCCTGAAACAGCTCTGCGAGAGTTCTGTTTGTGTCAGTCATCAGGTGGCGCTCCGGGCGACCGGTCACGCATCCTCTACCATGGTATAAGGAAAGAAGGCGGAGCGCCACGTTCGGTCCATGGCCTTGATTGACAAGGGGTTTGATCGTCCCGTAGTATGAGGCGTGGTTCCTCCCGTGCCGGCTCTCAGGTCGAGAAGGCCGGGCGGAGCAGGCCTGACGCATGAAGATACAGGTCAATGGGGAAGGTCGGACCGCGAACGCCGGCGTGACGGTCGCCGAGTTGCTCCGTGAGCTGGATATCCGACCGGACCGGGTTGCGGTGGAGGTGAATACCGAGGTCCTCAACCGTCAGGAATTTGAGCGGCGCGGCCTGCGCGAGGGGGACCACGTTGAGATTATCAGCTTTATCGGAGGGGGCGCAGGAGAATGTGGCGATCTGTCGATCGGGCGATTGTGAGATTGTTCCCCTGACGCAATCACCACATCAATAAATCGACAAATCGTGACTACGGAGTGTTCGATGTCTGATGATCGGCTCATCATAGCAGGACGTGAATTCAAGTCCCGCCTGTGGGTCGGGACCGGCAAGTATAAGGATTTTGTCGAAACCAAGAAGGCCATCGACACCGCCGGAGCGGATGTCGTCACCGTGGCCGTTCGCCGGGTCAACATCACCGACCGTTCAAAGGAGAACCTGCTCGACTATCTCGATCCGAAAAAGTACACGATTCTCCCGAACACCGCGGGCTGTTACACGGTCGAGGACGCCCTGCGGTATGCACGGCTGGCCCGTGCCGCGGGCATTTCCGATCTGGTCAAGCTGGAGGTGATCGGCGATGAGCGGACGCTGTTCCCGGACACGGCTGGGCTGATCGAGGCGGCCAAGATTCTGGTGAAGGAAGGATTCATCGTGCTGCCCTATACGAACGATGACCCGGTGGTGGCCAAGAAGCTCGTCGACATCGGATGTCCGGCCGTGATGCCGTTGGCCGCGCCAATCGGTTCGGGTCTGGGCATCCGGAATCCGTACAATCTAAAAATCATTCTCGAAATGGTCAAGGTTCCGGTCATCGTGGATGCCGGGGTGGGCACGGCCTCGGACGCGACGCTGGCGATGGAGTACGGAGCGGATGCGGTCCTGATGAACACCGCCATTGCCGGGGCGCGGGACCCGATTGCGATGGCCGAGGCGATGAAGTATGCCGTGGAGGCCGGTCGATTAGCGTACAAGGCGGGGCGGATACCCAGGAAGCTCTATGCGACCGCCAGCAGTCCAATCGAGGGAATGCTTTAGCCCTCGTGAGGTTGAGGTCGAGGCTGAGGTTGAGGACGGAGTCTGAGATAAACCAGTTCCCCTTATCTCCTGCTCAACCTCGACCTTAACCTCAACCTTTCTCCCCATGCCCCGCGTTGATTTTCCTCTGTACCTCGTCACCGACCGGAATAGGACTAGAGAGCGGCCGCTGGGTCCGCTTATTCGTCAGGCGTTGGGAGCGGGTCTGCGCGCGGTCCAGCTCAGGGAAAAAGACCTCGAGGCGCGTCGCTTACTCGGTCTTGCCGAGGAGGTTCTCCGTCTCACGCGCCAGCAAGGCGCGTCGTTGTTCATCAATGATCGCGTGGATCTGGCGATGGCCCTCGGCCTGGACGGAGTCCATCTGCGTGCCAACAGCCTTCCCGTGGCGGTCACGCGCCGGATGCTTGGTCCCGATCGGATGATCGGAGTCTCCGCGCATTCGACGGACGAGGTCATGCGGGCCGAGTCGGACGGAGCGGACTTCGCGGTCCTTGGGCCGGTGTACGAGACCGCTTCAAAACTGATGTTCGGGCCACCGATCGGGCTCCGTCCGCTCGAAGAGGCAAGCGGCCGGTGTCGGATGCCGGTGTTCGCGATCGGGGGCATCACGGCGTCGCGCGTGGGTGAGGTGAGGCGGGCCGGGGCGTTCGGCGTGGCCGTGGTCTCCTCGATCCTCTCCGCCGGAAGCGTCGAGTCCGCCACGCGCCAACTTCTCGACGCCCTCGCCGCGCCGCTGTAACCGGTTTGGTCGGCAACTGTTGACACCTAGTGGGAGGTCGGTGATAGAATTCCGGCAGGCTGAGGCTCGGGTGTCCGCTCACGTTTCCGGGCGATCGGGGGAATCACACGATGGCCGAGTCGAAGAGGAGTCCGAGCCGACTCAGCTCCTTCCGTGATTCGGTCAAGAAATTCACCGAACGGTTGTCAGACGGAGATTCGGGTCCCGTGAGAAAGAACGACGAGAATATGCGCGAGGCGGAGAAACTTCGTATCCAGATTCAGTCCATGGAAGAGGAACTCCGGCAGCTGCATCAGTCGCGGTATCAACTGGAGCAGGCGTACAAGCAGAATGAAAAACTGACCTCCACGCTGCAGGACGCCAAGGCACAGATTGAGGCGCTCCGTGCGGAAGTGGACAAGCTGACCGCTCCCCCGTCCACCTACGCGATTTTTTCCAGCTTGAACTCCGATGCGACGGCGAACGTGTATGTGTCTGGCCGCAAGATGAAGGTCAACATGCACCCCTCGATCAGGTCGAAAGAACTGAGAAAAGGACAAGAGGTGATCCTCAACGAGGCGTTCAACGTCATCGAGGCCCGCGGGTTCGACGGACAGGGTGAAGTGGTCCGCTTGAAAGACCTTCTCGAGGGGCGCCGCGCGCTCGTGACGCTTCATTTCGACGAGGAGAAGGTCGCGGAGCTGGGCGAGCCGTTGCTCGAAGAGCGGCTCAGCGTCGGGGATCATCTCCTCTACGACCCGCGGTCGGGATATGTCATCGAGAAGCTCCCGAAATCCGAGGCGGAGGAGTTGGTGCTGGAAGAAGTGCCCGACATCAGCTATGACCACATCGGAGGGCTTGAGAAGGAGATCGAGCAGGTCCGGGATGCGGTCGAGTTGCCGTTCCTTCACCCGCAGCTTTTCGCGGAACACAGGCTGAGCCCGCCGAAGGGGGTCCTGCTGTATGGGCCGCCCGGTTGCGGGAAGACATTGATCGCCAAGGCGGTGGCCAACTCGATCGCGAAGAAGCTGGGCCACCTCAGCGGCAAGGAAGTTCGCAGCTTTTTCCTGCATGTCAAGGGCCCCGAGTTGTTGAACAAATACGTGGGCGAGTCGGAGCGACAGGTGCGGGAAGTGTTCAAGAAAGCCAAGGAACGGGCGGCGGACGGCAACCCGGTCATCGTGTTCTTCGATGAGATGGACGCCCTGTTCCGAACTCGCGGCACCGGCATTTCCTCGGATGTCGAATCCACGATCGTCCCGCAATTCCTCTCGGAGATTGACGGGATGGAGAGCCTTCGCAACGTGATCGTCATCGGCGCCAGCAACCGGCAGGATCTCATCGATCCGGCCGTGCTCAGGGCCGGTCGGCTGGACGTCAAGATTAAGATCTCGCGGCCTGACGTGACGGCCGCACGGGACATCTTCTCCAAGTACGTCGTCCCGGACCTTCCGTTCGCGCCGGAGGAAGTGGAGCGTCATGCGGGGGACCGGAATACGCTGGTCGACCGTTTGATCGGGATGACCGTCGAGGCCATGTATGCGGCGAGTGACGAGAACAAATTCCTTGAAGTGACTTATGCGAACGGAGAAAAGGAGCTTCTCTATTTCAAGGATTTCGCCAGCGGCGCATTGATCGAGGGGATTGTCTCTCGGGCGAAGAAATACGCCATTAAACGGGTCATCGCGACCCAGGCGAAAGGCATCAAAGCCGATGATCTGCTCCGGGCGATCCGGGATGAATTCAAGGAGCACGAGGATTTGCCGAACACCACGAACCCGGACGACTGGGCGAAGATCGCGGGGAAAAAAGGCGAAAAGATCATTCACGTCCGGACCATTACGGCGGGTTCCACCGAGTCGAGGCGGATCGAGACGATCAGCACCGGCCATTATTTCTGAGTTCAAGCCTTGGCCCCTTGCCATGTGAGCGCCGCGAGCATGATGGAGAGATCATTGTGCAACGCGTGATGGGAACAGAAACCGAGTTCGGCATTGCCGCTCGTGAAGCGGAGGCGCTCGATCCGGTCTCCAATTCGCTCCAGTTGATCGGCCACTATCCCGCGCTCCCATCCCCTCAGGCGATCTGGGACTATGAAAACGAGAATCCGCTGCTCGATATCCGGGGGTTTGAGGTGGAAGGCGAGCGGGAACGGCCGGGTCCCGAATACAACCGGCTGCTGAACAAGCTGCTCCCCAACGGCGGGCGGTTGTACGTCGACGGCGCGCATCCGGAATATGCCACGCCGGAATGCACCAACCCGCGCGAGCTCATGGCCTTTGAGCGGGCCGGCGAACGCGTGCTGGCTGACTGCCTGCGGGCCCTGGCCCAAGCACGCGGCGGAGAAAAATTTCTTCTGTATAAGAACAATACGGACGGGAAGGGAAACAGCTACGGATACCATGAGAATTATCTCCTTGCCCGCTCCGTTCCCTTTGACCAGATTGCCCGGATGCTGCTGCCGTTCCTGGTGACCCGGCAGATTTATGCAGGAGCCGGCAAGGTTGGCGCGGAAAACCAGACCGGGCCGACGGACTATCAGATTTCCCAGCGTGCCGACTTCTTCGAGTGTCTAATCGATCTGAATACCATGGTGAAGCGGCCGATCATCAACACCCGAGATGAACCCCATGCCGACCCCGCCAAGTACCGACGACTCCACGTCATCGTGGGCGATGCGAACATGGCCGAGTTGTCCACCTACCTGAAGCTCGGCACGACCGCCATCGTGCTGGAAATGCTCGAGGCCAGCGCCGAATTTCCGAACCTGGACCTGGAAGACCCGATTCGCGCCATCAAGGAGGTGTCGCGAGACCTGGATATGAAAGGGACGTTGAAGCTGGCCGACGGCCGTGTCACGTCCGCCATCGGGATTCAGCGTGCCTACCTCAAGACCGCGATGGACTTCTATGCCTGTCATGAGCTGACCCAGATCACCAAAGACGTCCTGGTGCGCTGGGAGGAGGCGCTGGACAAGCTTGAGCGGGACCCGATGTTGTTGGTGCGGGAGCTTGACTGGGTGGCCAAGCGGCAGATGATCCGCTCCTACATGGAGCGGAGAGGATGCGGCTGGAATGATCCTCGGGTGTTGCTGCTCGATCTCCAATACCACGACGTCCGTCCCGAGCGGGGCTTGTACTACACGCTGGAGCGCAGCAACCTGGTCGACCGGCTGCTCCAGGACAGTGAGATTGCGGAAGCGGAGCACAAGGCTCCGGCGAATACGCGGGCCTATTTCCGTGGAAACTGTCTCAAGAAATTTCCACGCGAAGTGTACGCCGCGAGCTGGACGTCGGTCCTGTTCGACGTGGGGAATACCACGATCAAGAAGATCCCGTTGATGGAGCCACTGCGCGGGACTGAGTCTCTCACACGCGAGCTTCTGGAGGGATCCGACTCGGCGGAATCGTTGCTTGCCAAACTGACTGCCTGACGCCTTCCACCCGAGCCGGTACACCCCCTGCACGAGCTGGGACCTGACCGCGAACTGAACCGAGAGGAGACGAGAGACGTGCCGCTGTTCCCGGACGACTACGGCTCAAGTTTTTTTGACTATCTCGCTCAGCAGCGCCCGGATCTGGTTCCGGGTGGTCGTGGACTGATCCATCCGCCATCCCAGCCTGCCCGTGATGAGAGCCGTGGGCTCTCCCTCCCTCCGATTACGCACGGCACGACGGTGTTGGCGCTCAAGTATCAGGGGGGAGTCGTGATCGCCGGCGACCGGCGGGCGACCGAGGGGTTTCAGATCGCGGGCCGGCGCCTCGATAAGGTGTTCACCATCGATGATCATTCGGCGATCGCGATCGCAGGCGCCGCCGGGCCCTGCATCGAGATGGCCAAGCTGTTTCAGACCGAACTCGAGCACTATGAGAAGCTGGAAGGAGTGCAGCTCTCTTGTGAAGGCAAGGCGAACAAGCTCGGCCAGATGGTGAAGGCCAATCTCCCGATGGTCTTCCAGGGACTGGTCGTGGTCCCGATCTACGTGGGGTATGATCTCAAACGTGCCGAGGGACGGATCTTCAAGTATGACATCACGGGCGGACGGTACGAGGAATCGGACTATCATTCCATCGGTTCCGGTGGGAAGGACGCGCGGAATACGATGCGGGAACATTTCCGGAAGCATCTGCCGGAGGATGAGGCGCTCAGGGTCGGCTTGCTGGCGCTGTATAACGCCGCCGAGGAGGATATCGGGACCGGAGGACCGGATATGGTGCGCGGGATCTATCCGACCGCCAAACTGGTCACGGCCGGGGGCATCACGGACGTGGAGGACCAGCGCATCGGGATGGTCTACGCGGCGCTGATCGAGGGACGCAAGAGAGAGGTCTAGGCATGCCGTTACCCTACTATGTCTCGCCTGAGCAGATGATGCAGGACAAGGCGGAGTATGCCAAGAAGGGCATCGCGAAGGGACGGTCCATCATCGCCATGGAATACGAGGACGGAGTCTTGCTGGTCGCCGATAACCCCAGCGCCTCCCTGTACAAGATTTCCGAGATTTACGACAGCATCGCCTTCTCCGGCGCCGGCAAGTACAGCGAGTTCGAGAACCTGCGCAAGGCGGGCATCCGCCATGCGGACTTGAAAGGGTTCATGTACAGCCGCGAAGACGTCACGGCCAGGTCCCTCGCCAACGGCTACTCGCAAAGCGTCGGGACGATCTTCAGCCAGGAGCTCAAGCCGCTGGAGGTGGAGATTCTGGTCGCGCAGGTCGGAGACCAAGGACACCCGAATGAGATGTATCGCATCTCATTCGACGGGAGCATTTTTGATGAGCGGGGCTTCACCGCGATCGGGGGTCGCGCGGAAGCCTTGCTGGTCTTTCTCAAGGAGCGGTATAAGGGCGCCCCCTCGACCTTGAAGGCGGCGCTCACGCTCTGCGTGGCGGCGTTGGAGAGCGTGACGAACCAGAAGCTCCCGATCGAGGGACTCGAGGTCGCCGCATTGGATCGAACTCGCCCGGGCCGCAAGTTCCGTCGAATCCCGCCTGCCGAATCTCGCCAGATCCTTGCCTGATATTGAAGAACCCCGCTCTGGAGTGTATGCTGAGGGTGTGGTCCGAGCCGCATCCGTGGCTGCCGTATGAAACAGCGAATCTTCGGTCTAGAGAACGAGTATGGCCTGATCTTCTCGCCCAACGGGCGCATCTATCTCCCGATGGAGAAGGTCCTCGGGTACATCTTCGAGGGCCTCATCCCCAACAGCTGGCCCTCGAACGCCTTCCTGATCAACGGTGCCCGGTTTTACCAGGACACGGGCTGCCACCCGGAGTATTCGACGCCCGAGTGCGACAACATTCTGGATCTCGTCGTTCATGACAAAGCCGGGGAGCGCTTGCTGGAGGCCTGTCTTCCCGCCGCGGAGGAGCGTCTCAGGGAAGAGGGACTCTCGGGAGAGATCTACATCTTCAAGAACAACACCGACTCGCTCGGCAATACCTACGGCTGCCACGAAAATTACTTGATGCGCCGGGATGTGGATTTCTGGAAGGTGACCGAGCAGCTCATTCCGTTCTTCGTGACGCGCCAGATCTACTCCGGATCAGGCAAGGTCCTGAAGGTCTCGGGCAAGCCGCAGTATTTCATTTCCCAACGGGCCCAGCACATCCACGAAAAGACCTCCTCGTCGACCACGTCCTCTCGAAGCATCATCAACACGAGGGATGAGCCTCACGCCGACGCCGAGAAGTACCGCCGGCTCCACATCATCGTCGGCGATTCGAACATGTCCGAATACGCCACCTACCTCAAGGTGGGAATCGCCGCGCTGGTCCTCTCCATGATTGAGGACGGGTACACGGTCGTCGGCATCGAGCTGGAGGACCCGGTGAAAGCCATCCGGGAAATCTCTCGCGATCCGACGTTGAAAAAAAAGGTGAAGCTGGACGACGGCAGGCAGATGAGCGCCATCGAGATTCAGCGGACGTATCTGGATCGGGCACAGGAGTACCTCAGCGAGCAGCCGCACGACCCGATCCTGGAGGATGTGCTGGTCAGATGGGGCAGCATGCTGGACCGTCTCGAAGAGGACCCGATGCAGTTGTTCCGCGAGATCGATTGGGTGGGCAAGAAGCTGCTGATCCAGTCGTTCGTGGACAAGAAGGGGTGCGGGTGGGACGATCCGAGAGTCTTTCTGATGGATCTCCAGTATCATGACGTCAAACGGACGCGGGGCCTGTATTATTTGATGGAGTCGCGCGAGATGACCGAGAGGATCGTGGATGAGGAGGCCGTGCAGCGCGCGATGTCGGTGCCGCCGCAGACGACCCGGGCCAAAGTGCGCGGAGACTTCATCCGGTTCGCCAGGGCGAAGAACCGGTCGTACACAGTGGACTGGACCTACCTGAAGCTGAACGGGTACTGGGAAGAGACGATCCTGTGCATGGATCCATTCAGCGCGATCAACCGGCGAGTGGAAGAGTTGGTCTCGCAAGTGGCCGGCCTGCGGTTCTACCGATGAGGATCCACCCCGTCGACCGAGCAAGAGCGACGAAGAATCGACCCGATCTGGTGGCGATTATGGCGGTCGTGCTCTTCGCCAGCGTCTTTCCGGTCAATCTCCTGCCCAGCGCTCCCAATGAGCTCCGAGGGACCGACGGGCAGTTGAGCGGCAAGCAGGGTCAGGTGTTGCTGGTGACGGTTCCAGCCGACGGACGCGCGACCGAGGTGGTCGGGCAGTTTCTCGGCCGGCGAGTTCTGTTCTTTCCCGGTACCGTGTCAGGCTATGTGGGGCTGCTGGGCATCGACATGCAGGATGCGCCCGGCACACATGAGCTCGCGGTCGAGGTGAGACATCCTGAGGGGCCACGCCGGTTGAGCTACAACGTGCTGGTGATGAAAGAAAAGTACCCGCTTCAGCACCTCACCCTGCCGAAGGGGATGGTGGATCTGAATGAAGACAATCTGGTCCGAGTCAAGGCTGAGCAGGAACAGGTGCGAACGATGCTGGACGCAGTGTCCCGGGATCGATTCTGGAACGGACGATTTATCGAGCCAGTGAGCGGGCAGGTGGCGGGCGCATTCGGCCGGGTACGGATCATTAACGGCCAGTCACGAAGCCCTCACAACGGAGAGGATATCACCGCCCCCATCGGAACCGCGGTCGTGGCGGCGAACGACGGGATCGCCCGGTTGACGGTGGAGCATTTTTTTTCCGGCAAAGCGGTGTACGTGGATCATGGCCTCGGCCTCTACTCCATGTATTTCCACCTGTCTGAGGCGACGGTGCAGGACGGGGAGGTGGTCAAGCGCGGTCAGGTGATCGGCAGGGTGGGCGAGTCCGGTCGGGCCACCGGCCCCCACCTCCATTGGGGCGTTCGTCTCAACGGGGCGCGCGTGGACCCCTATTCCCTCGTCAAGCTGCCGCTGGACAGTCTCACGACCGCGACACGGTAGCAGGAGCGGGCGCGGGAAGCACGCTCGTCCTCTGCGAAGTCGTCCAGCGAGACAAGGAGCATACCCACATGGTCAGAAGCCAGAGTCCTTCCCGCCAGCCGGTGGTCGGGTCCGTGTGCGCACGGTGGGTTCCCGGGATCGTCGGGTTCGTCGTGCTCTCGGGGTCCGGGGCCTGCGCAACGATTCCCGGCAAGTTCGTCCGCCAAGCGGAACCGGGCGTCACGCTCACGATGCTCGCGAGTCACCCCGACGCCTATCGTGGGAAAGTCGTCATTTTAGGCGGAACGGTCGTGACGCGGAAAGAAGAGAGCGGGCGCATATGGCTCCTCGTGGAGAACCGCCCGCTGGACGCCGATTATGTCCCTCACCTCCCGACCTCGCCTGACGATCCCGAGGCTGGCGAATACTGGATCATGCTCGCTCCGGAGGGTCTGCCTAAAACGTACCGAAATTGGGCGCGGGTCACCGTGGTCGGTCGGGTCTCCGACGAAGAGCCGGCTCCACAGGCGCCAGGAACCGGACGGGAGCCTGTTCTCGCTGCCCTCTATCTGCACGGATGGGGGAGCGGGATGGGAGGCTACGGGTTGCATGAGGAATCCTGGCAGGACACGCATGCTGCCAGAGTTATCCCTTCAACTCCTCTGAGGGTCAAACCCCAGTAAGTGGAGCGAGCCCTCTCCTCGGACCCTCTCAGGCAACGACCCCTAGCCGATCGTTGCAAGAGAAAGGGCAACAGGCTACACGTTCGTCTCGATGCCGGACGGGGTTTTATTCAGCACCGTGGCCGCGGCGCGCGAGAGTTCCGCGTCGGTGTCATGGTTCAGGGCGTAGATGCGAAATTGGATCAGTCGAGTCGGCAACAGATCGAGGAACTCTTCCAGCGGCTCCGTCGAGACGGTGTGCGTGCCCGGGTCGTAGACAAAGAGGGCGACGCCGCGCGCGTCCTTGGGGTCCGGTCGAGGGTCCAAGGGAGCCATGTCCACCCTGAACGGGATGGTGTGCAGCGTGGCCGGTAACTCCTTCTGGAGCTGTTTCTCGAACTGGTCACGACTCGGAAAATCCATCCCGCGTTCTCGACCCTTCTCTTTCAGGACCGTGCTGTAGGCCATCTTCCACTTCACGTCTCGGCCCAGGATGCGTTCCCACTCCTCGCCGAGGGCTCGCCTCGTCGCGTGCCGGGACTTGCTCCATCCACGGACCTCTTCCATCAGGGACCAGTCGGTGAGGGTCAGGTATCCTTCCATCCTCGTTCGCGGGTCGTGAGGGAAGATCAGGCGCATGGTGTCGCCGAAGATCTCCCGCAAATGGATGTCGATGGCGCGCGTCGTCCGGTGGAAATACACGTTGGAATAGAGGTACATCCGGGTGTTCAAGAACATCTGCAACGCCGGCAGACCGGTCTTGTGGATCGTGAAGCCTTTCTTGGTGATCAGCGTGTAGTGGATGAGTCTGGTCAGGTCCACCGGGCCGACCGCGACGCCGCACATGTATGAATCGCGAAGCACATAGTCCAGGTTATCCCCGGTATAGCTTCCTGAAATGACCGGCTGCAGCCAATTGAGCCACTGCGGCATCCGCGAGTTGTCTTTCCCCTTATCTTTCAGGATGAGATGGGCGATCTGATCGGGATCCAACTCTTCCCCCGGGGCGAACGGGCCGGATGGACTCCGCCTGATCTTCCGGATCATCGAGCCCAGGTGCTCGCGGATGATGAGCTGCCCGAGCTTCTCATGGGTCAGATGGAACGACGTGAGGAAGTTGTCGTCGAAGAAGTGGCAGAACGGGCCGTGGCCGATGTCGTGCACGAGCGCGGTGACTCGAAGGAGTGACTCGACGTAATTCGCTGACGGGACGTCCTTGGCGGCTTGCTCCAGAAACGGGTGGAGATGTCGGGCGAATTGACCCGCCACGTGCATCGTGCCCAGCGAGTGGACGAACCGGCTGTGTTCTGCCGAGGGATAGACCCAGCGGGCGCTTTGCAGTTGGTAGATGGAGCGCAGCCGCTGCACCCACGGTGAATCGATGAGGTCCTTTTCCGTGCGTTCCGAGTGGTCGGGTGTCGAATAGGGGACCGTAAAAGAGATGTACTGATGAATCGGGTCGGCGATCAGCGCCGATCCGTCATAGGGGGCGCTGAGAGCGGGAGCCTGGGGCGTCATGAATTCTTAGCGAAAAGCATGCAGCTAGCAGCTCAAAGCTCTGAGCTATTTGCTGTGAGCTATTCGCTTTTTCCTTGGCGCCTATCTTAGCTCAAGCCGGTTCGTGGTGGCAACGGCCTCCCGTCCGCCGCCGGTCGTCCGAGCCGTGCGCGATACTGCGCAATAAACAGGTACGCGGCCGGATAGCACAGGATCGCGCTCAGGAGGCTCAAGACAAACCCGCCGACGAAGAACGGGACGGCGTAGGGCCAGATCTGTTGGTACAGGGCCACGGGGCTGAGATCGGTCCAGTTGAATGGGGCCACCTCCGGGAAGCCCAGCAGTTGGCACCCGGTCCAAAACGTCGCGCCTACGATCGGCAGGACGGTCCACGGATTGTTGATGAGCGACCCAGCCAGCAGCGCCACACAGTTCAGCCGGAAGGCCCAGGTACAGAACGCCACGCTGAGCGTATGCAGGCCGTAGGTCGGCGAAAATGCAATGAAGGCGCCGACGGCGAAGGCCAAGGCGGTCCGATGGGGAGATTCGTGCAGGTGAAGGATCTGACTGAGCTGCGAGCCGATGCGCGCTAGCGAGACCACGCTGCCTCGTGAGGGATCGTGCGAGGGTCCTGAAAATGCTGGTAGCCCGCGATCGCCAGTCTTTTCGACGAGCCGTTCACTCTCCTGAGGCGCAGCCCCGCCCTCTTCGGCCGGACCGTGCCGATGCGGGAAAAGTGGCATCCCGTGCGTCGGGCCAACCGTTCCAGCTTCGCACGGCTGCCGGAAGAGATGCTGAACAGGAGCTCGTAGTCCTCCCCGCCGGTCAAGGCCAGACGGACGGGATCCAGACGACTGGCCGCCGCGTAGGCCCGGCAGGCTGGTGAGAGGGGAAGCGCGGACGTCTCGATCTCGGCCCCGACGCCGCTCTGTTCACAGATGTGCACCAGATCGCCGGAGAGTCCATCCGACAGGTCGATCGCGGCCGTCGCCAGGCGGTGGGCCGCGAGCAGTTGTCCCTCCTTGATCCGCGGCGTCGGGTGCAGGTGTCTGTCAATGAGGTAGCTCTGGTAGCGGCGACGCCGCTGGTTCAACCGGCCGCTGGCGGCAGCGCGCCTGTCGCGTCCGCTCTCAAGCAGGGTCAGCCCCGCCAGGGAATCGCCCAGGGTGCCGGTGACATAGAGCAGGTCTCCGACACGGGCACCGTCCCGCGTGAGGACCCGGCCGGCCTGAACGAAGCCCGTCAGGGTGATGCTGAGGAACAGTCCGTGCCGGGACGCTGAGGTATCCCCTCCCACCAGTTCCACCTTGTGCAGGCGGCAGGCGCGCATCATCCCGCGATACAGGCGGTCAACGTCGGACGAGGTCCGCGAGGCGGGAATGGCCACCGCCACCAGCATATACTGCGGTCTGCCGCCCATGGCCGCGATGTCGCTGAGATTGGCGACCGCCGCCTTGTAGCCGATGTCCTCGAAGGTGGCGGTTCGGAGGTCGAAATGGATGCCTTCGGCCAGGAGATCGGTGGTCAGCAGCAGCGCGTGCCCGGACGATGGTCTGATCACCGCGGCATCGTCACCGATCCCGCGCAGCACTGCTCGTCCGGTCTGCCCGAAGCGGCGGCGAAGATGTCGGATCAGCCGGAACTCGCCAAGTTGGGAAACGGAAGGGCGTGCGGCTCGGGACGACATCTCAGGGGGCCGGTGGAGACGGCGGCGAGACTGAAACGGCCGGCTGCAAGGGCCGAGAACGAGGGGCGCGTGAAGGCTTTTCGTTCCGGCCGGTCTTGGTGCGGCTTGGTCCGCGCCGATCATCCACTGGCTTGGATTTGACCCCCTGCACCGTCATTGGGCGCAGACTGGCTTTGATCACGTCGTCCATCGTCTCGGCAAAGACGAACTGAATGCCGCGCAACAGGTGCTTGGGGATCTCCTCGAGGTCTTTTTCGTTGCGCTTGGGCAGGATCACGGTGGAGAGCTTCGCCCGTTTGGCCGCGAGGATCTTCTCTTTGAGTCCGCCGATGGCCAGCACGCGTCCGCGAAGGGTGACCTCTCCCGTCATCGCCACGTCACGGCGGACCGGGATGTTTGCGAGAAGGGACGCCAACGCCGTTGCCATGGTGATGCCGGCCGATGGTCCGTCCTTGGGAATCGCGCCGGCTGGCACATGAATATGGATATCGGTTTTTGAGAAGATGTCCGGGCTGATGCCCAGCAGTGTTTCCCGCGAGCGCACATAGCTCAACGCGGCGTGGGCCGACTCTTTCATCACGTCGCCCAGGTGGCCGGTGAGCGTGAGCTGCCCTTTCCCTTTCATCACGGTCGCCTCGATGTACAGGACATCTCCGCCGGTCTCGGTCCAGGCGAGGCCGGTTGCCACGCCGACCTCGTCTTTTTCCTGCTCGGCCTCGGGCAGAAACTTGGGGACGCCGAGAGACTTATGCAGGTTGGCCGGCGTGATCGTTTGGCACTCCGACTTCCCTTCAGCCACCTTTTTGGCCACTTTCCTCATCACGTTGGCGATCTCGCGTTCCAGGTTCCGGACCCCCGCCTCCCTCGTATACTGAGACACGATCTGGCCCAGGGCCGCCTCGGTGATGCGGATGTGCTCCTCCGTGATGCCGTGTTCCTTGAGTTGCTTCGGGATGAGATACCGTTGGGCGATGCCCAGCTTCTCTTCTTCCGTGTATCCGGGGATTTCGATGACTTCCATCCTGTCCTTGAGGGCCGGGAGGATCGGATCGATGAGGTTCGCGGTGGTGATGAACATCACCTCGGTCAGGTCAAACGGCACCCCCAGATAGTGATCGCTGAAAGCATGGTTCTGCTCAGGGTCCAGAACCTCGAGAAGGGCGGCCGACGGGTCTCCACGAAAGTCCATGCCTACCTTGTCCACTTCGTCCATCATGAAGACTGGGTTGTTGGTGCCGGCCTGTTTGATCCCCTGGAGGATGCGTCCGGGCAATGCGCCGACATAGGTGCGACGGTGGCCTCGGATTTCGGCCTCATCGCGGACTCCACCCAAGCTGATGCGTACGAATTCGCGCCCCAGCGCCCGGGCAATCGACTTACCGAGCGAGGTTTTCCCCACGCCCGGGGGGCCGACGAAACAGAGGATCGGCCCCTTCATTTTGTCCTTCAGTTTGCGAACGGCCAGGTACTCAAGGATGCGTTCCTTGACCTTTTCCAGGTCGTAATGGTCCTCGTCGAGCACTTTCGCCGCCGTCTTGATGTCCAGATTGTCCTTTGATTTCTTGCTCCACGGCAGCTCGACCATCCATTCCATGTAGGTCCGGACCGTCGCTGACTCCGCCGTGTCCGGGTGCATCTTTTCCAGGCGCTTGAGCTGCTTCTCGCATTCCTTCAAGACCTTCTCAGGCATCTTGGTGTCTTTGAGGCGCTTGCGGAACTCCGCGATTTCCTCGCCGCGTTCATCCAGCTCCCCCAGTTCCTTCTGAATGGCCTTCAACTGCTCCCGGAGGAAATATTCGCGCTGGGTCTTGTCCATCTCCCCTTTCGCCTGGGCCTGAATCTTCTGCTGCATGGAGAGCACTTCGACTTCTTTGGACAGAATCTCGCTGACCCGCCTGAGCCGCGCGACAGGGTCCTCCACCTCCAGGACCTCCTGCGTCACTTCCACTTTTAGGCCAAGGTTGGACACCACCATGTCAGCCAAGCGGCCTGTGTCTTCCAGGTTCTCGATGACCACCATCACATCCGGCATGAGCACCTTGCCCAAGCTGATGATCCGTTCGAGCTGTTCCTTGACGGTCCGCATCACCGCTTCGGCTTCAAGGGATGGTGTGGGCGGTTTGGCTTCCACGATCTTGGTGATCCGGACCGAGTAATAGGGCTCGGTTTGGATGTATTCCTGCACCTTGGCCTTCGCCAGCCCCTGGACGAGGATCTTGATGCGCTCGTCCGGGAGCTTGAGCATGCGCATGATAATCCCGACCGTGCCGACGGTGTGGATATCCTCCGGCTTCGGGTTCTCGACGTCGAGCGCTTTCTGGGTGGCCAGGAAGATCATGCGGTTGCCGGCCAGGGCCGCCTCGATCGCCTTGATGGACATGTCGCGCCCAACGAACAGGGGCAACACCATGTACGGGAAGACGACGATGTCCCTGACCGGAAGTAGAGGGAGTTGCTCCGGTGTCTCGAGCGGTTGAGTGTCGCGTTCGTTCGATTCCGCTGGCATCAGGGTCATGTCCCTCTTGAAGCTGAACCGCTGAGATAGGTCGGAGCGATGAGAGAACCCCTTGTGTCAGACACGGGGCACGTGGTTCGCCCTGAACCTGCTACTGCGTCAGCGCATTGCTTTCAGGTAGCGAGCAAATTCTGGACCGAGTACGGGGTCCTTGAGCGCGAATGCGACGGTGGCTTTCAGAAACCCCAGCTTATCCCCTGCGTCGTGGCGCTGTCCTCGAATCTCCTGGGCATAGATCGGGGCCTTCTGGCCGAGGAGGCGCAGCGCGTCGGTGAGCTGAATTTCATGATTCTTGCCGGGGGCGGTGTGCTCGAGCGCCGCAAAGATGTCGGGCGAGAGCACGTATCGACCGATCACCGCAAACCGGGAAGGCGCGGCTGCGGGGGACGGTTTCTCCACGAGGTCAAGGACTCGATGCAGACCCGCGGCCACGCGCTGAGTGGCGACGATCCCGTACTGGCTCACCGTGCTCGGGTGCACCTTCTGCACGCCGAGCACCGCCCCGTTGCCGGCGTCGTACACCTGAATGAGTTGGGCCAATGCCGGGATGGGCGCATCGATCACCTCATCGCCCAAAATGACGGCAAAGGGTTCGTTTCCGATGAGGTGCTGGGCGCATAACACGGCGTGCCCGAGCCCGAGCGCCTGGGACTGTCGGACGTAGCAAAAGTTCGCGAGTTCGGAGATTCGCCGGATGTCTTTCAGGAGCTGAGCTTTCCCGTTTCCCTTCAGGTTCTCTTCGAGTTCGAACGAGCGGTCGAAATGGTCCTCGATCGCGCGCTTTCCGCGTCCAGTCACGATGATGATGTCCTCGATCCCAGAGGCGACCGCCTCCTCCACCGCATATTGGATCAACGGTTTGTCCACCAGAGGAAGCATTTCCTTGGGGGAGGCCTTGGTTGCCGGGAGGAAGCGGGTGCCGAGACCGGCGGCCGGGATGATGGCTTTCCTGATCGTGGCCGATGGCATGATTTCGATACTATGTGATGGGTAGGCGGAAGTCAAGGATTCGAGGCGGGCCAGACGACCCGTTCGGGGAACCCAAGACAGGAGAAATTTCCTTTACATTGCCGGAGAGGGCCCCTATAATTCCTTAGTTTTTTCAAGATTTTTCATCAGGTCTCGGGCGACCAGGCTGTACGGAGTGTTCACGTCTGCCTGGAGGAAGTGGCCGCCCTGCGCGTCGCCGGTCCATGTGATCTGCCAAACGCCATGAGTTCATACTTCGACGATTCGGGCGTCATCCGGTATATTCCTCTCGCGGATTGCCAAACCTCGGGATCGGTCACCATGCGTATTGGTCAGCGGGTCCGGGCAGAAGGGCCGCGGTGACCAATCGGAGCGTGAGTCGATCAATTTTTCTCGTCGTCGCGATGGCCGTCTCGCTGCTGGTTTCGTCCATGGGCAGTCTGCATGCCCAAACTGGCGTCCAGAAGGTCAAGTCCATCGAAGTGCGGGGAAACAAGCGCATCGAGGAGTCGGCCATCCGCGGCCGCCTCACGCTCAAGGTGGATGATCCCTACACGGGGGAGGCCATCCGGACTCAGATCAGACTGATCTACGAGATGGGCTTCTTTGAGGACGTGCGGATCGAGACTGATCCGGTCGTCGGGGGGGTGGCCGTGGTGTTCGTGGTTCGGGAGAAGCCGTTCATCACCGAGATTGTGTTTGACGGGAACGAGAACCTCGGCGAGGATAAGTTGAAGGAGAAGATCACCATCCGGAGTCAGTCCTTTTTGGACCAGCAACAGGCCAAGGAAAGCGCCGAGCGGATTCGGCTGGCCTATCAGGAGGACGGGTACTACAACGCGGAGGTGATCCCGATCATTCTGACGTTGGAGGAGGATCGAAAGCGGCTCACCTTCTTCATCAAGGAAGGGGAGCGGGCCAGGATCAAGACCGTCACTTTTGATGGCATGCAGGTCGTGAAGAAGAAAGACGTGTTCAAGCTGATCGCCACCCGCGAATGGGTCCCGCTTTACGGCATCCTCTTGGGCCGCCTCCCCTCGATTTTTACGGATGCGGGCATTCTCAAGCGCGAGGAGCTGGGCAACGATGTGGAGCGCATCAAGGAAGTGTACTTGAACAAAGGCTACCTCAACGTCCAGGTGGGTCTGCCGGTCGTCGAGCTGACTGAAGACAAGAAATGGTTCACGGTCACCTTCGTGATCGTGGAAGGGGACCCGTACACCGTCGGAGAGGTCGGGTTCCGGGGGAACACGATTTACGAGGAGGCGGAGCTGAAAGCGGGGATGAAGATCAAACCTGGGGAAATCTTCCAGCGCGCCAAGATTCGCGAGGAGATGACCCGACTGACTGAGCTGTATGGGATAAGGGGGTATGCCTTTACGGATGTCAGCCCCTCGGTCGCCCCGGATCCTCAGACGAAGACCGCCGCGATCACCTTCCACATCAAGGAAGGGGACCTCATTCGGATCCGGCAGATCCAGATCACCGGCAACGACAAGACCCGGGACAACGTCATCCGCCGTGAGCTCAGGGTCAACGAACAGGAAGTCACCGACACGGTGGCGATGAAACGGAGCTACCAGCGACTGACCAACCTCAACTATTTTGAAACGGTCGAGCTCCTGCCCAAACAAGTGGAGCCCGACAAGGTGGACCTCGAGGTCAAGGTGAAGGAAAAACCCACCGGGTCCTTCAGTATCGGCGGCGGGTACAGCACGCTGGACCAATTCGTAGCGGTTGCCGACGTCACGGAAGGCAACCTGGGAGGGCGCGGG